>OHVZ01000090.1_pt1 | contig 50692 bp, 47 predicted proteins | sample 1579561 | NCBI WGS metagenome assembly OHVZ01 (sample SAMEA3882547, study PRJEB24775) | human gut metagenome | biome: human-associated habitat; feature: intestine environment; material: feces | place: Netherlands | collected 2009/2010
CAAAGGTGCGTTCGTTGTAGTTCGCGTCGTAACCGTTTGCGAACCCGTTGTCGTCCTTCGTCTCCGTGTAGCTCCCGATATAGCGAACCTTGGTGCGCTGTACCTTGATCTTTTCTCCGGTACGTTCCCCTGCCTTTTTGACCCAGCTAAAACCCACATACTGTTTCAGAACGAGAAATTTCAAAGGGCGTGAACGGTGGGGAGGGGTGTACTGAAAGCTACTCCCCGCCGGAACCTGCGACATTAGTTTTTGTTCCATTTTTCTTCTGCCTTTTAGTTGTTTTGGTGTTTCTTGCCTTCTCCAGCGCGGCCTTAGCCTGCTCCAGTTCTTCGATAGCCTCTGCGGTCTGCTCCGTTTGCACTTTAACTTCTGCCAGTGCAACGGCATCCTTGAGCTCCTCGATCTCCTTCGTGAGCTGCTCGACACGCTCCTCGTCCTTCTCACGGCGGATCGCCTCGCGCTCGATCTCAAGCTGACGCACCTTCCGGTCGAGCGAGTCGATCTCGTCGGGCACGGAGTTCATCTCCAGCCGGAGCCGCGAAGCGGCCTCGTCGATCAGGTCGATCGCCTTGTCGGGCAGGAAACGCGAGGTGATGTACCGCGTCGAGAGGTCCACGGCGGCGATGATCGCCTCGTCCTTGATCCGCACCTGGTGGTGGTTCTCGTAGCGCTCCTTCAGACCGCGCAGGATCGAGATGGCATCCTCGCGCGACGGCTCGTCGACCATGACCTTCTGGAAACGGCGTTCGAGGGCCTTGTCCTGCTCGAAGTACTTCTGGAACTCGTCGAGCGTCGTGGCGCCGATCGTCCGCAGTTCACCGCGCGCAAGGGCCGGCTTGAGGATGTTGGCCGCATCCATCGCGCCGGACGACTTGCCCGCACCGACCAGCGTGTGAATCTCGTCGATGAAGAGCAGAATCTCGCCCTCGCTGCGGACGACCTCCTGTACGACGGCCTTCAGCCGCTCCTCGAACTCGCCCTGGTACTTGGCGCCCGCAATCAGGGCACCCATGTCGAGCGAGTAGATCACCTTCGACTTCAGATTCTCGGGCACGTCGCCGTCGATGATACGGCGGGCAATGCCCTCGGCGATCGCCGTCTTGCCGACACCGGCCTCACCGACGAGAATCGGGTTGTTCTTCGTGCGCCGCGAAAGGATCTGCAGCACGCGGCGGATCTCCTCGTCACGGCCGATCACCGGATCGAGCTTGCCCGACCGGGCCTGTTCGTTGAGATTGATGGCGTACTTGCCCAGTGCGTCGAACTCCTGCGAGGCGGTCTGCGAATCGACCGTCGCACCCTGGCGGAAGGTCCGTATCGCCTCGACGAGCTCCTTCTCGGTGGCGCCGTGGCGCTTGAGCAGATCAGCCGCCTGCCCGCGTTCGGCCACGAGGGCCAGCAGCAGGTGCTCGACCGACGCATACTTGTCGCCGAAGGTCTTGGTAAAGTCGACGGCGCGCTGGATCAGGCGCGAGCTCTCCTGTGCGAAGAACTGCTCGCCGTTGCCGCCCTCGACGCGGGGCAGCTGGCCGACGGCGCGCTGCACCTCGTCGCGCAGTCCGCGGACGTTGACGCCGACACGCCCCAACAGGAAGGTCGAGAGCGAATCGTCATCGCGGATCAGCACGCTCAAAATGTGGAGCGGTTCGACAGACTGCTGTCCGCGCTCCCGCGCAAGGGTCAGCGCTGCCTGCAACGCCTCCTGCGCCTTGATGGTTAATGTGTTGATGTTCATATCCGTGTTGTTTGTCGTTTGTTCGTGTTTCGACCCCAACAGGAGCAAAAGGCCTGCCACACCTGCAATCCGGACATTCCGGCACAAACATGTCACATATTGTCATAAATTGTCACACCACAACTGACACGCCGCGCCAAAAAGGCAGAAAAAAGGGGAGCCGAAGCTCCCCGTACCCGCTGCGGGCACCGCGCCAACGCGCCGTCCGGCACAAACGCCGCGGACAGCCCGACCCCTGCGGATCGGATCAGTTGCCGCGATAGGTCGAATAGCCGTTCGCCGACATGGTGATCGGAATGTGGTAGTGGCCGTCCCCCTCGATGCGGAAGGTCACCTCCACATAGGGATAGATCGAGCGGAGCCCCTGCGCCGCAAAGTAGGGCTCGGTCTCGAAACGCAGCCTGTAGAGGCCGTCGTTCGCACCCGGCACGCCGTGGGGCAGCAGGTCGGCAATCCGGCCATTGGCATCCGTGCGCCGCTCGGCCACGACGCGCCAGCTGCCGTCGGACTCCTGTGCACGAAGCGTCACCGCCACATCGGGCGCCGGCGCACCCTGCGAGAGGTCCAGCATGTGGGTGCTCAACTGAAAGGTGCCGGGCTCGCGGGCCTCCGTCCTTCCGACAAGGAGCAATGCAAGGAGCGCAAGGGCTCCGGTCATCATCCGTTTTCTCATGATACGAATCGTTTGAAGGTTCGACAATCGGAGGACCGCACCCCGGCCGGTTCCGTGCGCACAACGTCCCGGACGGCATCGGTTCCCCGCGCTAAAAAATAGACATAAAATCCATATAACCTGCTTTCAAACAGGAAAAAGTCCGGGTCGCTGTTCCGGCCCGGTTCAGGCAGGTCGAGCTGCCGGGCGGGAAGGCGCGATAAGGGGCCCAATTCGGTCATATTCCGCTTTTTTCTGTTCATTTTTTCGTTATTCCTGACAAAATGGATATCTTTGCAGCGTCAGAACGATTCCACCACCGGGAACAGGGACACGAACCCGTGTTCCACCGCCCACGCCACCGAAAAGTGACCTGAAAAATACAGGACGGAAAGACGACCGGCATCCTCACCGGGACCTTCGCAGCGACGGGTCCGGCAAGACGCCGCAGCCGACACGACCGGCACCGCGTGGAACCGAAAACGGACCCGGAATAACACGCTCACATGGATCTATCATCTACTCTCCGCGCCTGGCTGAGCCACGAATGGCTCGTGCTGCAAAAAGCCTGCTGCCGATACACCAACAACCGGGAAAAACTCCTCCGCCTGCGCTACAAGGAGAAGTTCGGCCACGAACCCGATCTGGAGCACCCGCAGACGCTCAACGAAAAGGTCATGTGGCTCATGCTGCATGCCGACGACCGCCGCTGGTCGCAGCTGGCCGACAAGTACCGTGTGCGCGAATACGTCCGTGACTGCGGACTGGGCGGGATGCTCAACGAACTGTACGCCGTCTGGGATTCGGCCGAAGAGATCGACCTCGACGACCCGCGCCTGCCCGACAGCTTCGTACTGAAGCCCAACAACGGCTACGGTGACATCGTCCTGGTCCGCGACCGGAAGCGGATCGACCGCCGGGCCGTTCTTCGCCGGATGGCCGACGCGATGCGCCACCGCTTCGGCCGCAAGAGCGGCGAATGGCACTACCTGGCCATCAAGCCCTGCATCATCGCCGAGCGGCTGCTGCCCGCCGATCCCGCCTTCGGCAGCACGCTGGTCGACTACAAGTTCTACTGCTTCGACGGAAAACCCCGCTACTGCCAGGTCTGCTACGAACGCACAACCCCGAGCCACGCCAAGAAGGAGCTCTACGACGCCCGCACGTGGGAGGACCTCGGGCGCTACGTCCGTCACACGGGCGATGCCCCCGTCCGCCAGCGCATTCCGCGTCCCGAGTCGCTCGACGAGATGCTCAAGGCGGCCGAGCGCCTCTCCGCCGGATTCCGCATGGTGCGCGTGGACTTCTACGAGGTCGAAGGCCGGCCCGTCTTCGGGGAGATGACCTTCACGCCGGCCGCCGGCACCAGCATGAACTTCACCGACGAGTTCCAGCACATCCTGGGCGACTGCCTGCCGCTGCCCGAGTGCCGGAGCGCGCAGAAACACGGAAAGGCCGCTTTTCCCTCAATTTTTAACCTGCTGTTTTTAGTTTTTAATTTTGAATTCGGTATCTTTGCGCTACTATGAGTGAATTCATCGTCAGCGCACGAAAATACCGTCCCGCCACGTTCCGTTCGGTCGTCGGGCAGAAGCACATCACTTCGACCCTGCAAAACGCCATCGAACGCGGACAGTTGGCACATGCCTATCTCTTCTGCGGACCCCGCGGCGTGGGAAAGACCACCTGCGCCCGCATCTTCGCCAAGGCGATCAACTGCCTGCATCCGCACGGCGCCGAGGCGTGCAACGAGTGTGAGTCGTGCCGTTCGTTCAACGAGGGACGCTCGCTGAACATCCACGAGCTCGACGCCGCGTCGAACAACTCCGTGGAGGATATCCGCACGCTCATCGAGCAGGTGCGCATCATCCCGCAGGTGGGCCGCTACTCGGTCTTCATCATCGACGAGGTCCACATGCTCTCGGCCGCGGCCTTCAACGCCTTCCTCAAGACGCTCGAAGAGCCCCCCGCACACGCCATCTTCATCCTCGCGACGACCGAGAAGCACAAGATCATCCCGACGATCCTCTCGCGCTGCCAGATCTACGACTTCAACCGCATCCGTGTGGAGGATGCCGTCGACTACCTGCGCTACATCGCCTCGCAGGAGGGCATCACGTCCGACGAGGAGTCGCTGAACCTCATCGCACAGAAGGCCGACGGCGGCATGCGCGATGCGCTGTCGATGTTCGACAAGGCCGTCTCGTTCTGCGGCACGTCGCTCGACTACCGCCACGTCGCCCAGACGCTCAACGTGCTGGACTACGACACCTACTTCGGCATCACCGACCGGCTCCTTGCGGGCAACTACGTCGAGACGCTGGTCGCCTTCGACGAGGTGCTCTCGAAGGGCTTCTCGGGGCAGACCTTCATGGCGGGGCTCAACCGCCACATGCGCGACCTGCTGATGGCCAAGCGTCCCGAGACGCTGCGGCTGATCGAGATGACCGGCACGCTGCTCGAACGATACCGCGCGCAGGCGGAGGCCTGCGAGGTCGGGTTTCTGTTCGGCGCAATCTCGATCCTGACGGAACTCGACGCAAAGATACGGCAATCGTCCAACCAACGGTTGCTCGTCGAGCTGGGCCTGATGAAGATCTCCGGGCTCGGCCAAAAAAAAAATGAGGGTCTGACCTCCTCCGCGGAGTACCCGCTCCCGGAGCTGACGCCACGCCCGGCCGTCCCCGCGACGGCGCCGCAAGGCGCTCCGGCACCCCCCGCAACACCCCGGCCCGCCGCCCCGACGGCAACTCCGCCAACGGCAGGCCCGGCCGCTCCGACGACTGCGGAAGCCGCGAAGGCCCCGGCCGCTCCGGCTGCGGAAGCCGCGTCCCCGGCAGCCCCGACGCAGGAACCGACGGCAGCACAAACAGCGGCCCCTGCAACGGAGCTTTCCGCCGCAGCGACAGGTCCGGCAACGGGAGCTGCGACGGGCGTTGCAACGGGAACAACCGCAACGGGAACGGCCCGGCGGACGGCAACCGCCCGCCGGCCGCTTGTCTCGGGGACGTCGCTTTCGGCGATGATCGCCGCGGCGGGAGCTCCGGAAAGCGCCCCGGCCGAAGCCGAAAAGGCCGTCACAGCGGCACCGGTGATCGACCCGGCCAGCGCCGAGAAGCTCGAGGCGGCCCGCGACCGCATCCTGCAGCTCATCCGCGAGCGGCGTCCGCGCTTCGTCGCGGCCTTCGAGCTGATGACCGTTCGCGGCAACACCCTCTCGGTGAGCGTTCCGACAACGGAGCTGCGCGACGAGATACTCCGCAGCCGCACCGCGATGCTGACGCGCATCGCCCGACTGGCCGGCATCGAAGGGGCGCTCGAACTGGAGGTGACCGTCAACGAACAGGTACGGGCCACGCGCCCGATCCGGCTCGAGGACCGGGTGAAATACCTCACGGAGAAGAATCCGCTCGTGGCGGAGCTCCGCAAGGCCCTCGACCTGGAGGTGGAATAACAACACGAAAAACAACAAGAAGAACATAATGGCAACCAAGAATTTCATCGAAGAACTCGAATGGCGCGGCATGATCCACACGATCATGCCCGGCGCAAAGGAACAGCTCGAAAAGGAGATGACGACGGCCTACCTGGGCATCGACCCCACGGCCGACTCGCTGCACATCGGCCACCTGGTGGGCGTAATGATTCTCAAGCACTTCCAGCTGTGCGGACACCGCCCGCTGGCCCTCGTGGGCGGTGCTACGGGCATGATCGGCGACCCCTCGGGCAAGTCGCAGGAGCGCAACCTGCTCGACGAAGAGACGCTGCGCCACAACCAGGAGGCGATCAAGCGGCAGCTGGCCAAGCTGCTCGACTTCGACTCCGACGCCCCGAACGCCGCACGGCTGGTGAACAACTACGACTGGATGAAGGACTTTACGTTCCTGGACTTCATCCGCGACATCGGCAAGTGCATCACGGTCAACTACATGATGGCCAAGGATTCGGTCAAGAAGCGCTTCAACGGCGAGGGCGACGGCATGTCGTTCACGGAGTTCACCTACCAGCTCGTACAGGGCTACGACTTCCTGCACCTCTACGAGACGATGAACTGCAAGATCCAGCTGGGCGGCGCCGACCAGTGGGGCAACATCACCACCGGCACGGAGCTCATCCGCCGCAAGCTGGGCCCCGAGGCCGAGGCGTTCGCCATCACCTGCCCGCTCATCACGAAGGCCGACGGCACGAAGTTCGGCAAGACCGAGAGCGGCAACGTCTGGCTCGACTCGCGCTACACGTCGCCCTACAAGTTCTACCAGTTCTGGCTCAACGTCAGCGACGAGGATGCCAAGCGCTACATCAAGATCTTCACGCTGCTCGACCGCGAGACGATCGAGGGGCTCATCGCCGAGCACGAGGCGGCGCCGCACCTGCGCATCCTTCAGAAGCGGCTGGCCGAGGAGATCACCACGATGATCCACTCGCGCGAGGAGTACGAGAAGGCCGTCGAGGCGTCGGCCATCCTCTTCGGCGGCGCAACGTCGGAGGCACTGCGGCGTCTGGACGAGCAGACACTGCTGCAGGTCTTCGAGGGGGTGCCACAGTTCCGCATCGCCCGCACCGAGCTGGAGGGCGCCGGCGTGCCGTTCGTCGAGCTGTGCGCCGGACTCACGCAGGTCTTCCCCTCGAAGGGCGAGTGCCGCAAGCTGGTGCAGGGCGGCGGCGTGTCGCTCAACAAGGAGAAGGTCATGGACGCGATGCGCGCGGTGACTGACGCGGAGCTCATCGCCGGCAAGTACCTGCTCGTGCAGCGCGGCAAGAAGAACTACTACCTCGTGATCGCCGAATAGCATGGAGTACCGCATCGTATTGGACAGCATGGAGTTCCGGGCGCTGCACGGCTGTTACGAACTCGAGCGCAAGGTGGGCAACCGCTTCCGGGTCGATCTGGAGCTCACAACCGAGCTGGGCGACGTGGCCGCGGAGGACAGCGTCGAAAAGGCCGTCAACTACCTGGAGGTCTACGGCGTCGTGCGCGAGCAGATGGCCGTCACGCAGCGCACGATCGAGCGCGTGGCCATGAACATCATCGAGGCGCTCTACGACCGCTTCCCCGACATCCAGCACGTAAAATGCACGGTGGCCAAACTGGCGCCGCCGCTCGGAGGCAAGCTCCGGAGCGTCCGCGTCATCCTCGAGAAATAGACAACGGCGGGCGGATGCCCACAGGGACATCCGCCCGTTTTCACATCAAAACCGAACCGTTATGCATCACCACTCGCACACACGCGCCACACTGGGCGGCAAGATGAGCGCCGTGCTGGTTGCCGCGGGCAGCTCCGTGGGGCTGGGCAACATCTGGCGCTTCCCCTACGTCGCCGGCGACAACGGCGGCGGCGCCTTCCTCGTGATCTACATCCTCTGCGTCGTGCTGCTGGGGCTGCCGCTCATGATCGCGGAGTTCACCGTGGGCCGCGCCACGCACCGCAATGCCGTGGGGGCCTATCAGGCGCTCGACCGCCGCTGGAGCTTCCTGGGCTACAACGGCGTCATCGCGGCCTTCCTGATCCTGGGCTTCTACTTCGTGGTCTCGGGCTGGACGGCCGAGTACATGGTCCACTCGCTGACGGGCGACCTCGCCCGCTACACCACCGCCGAGGAGTACGGCAGCGTCTACGAAAACTTCATCCGCAATCCGTGGCGGCCGCTCCTCTACACGTCGCTCTTCGTGCTGGCCACGCACTTCATCATCGAGCTGGGCGTGCAGAAGGGCATTGAACGCTCGGCCAAGCTGCTCATGCCGCTACTCTTCGTCATTCTGATCGCGCTGTCGATCCATTCGCTGCTCATGCCGGGCGGCGGCGAGGGGCTGCGCTTCTTCTTCCGTCCCGACTTCTCGAAGGTCACGCCGCAGACCTTCCTCGTGGCGCTGGGTCAGGCCTTCTTCTCGCTCTCGATCGGCATCGGCACGATGGTCACCTACGCCTCCTACTTCAAGCCGGAGACCAACCTGCGCCACACGGCGCTCAACGTCACGATCCTCGACACGCTCGTCGCCGTGCTGGCCGGCGTGGTGATCTTCCCGGCGGTCTTCAGCGTCGGCATCGCCCCCACGTCGGGGCCCTCGCTGGTCTTCATCACGCTGCCGAGCATCTTCAACGGCATGCCGTTGAGCATGGTCTGGTCGTCGGTCTTCTTCCTGCTGCTGGTCGTTGCGGCGCTCACCTCGACGATCTCGCTGCACGAGGTCGTCACGGCCTACCTGCACGAGGAGTGGCACATGAGCCGCCGCGCCGCTGCATGGGCCACGACACTCGCGACCCTGGCGCTGGCCGTCGTGGCATCGCTCTCGCTCGGCGTGCTCGACGGCTGGACGATCTGCGGGCTGACGCTCTTCGACTCGCTCGACTACCTCACGGCCAACATTCTGCTGCCCGTGGGCGGGCTGTTCACCTGTCTGTTCGTCGGGTGGCGGCTCGACCGCAAGGTGCTCAGGGAGCAGATCACCAACCACGGCGAGTTGAAATTCCGCATCTACGGGGTCTTCATCTTCCTGCTGCGTTACATCTGTCCGGCCGTGCTGCTGCTGATCTTTCTCGACAACCTCGGGCTCTTCTGATTCAGGGGTGTCACGGCGGACAAACATGAAGCGGGCGTTGCTGTTGCAACGCCCGCTTCATTTATCGGACCGGATATGGATGTCTCCTGATGTTGTCTCTCCTGTGCTGCCTCTCCGGTCTGCCTGCGAGACGCACCGGCAGCACGCTTCGATCACTGCCGTTCGCTCCGCGACCGCATCTCTCCTCCGATCTTCTCTCCTCCTCTCGCTTCCTTTTCTCTCCCTTCTGCCTCTCTCGCTTCTCTCACCCCTCTTTCGCCTCTTCTCCTCGGACCGGATTTCACTTCTCTCTCACCCTCTGATCGCCTTTCGCTTCCCCCCCCCCTCTCTTTCGGGGCCCCGGGGTCAGTTGATGTTGCGCCGGTCGGGTTCGTGGTCGGGCGAGGCAGCCTCCATGTCGATCTGCAGCTTGACCATGTTGATGGCCGTGGCCGCCGCTTCGTCGCCTTTGTTGCCGAGACGTCCGCCGCAGCGGTCCAGCGCCTGCTGCATGTCGTTGACGGTCAGCACACCGAAGGCGATGGGCATGTTCCACTGGATCTGCAGCTGCGTGATTCCCTGCGTGACCCCCTGGCAGATGAAGTCGAAGTGGCGCGTGTCACCCTGGATGACGCATCCGAGCGCAATGACCGCATCCACGTCGGTATACTCCGCGAAGAACTGCGCGCCGAGGGCGAGCTCAAAGGTTCCGGGAACGTACTTGATCTGGATGTTCATGTCGGGGCACCCGGCGTTGCGCAGCGTGCGCACGGCCCCTTCGAGCAGGGCCTCGGTGACCTCGCGGTTCCACTCGGCCACCACGATGCCGAAGCGCATGTCGGCGGCCGACGGCAGCGGAGAGTCGAACTTGGAAAGGTTGTGGTTTCTGGTCGCCATGCTACTGTGTCGGATTTATTTCAGCACGCTGCCCAGCAGTTTCTCGGCCTCGCGAGCCTCCATCGAGGCGGGGTACGACGTGAGGATCCGCTGGTAGAACTCGGCGGCACGCTCCGTATTGCCCTGCGCCTGCTCGGCGAGGCCGGCCTTGCGCAGGTACTGCGGAGCCGTCAGGTTGTTGTCGGCAGCCGCAACGGCCTTCTCGTAGAACTTCACGGCAGCGGCGTAGTTGCCCTGCTCGACGGCCACGTCACCCTGCAGGCCGTAGTTCTGGGCATTGACCAGCGCTCCCGGAACACCCTTCACCGTGGAGTACATTGCCAGGTACTTGGCAGCGTTCTCCAGGTCGCCCTGACGCAGATAGCAGATGCCGGCATAGTGCTTTGCGAGGTTGCCCGAGGGGGTCGAACCGTACTTCTCGATCACGTCGAGGAACCCGGCGCCGTTCTCGTCGCCTACGAGTGCCAGTTCGAAATCGGGCGTCGTGGCCTCGAAACGGTACTGCGCCTCGGCGATCATCTCGGCGGCCTTCTCCGCGCGGGGCAGCACGATCAGCGAGCGGTACCCGAAGATGAGCGCTGCGAGGATCAGCAGGGCGAGGAAAATGTAACCGATCTTACGACCGTTCTCCTCGAAAAAAAGCTCCGTCTTGTTCATTGCTTCGCCGAGGCTCTCCTGCCCGGCGACTTGCTCCTTTGCCATATGAATTGTCGTGTTTTTAGTTTATGTTCCGTATGATAGTTTGCAAAGATACAAAACTATTCAGAATGTACAATGCCGTGTCCGGAAATTTTGTACCTTTGTCCTATGTACCTGGAGAAAATCTCGCTGCTCAATTTCAAAAACATCGCCCAGGAGGAGCTCTCCTTCTGCCCGGGCATCAACTGCCTGGTAGGTGACAACGGCGCCGGAAAGACCAACGTCGTGGACGCGGTCTACTACCTGTCGATGTGCAAGTCGTCGCTCCAGATGACCGACGGGCAGAGCATCCGCCACGGGGCCGACTTCTTCCTCGTCGAGGGGCGCTACAGCTCCGATGCGGGGCGGCGCGAGCAGGTCGTCTGCTCCTTCTCGCGCAAGGGAGGCAAGGTGCTCAAGCGCAACGGCAAGGAGTATGACCGGCTGGCGGACCACGTGGGGCTGATTCCGGCGGTGATCGTCTCTCCGGCGGACAGCGCCCTGATCAGCGACGCGGCCGACGAGCGGCGCCGCTACCTCAACGCCTTCATCTCGCAGCTCGACCGCGCCTACCTGACGGCCCTGATGCGTTACAACGCCGTGCTCGCCGAACGCAACCGCCTGCTCAAGATGCAGCCCGACGAGACGATGCTGGCGATCTACGACCGGCAGCTCGTCGAACACGGCAACTGCATCCACGCCCGCCGCCGGGAGTTTGCCGCGCGGCTGCAACCCCTGGTTGCGGAGTACTACCGGCGCCTGTCGGACGATCGCGAACAGGTCGAACTGCTCTACAGGTCGGAGCTGAACGAGCGGCCGTTCGAGGAGGTGCTGCGCGACGCGCGGCAAAAGGACCTCGTGAACGAATTTACCACGGCCGGCATCCACCGCGACGACCTGACGCTGCGCATCGGCGGCTACCCCCTGCGCAAATACGGATCGCAGGGGCAGCAGAAATCCTTTCTCATTGCGCTGAAGCTGGCCCAGTACGCCATCGTGGCGGCCGAGAAGGGTGAGCGGCCGATCCTGCTGCTGGACGACCTCTTCGACAAGCTGGACGCCGGGCGCGTCGAGCAGCTGATCCGCCTCGTCGCGGACGACGCCTTCGGGCAGATCTTCATCACCGACTGCAACCCCACGCGCCTGCGGACGATCCTCGACCGGGCGGGGGGCAGCTACACCCTCTTTACAGTTTCAAACGGCACCATCACAGACCACACCGTCCCGGAAGGGGACGCCCTGACGATGAGCGGCACCCCCGATGGCGCAACGGCTGCCGAAAAATGCCCGGAAGCGTCGGATACGGTCTTCGGGACAACCGGGACCCGCTCTTCGGAAGAGCCGGGAGGATCGGACGGATTGAACGAAGCGGACGGAGCAGATGAAGCGGACGGGACGGGCGAAGCGGACGAAGCGCAGCCCGCAGCCGCCGGACCCGATACCAGGCGCCCCGCGGACACGAATACGCACGACGCCGACAACAGCGGAAAGGAGGAGAGGCGATGAGACGGACCAAAACCATGATGATGGGCGAACTGCTCGACGAGTTTTTCAAGCGACCCTACGTCGCGGCCAAGGTGGCCGAAGGCCGGCTGCCCGACACGTGGCGCGAGATTGTCGGCGAGCGGGCCGCGGCCGACACCACCGAACTGCGGCTCGAGCGGCACATTCTCCATGTCCGCATCCGCTCGAGCGTCCTGCGCCAGGAGCTTTTCTACCAACGCGAAGCCCTCAAGGAGGAGATCAACCGCCGCTCGGGCGTGCGGATAGTCAATGCCGTCATCATCCGATAGCGATCTTCGGCACCGTATTCACAACGGCCCACCCCAACAACACAAAAAAGCAGGACCCTTTCGGATCCTGCTTCTCTTTTCGCCCGACGGTCCGGAGCGCCCTCCGGAACCGCTTTCACGGATATGGCTACTTGATGATGACCGCACGATTGGCCTTCTGAACTGCCGGGAACGGGCCGTCCTCATTGCCCTTGCCCTGGTAGGTCAGCTGGTCGGGGTTCACACCGCACTTCACGAGGTACTCGTAGACGTGCTTTGCGCGGTTCTCGGCCACCCGCTTGTTGCCGGCAGGCGTACCCGTCTGCTGGTCAGCATGGCCCTCGATCGTGTAGACCCGATCCTTCGGACCGCTCTTGATGAGGTCGGCCATCAGATCCAGACGGGTTTTCTCCTTGGCCGTGAGCTTCGACATGCTGTAGTCGTAGAGGATAACCGACGCAGGCGATGCAGCCTTCACGCTCTCAACCTCGGCAACAGCCTTCGCAGCCTCGACCTTGGCGGCCGCAGCAGCGCTCTTCTCGGCCTCGGCGGCAGCCTTCGCAGCCTTCAGCTCCTTGTTCAGGCGGGCATTCTCCACCAGCGATGCCTCCAGAGCGGCATTGCCGTCAGCCACGGCATCCTGGAAGGCCTGGATGTCCTTCGGCGTATAGCCAGCCACGCCACGCTGGAAAGTCCGGTTGTTGAAACGGTAGGTCACACCGGCCGTTGCGCTCAGCCCGAACAGGTACTCACCGTTCGTCTGGGCCGGGCAGAGGCGCGACGTTACGATGAAACCCTTCAGTTCCAGATTGATGTCGATCGACGGCGACACGCGGAACTTGTTGATCAAACCGGCCGTGAAGGCAAAGTTGTTGCGTGCGCCCGAGTGGCTGTCGGCCTGGCTGTCGTCCGTGAAGTTCGACGCCATGTAACCCATACCGACGAACGGTACGGCATAGTAGGCGCGGTCGTCACGGTATCCGCCGACCCAGTTTGAGAAGTTCACCAACAGGTCGCCGTGAGCGAACATGTAAGGCCACGACAGTTTGCCGAGCGACGGGTCGAAGTTCTTGAACTTGCCGCCCTGCAGCTGGCCGCGCAGTCCGACTACCGGATGGATCCACTTCGTCAGCGAGATATTGCCCTCGAAGCCGATCCGTTCGCTCCGGGCACCCATATTCCCGCCGTTGGTCAATGCCGTACCGACACCGACACCTGCCGAGATCTCCCAGTTATCCCAGAACCCATTGGTCACGAAGCCCGCGAAACTCGGTTTCTTGGGCGTATCCTCGGCCCAAACCGCAGTGGTAGCGAAGGCAGCGAGGACGATGGTAAAGAATAGTTTTTTCATAAGCGTTTTTGATATGCACAGAGGCGATCCTACATATTCGTTGGTAAAGATAATTCTTTTTCAGCAAATACCATTCATTTTTTTCAAAAAAATCACAAAACAGCCGAAAAAAGACCTGGAACACGGCGTCCAGGTCTTTTTCGAGGGTGACAAAAGCGCCCCGCGCGGCCTCATCCACACTTCGAGTAGCCGCACGACATGCAGGTCAGACAGCCGTTCTGGTAGGCCATGTTCTCCTGCCCGCAGCTCGGGCATTTGCCCTTGGACTTCGTGCCGTCGACGATATACTGCTTCAACGCGCGGCAGACGCCCGTCTTCCAGGTGTTGATCGACTCGCTGTCCAGATGCAGCGACTCGATGAGCGAGACGGTCTTCTCGATGGGCATGCCGTGGCGCAGTACGCCCGAGATGAGCTTGGCGTAGTTCCAGAACTCCTCGTTGAACAGACGCGAGATGCCGCCGATCGTGTTCGTATAGCCGTAACGGTCCGTATACTGGAAGTCGTAGCGCTTCGAGCCGTCCTCCTCGCGGACCTTGATGATGTACCCCTTGGTGATCTTGCGCGGGATGTACATGGCATCCTCCTCGATCTTACCCGTGAAGATCTCGTAGGGACGCCCGTCCTGCAGACCCACGAAGGCGATCCAGTCCTCGGCGCCGTTCTTGAAGCGCACGATATCGGCCGGGATCGAGCGCGGACGCTTGGCCACCTGTCCGGGATGCTCCTCGCACTTCTTGCCCTTCTTCGTGTTCTTGTCGAGCAGCACGCCGTCGCGGCAGCCGTCGCGATAGACCGTCACGCCCTTGCAGCCGCACTCCCATGCCGTGCGGTAGACCTCCGCAACGAGCGCTTCGGAGACGTTGTTGGGCAGGTTGACCGTCACCGAGATCGAGTGGTCGACCCACTTCTGGATCGCCCCCTGCATCTTGACCTTCGCCACCCAGTCGATGTCGTTGGCCGTCGCCTTGTAGTAGGGCGAGGCGGCCACCCAGCGGTCGAGCTCCGCATCGGAGATCGTCGCCAGCTTCGACGTATCGTATCCGTTCGCCTCGAGCCACTTGACGAAGTTGTGGTGGTAGACGTTGTACTCCTGGAACTTTTCGCCCGTCTCGTCCTCGTAGTCGACATGCGTGTCGTGGTCCGAGGGGTTGATCTTGCGGCGCCGTTTGTAGACCGTGCGGAAGACGGGCTCGATGCCCGACGTGGTCTGCGACATGAGCGACGTCGTACCCGTCGGGGCGATCGTCAGCATGGCGATGTTGCGGCGGCCCACCCGGGCCATCTCCTCGTAGAGGGCCGGATCGGCCTCGCGGATGCGGGCGATCATCGGGTTGCCGGCCTCCTTCGCGGCATCGTAGATCGGGAAGGCACCGCGCTCGGCAGCCATCTTCACCGACGCCCCGTAAGCGGCGAGCGCCAGGGTCTTCTGCACCTCCACGGCGAAGGCGATCGCCTCGTCCGAGCCGTAGCGCAGACCCAGCGCCGCGAGCATGTCGCCCTCGGCCGTGATGCCGAGGCCCGTGCGGCGGCCCTTCTGCGCCATCGTGCGGATCTTCTTCCAGAGCTCGAGCTCCACGCGGCGCACATCCTCGTCCTCGGGATCGGCCTCGATCTTGGCAATGATCTGCTCGACCTTCTCCAGTTCGAGGTCGATGATGTCGTCCATCATGTGCATGGCATAGCCCACATGCTCGCGGAACTTGTCGAAGTTGAACTTCGCCGTCGGCTTGAAGGGGTCGTCCACATAGCTGAAGAGGTTGAGCGCCAACAGGCGGCACGAGTCGTAGGGGCAGAGCGGAATTTCGCCGCAGGGGTTCGTCGAGACGGTCACGAAGCCCTCGTCGGCATAGCAGTCGGGCACGCTCTCGCGGATGATCGTATCCCAGAAGAGCACGCCGGGTTCGGCCGACTTCCACGCATTGTGGATGATCTTCTCCCAAAGCTTCTTCGCATCGATGTCCTGCTCGTATTTCGGGTGGTCGGAATTGATCGGGAACTGCTGGTGGTAGCTGCGCCCCTCGATCGCCGCACGCATGAACTCGTCGTCGATCTTGATCGAGACGTTGGCGCCCGTCACCTTGCCCGTGTCGACCTTCGCGTCGATGAAGCGCTCGGCGTCGGGATGCTTGATCGAGAGGGTGAGCATCAGGGCGCCGCGGCGTCCGTCCTGCGCCACCTCGCGCGTCGAGTTCGAGTAGCGCTCCATGAAGGGGACGATACCCGTCGACGTGAGGGCCGAGTTGAGCACGGGGCTGCCCGTGGGGCGGATGTGCGAGAGGTCATGCCCCACGCCGCCGCGCCGCTTCATGAGCTGCACCTGCTCCTCGTCCATGCGGAAGATGCCGCCGTAGGAGTCGGCCGGGTGCTTGTGCCCGATGACGAAGCAGTTGGAGAGCGACGCCACCTGGAAGTTGTTGCCGATACCGGTCATCGGACCGCCCTGCGGAATGACGTACCGGAAATGGTCGAGCAGCTGGAAGACCAGCTCGCGGCTCATCGGCGAGGGGTACTTCTGCTCGATGCGTTCGATCTCCGCGGCGATGCGTTCGTGCATCTCGCGGGGTGTTTTCTCATAAATGTTCCCGAAGGAGTCCTTCAGGGCGTACTTGCTGACCCACACCGTGGCCGCTAGGTCGTCGCCGTCGAAATAGACCTTCGATTCGGCGACCGCCTCGTTGTAATCGACCTTCTGCGGTGCGTTCGTCTTGTTCGTTTCTGACATCGTATTCTTTTTTTTCTCCATCGTTCCAACCGGACAGGCCGGGCCTGTCTTACAAAATTGACGCTTTTCCGTGAATAAAACCAGCGCGCCCGACTGATTTTATCGACAAATTATCTACAATAGACAAAAAGGGCGCATTTGTTCCACTCAAATGCGCCTCGGGTGCGTGACCCGCTATTTGACGGCCACGGCGTCGATCTCGACGAGGGCGCCCATGGGCAGGGCGGCCACCTCGAAGCAGATGCGTGCAGGCATCTCCGAGGTGAAATATCCGGCATAGACGGCATTCATGGCGGCGAAGTCGCCGATCGACTGCAGCAGCACGGTGGTCTTCACGACGTTCGAGTAGTCGTAGCCCGCCTCGCGGAGAATGTGCCCGAGGTTGTCGAGCGACTGGCGCGTCTGCGCCTCGATGCCTTCGGCCATCTTGCCCGTAGCGCCGTCGACGGGCAGCTGTCCGGAGATGTAGAGTGCGCCGCCGGCCTCCACGGCCTGCGAATAGGGGCCCACGGCCTTCGGGGCCAGCGGGGATGCGATGATCTTTTTCATGAGATTCCTATTATTATATATATGTATATTCCGTTCGGGGATCCGTCGCCGGAGCAACGATCGAACAAAGATACGATTTATTCCCTATATTTGCAGCACAACCCGAGAAGAAAAACACACGATGAAACGACTGACGAAATTCACCCTCCTCACGCTGCTTGCGGCCCTGGTCGTAAGTTGCTGCCCCTGCCGCTCTTACCAGAAACGCACGCGCCGGCCGCTGGTCGGCACCGAGTGGCAGCTCATCCAGCTCGGAGGGCGCACGATCCGTCCGGCCGAGGGGAGCTTCACCGTCACGTTCCTCGCCGAAGGAAACCGCCTGGCGGGCGTCGGGGACTGCAACCGCCTCGCGGCCACCTACTCGACCGACGAGAGCCGCGCCCTGCACATCGGTCCCGTTGCCGCGACGCGCATGGCGTGCCCCGAAGGCTCCGACGAACTGTCCTTCATCGAGGCGCTGGAGACCACGACCCACTACGACATGGACGGGCCGCTGCTCCTGCTGCTTGCCGACGGCGAGCTGCGCGCCGTGTTGCAGGCGCTGCCTGCCGCCCCGGCACAATAGACAAAGCGGCGGAATCCCCCGAGAGGATTCCGCCGTTCGTTTTTCCGTCAAAGGGAGTGCCCGTCACGGCTCCGGCACGCCGTAGCGTTCGCGCAACGCCGCTTCCCAAAGCTCCCGGCGCATGCGGCAGAGCGCGTCAAGCTCCACGTCGAGCCGTGCGATCTCCGGGCAACGGTTCCGCAGCATGGTGTACACCATCGAAATTTTCCGGAAGAGCGGATCGGTCGGCAGCACCCGCCCCGCAGCCGCATGGCTCTCGACCAGGTAGCGCAGGATGCCCATATTGCGCTGCCGTCGGGCCTCGTTCATCCGCTCCCAGGCCGGCACGTAGTCCGGATTGTTCCGGCGCAGCCGGTCGTAGAGCAGGTTGTAGCGCATCCTGTTCTCCGCCTGCCGGTCGCGGTCCGACACCCCCTTCAGCGACACGTACTCCTGACGGATCGCCTCGTATTCGGGATCGGTGCGCAGCACCTCCGTATAGGCTTCGGCCGCCGCGGTATAGCGGCAGCCCAGCGTATCGATCGCCGGGACGGTATCGCGCAGCCGCTCGTAGTCCAGCCCGGGATAGTCCATCACGTCGGGCGTAATCCGCCCCTGCTCGACATAGTCGAGGTAGGTGTTCCACATCAGCCGGTTACGGGTCAGCTCCACCTGCCGGATCGCCTCGTCGAGCCGTGCGATGCGGCGGTCGGTCGCCTCCCGTGCGGAGGGTTCATCTGAGGCCGGAGCTCCTCCGGCAGGTTGTGCCGCGGCGCAGGTTGCGGCAACCAGCAGGGCGGCAAGGATCGAATTTTTCAGAAAAGGTCTCATGAATGCCATTTTTTTCGGTTGAACGTGTGTATTTTCAGCAACTGTTGCATCCATAAGATGCGACGACGGCAGAAAATACACAAACCGTCCGAAAAAAAACGATAACTTTACTGTTCGATACCTCCCGCCATGCGAACCGCCGAACATACCGAACCCCTTGCGAGCGACGACGAGCTGCTGGCCCGCTACCGCGCCGACGGCCGTCCGGAACACCTCGCCACGCTCTACCTCCGCTACACGGAGCTGGTCTACGGCGTGGCGCTGCGCTACCTGCGCAACCGGGCCGATGCCGAGGATGCCGTCATGCAGCTCTTCGAGGAGCTGATCGTGAAGGTCGCCCGCCAGCCGATCCGCAACTTCCGCGGCTGGCTCCACACCGTCGCGCGCAACCTCTGCCTCATGCGGCTGCGCGAGGCCGGGAAGATGCCGCCCGCAGAGCTGCCGCGCGAACTGGGCGACGACGGCGATTTTGCCGCCCTGCTCGCCGACGGCAACCGCCGGCAGCAGATCGCCGAGGCCCTTGCGGGATGTCTGGAGCGGCTGCCCGAGACGCAGCGGCAGTCGATCCGGCTCTTCTTCTTCGACGACTGCTCCTATGCCGACATCGCCGCCGCGACGTCGTGGCACCTGAAGAGCATCCGAAGCTACATCCAGAACGGTAAACGCAACCTGAAAAACTGTCTCCGAAACAAACTGCCATGAAACCGACCGACTACCTGACAAGCGACCGCCGCGGGCGCGACGCCCACGACCTGGAGCTGGAGGCGCAGTGCGACCCCTTCGTTGCGGAGGCCCTGCAGGGGCTGGAAGAGACGCCCGGCGACCACCGCGAGGCGATCGAATCGCTGCGGCTCCGCATCGCCGAACGCGCGGCCCGCGAAGCGCGCAGACGCCGTCTGCGCCGCATCCGGCAACGCACGGCCGCGGCAGCCGCCGTGCTGCTCCTCCTGACGGCCGGAATCATGACCTGGCACCGGGCCCCCGTCGGCGAGCTCCCGCCCGCCGTGCAGCTTGCCGACGGCACCGTACCGCCCACCGCCGACAAACAAGCCGGAGAGCAACCCGCCACCGAGACCGCGCCTGCCGGCAATCCATCCGCCGACCACCGAGCCGAAGTCCGCAGTCACCCGCGACTGCCGGACCCGGCCGACAATACGGCGGCAGACGCCGAATACCCTAATCCCCTTCCCGACGCCGTTCCGGCTGACAATATCCGCGGCACAACCGCATCGGACAACGAACCCTCGGGCCTCGCCACGGACGCCCCCTCGGCCGAAGAGTTCGACCATATCGTCGTCACGGCCTACGGCATCGTACACAAGGCACCGTACACCGGCTCTGCCAAAAAGGTCGAAACAACAGTACACTCCCTCATGGACGATGCGGAAACTGGGGAGCCGGAAGGCCCCGACGGAAGCGCCACCGAAAGAGGTGCAAAGGTGACAACGAAGGTCCTTGCCGAGGAGTTCGTCTGGGAGCCGGACGGTTCCGCCTCCCGTCCGGAATCCGGGATTGTCGACACACCCGGGGCAGACGGCACCTTCCTTGTCGCGGAGATCATGCCCGAGTTCCGGGGAGGAGACTTCTATCACACGTTCCGCCAATGGGTGCAGGCCCGGACGCGGACACCGGGACGGCTGTGCAGGGATACCACCTGGCAGACCATGCGGGTCATTACCTCGTTCGTGATCGACTCCACGGGACGCCTCATCCAGCCCACCGTCCTCCGAAGCCCCGACAGCCAGCTTTCACGCCGGGCGCTCCGCATCCTGAAAAAATCCCCGCGCTGGATACCCGGGCATCAGGCAGACAGACCCGTCCCGGTCAAGTTCACCCTGCCGGTCGATTTTCACAACCCCAACTACCGGCCCGGGAAGCCGGACGGCCCGAAACGGCCTGCCGCAACACAACCTGCCGGGAAACGATCCGCCGCGACGCAGTCCGCCGGGAAACAGCCCGCAACACAACCGGTCGCAACACAGCCCGCCAGGGAACAGCGATAAGGTGGCACGCCGCCGCACCGCACGCCCAGTCCCGGCTCCGCCCCCCGGCCACGCCTCCACCCCCGGTTCCGGACAAAAAAAAGCCCTCCTCCCCGCACGGGGAGGAGGGCTCGTCGTTATCGGACGGCGGTCCGGATTACTTGAGGTTCGGGTTCAGCACGCCCCACTGGTCGATAGCGGGAAGCACACCCATGGCGATCACCTCGTCACGCAGCTTGCAGAGGTGCTCGTAGCTCTCGCGGAGCTTTGCGTGCTCCTCGGGCGTACCCTTCACGTCCTTGTAGTGAACGCCCTCCTTCGTGATCTCGGTCTCCATGGCCATGAGGATGTGGTTGAACTCCCCGTTGTGCACATAGGTGCCGGCAGGATACTCGAAGGGTTTGCCACCCATGGCGGCGGCGATCATGCAGATCGAAACGTAGGCCGGGCTCTGGAACGACGAACGGCCGCGCAGGTCGATGATGTGCTTGCCGCCCTGGATCACACGCTGCTGCAGCGCGTGCCAGTCCTCCTCGGGCATCTGCGTGCCGATGAGCTCCGAGAGGGGCTTGCCGGCCACCATCGTCGTCGAGGCGAAGACGGCCATCTGCTCGCCGTGACCGCCGTAGGTGCGGCAGTTGCGTACCTCGTCGGGCGAAATCTTGAAGTACTTGGCCAGCTCCGAGCGCAGACGCGTCGAGTCGAGAGCGGCGAGGGTCGTCAGCTGCGACGGCTTCAGACCGCTGTAGATCAACGTGATGAGGCCCGTAATGTCGGCCGGGTTGAAGATCACGACCACGTGCTTCACGTCGGGGCAGTAGGCCTTGAGGTTCTTGCCGAAGTCCTCGGCAATCTGGGCGTTGCCCTTGAGCAGGTCCTCGCGCGTCATGCCGGCCTTGCGGGCGGCACCGCCCGACGATACGACGTAGGCGGCACCCGTGAGCGCCTCCTTGACATCGGTCGTCCAGGTGAGGTTCACCCCTTCAAATGCGCAGTGGTAGAGCTCCTCGGCCACACCCTCGAGCGCCGGAGCGAACGGGTCGTAGAGACAGATGTTGGGCGTCAGATGCATCATCATCGCCGTCTGGGCCATGTTCGAGCCGATCATGCCGGCCGCACCCACGATCGTGAGTTTCTCGTTTGTCAGAAAGTTCATAATTCTTTTGTTTTGAAAGGTTATCTTTTGTTCATGTTCATGCAGCTATTCGATCTCCCGGCGGTTCAGCAGCGCGTGCGTGATCGTCAGCTCGTCGACATACTCCAGCTCGTCGCCGAAGCCGATGCCGCGGGCAATCGCCGTGATCTTCAGCCCGGGGTACTGCCTCAGGCGGTTCATCAGGTAAAAGAGCGTCGTTTCACCCTCGACCGAGGTCGAGATGGCAAGGATCACCTCCCGCACGCCGCCCGCGGCGATGCGTTCGCACAGCAGGTCGATCTTCAGGTCCGAGGGCGAGATGCCCTGCATGGGCGAGATCACGCCGCCCAGCACGTGGTAGACTCCCCGGTACTGGTGCGTGTTCTCGATCGAAAGCAGGTCGGCCACCTGTTCGACGACGCAGATCGTCGTGTGGTCGCGCTCCGGATCGGCGCAGATCGGACAGATCTCCTCGTCCGAGAGGTTGTTGCAGCGCGCGCAGTATTTCACCTCGTTGCGGAAGCGGTCGATGCTGCGCGTCATCTCGGCGACCGACTCGGGCTCCATGCGCAGCAGGTGGATGGCCAGCCGCAGCGCCGTGCGCCGTCCGATACCCGGGAGCTTCGACAGCTCCGCGACCGCATCCTGTAAGAGTTTCGACAAAACCGAATTCCGTTAAAGTCCTTCACACTCGCGGCACGCAGGCCCCTCCGCCGGGAGAGGCCCCGCCGCACGCCGTCATATCACCTCGATCGTCCGGCTCTCGAGCCACCCCTTCTTGCCGTCGGCAATCGTCACCTCGCACCAGTCGCCCAGCCGGTCGGTGATCTTCACTACGGTCCCCTCGTGCAGCACGAAGAGGTCCGTCGATGCATTGTCGGGCGAACTCTTCACGGCTGTCGACAGGCTCATCACCACGGCCTGCGTATCGTCGAGCATCTCGCGGCGCTCGCCCGCGGCGAACGAGGTCGTCACCACGAAGAGCAGCACGGCGGCCAGCGTTCCGTAGAAGCCCGTCTTGCGCAGCGAAAGGCGCTTGGCCAGCAGGTAGAGCAGCGCCAGCGCCAGCCCGCAGGCCAGCACGACGAGCGACAGCACGCTCCACGCCGTGCAGCTCATCGCATGGCGCACGGCGCGCACCCACCCCACGAGGAAGAACTCGGGAATCCGCTCGATCGTATCCTTCGTGCGGGCCTCGGCGACGCTCAGGTTGTAGCGGATGTCGTCGTTGCCCGGCGCCAGGCGCAGCGCCCGCCGGTAGAAGAGGATCGCCCGTCCCGTCTGCCCCTCCTTGAAGCAGGCGTTGGCCAGGTTGTAGTAGAGTTTCACGGAGCCGAGACCGCGGTCGAGAATCTCGCCGTAGATCTCCGCGGCGCCGCGGTAGTCACCGTTGATGTAGGCCGTGTTGGCCCGGTCCCACAGCTCGTCGGCCGGGACGTCGCCGGTCGTCTGCGCCGGCTCGCCGACGGCCTCGTCGCGCTGCGGAAGGCTGTCGGCCGGCTCCTGCGCACGCAGGGTTCCCAGCCCCAGCAACAGCATCAGACACAAAACGTATCGCTTCATAGGCCTATCGTTTTATCACCGCTTCGATGCGGGAGATCAGGTCCACCCCCTCGGAGTAGACGTCGCTCATGCGGGCCGAGGCCGCAGGCGAATACTGCGCCTCGTCGCACTGCGTGATGATCGCCGTGAAACGCTGCGCGTCCTCGGCCGCCACGCCCCGCTTGTGCAGCTCCTCGCGCACGCTCTCCTTCGTGAGGTTCGCCACCGGAATGTTGAACTTGTCGCCCATGTAGCCCCACAGCGCGCGGAGCATCTCCTCGTAGAAGGCATGCAGGTTCTGCTCCTCCATGTAGCGGCGGGCGGTGCGGAAGCGCTGCACGGCCACCTTGTTGGCCCGGCGCCCCCGCAGGAGGGCCAGGTTCTGCGACTCGCGGATGCGCTTGCGCAGGGCAACGTAAAGGGCTCCGAAGCCCAGGAGGATCACCGCCAGCAGCCCCCAGTAGGCCCCGCTGAAGAGGAACGGCACACGCCGCTCGCGCAGCTGCGCGCCGCCGAGCTTGATGAAGCGGATGTCCTGCCCGAGCAGCTTGACCTCCTCCTTCGACATGCCGCGCCCCTGCAGGACGACCGCGCCGCTGCCGCCGCGCGTGTCGGGCGTGACCTCGAGCGTCAGCGGACGCGACGAGAGGGTCACGTACTGCATGCGGGCCGGATCGAAGTAACTGAACTCGATCGGCGCGATGTCATACGTCCCCTCGGCGCGGGCGATAAAGGGGTACTCGAACTGCCGGTAGCCGGAGATGCCGTCGGCCGAGGTGTTGATCGACTCGGTGGTTTTGACATTGTACTGCTCGAAGGTCCCGGGCAGGTTGAGCTTCGGCGCCTGCACGAAGGTGAGGTTGCCCGTTCCGGAGATCTTCACCGTGCAGGTGGCGCCCGAGTTGGCCGCAATGCGCTCCTCGGGCATCTGCGACTCCATCGTGAAGCTGCCCACGGCGCCGTTGAAGCTGGCCGGAGCACCCGCCGGCAGCGGCTTGACCTGGATCGTCAGGCGCTGGCTCTTCACCTCGCGCGGCACGTTGTAGACCTCGCGGCCGCTGCCGAAGAAGGGATCGGCCGTGCGGCTCTGCACGACCACCTGGGCCAGGGCCGTCATCTCCATCGGGTCGATGACCAGCGTGCCGGCCTGCTGCGGGTAGAGCAGGTACTCGCACACCACGTGCGTCTCGTAGACCCGTCCGTTGAGTGTTTCGCGTCCCTGCCGTGCCGTCGTGCGGTTCGAGGTGAGGTCCTGCGACCAGAAGCCGTTGAACGACGGCATCGAGCCGACGCTCACGTCGACCACCGGCACCCGCGTATAGAGCTTGAAGGCCACATGCAGCGGCTCGTTCTTGTAGACCGACGTGCGCGACACGGTGGCCCGCAGCAGGATGTCCTGCTTGCCGATGCGGCTCTGCGCCTCGCTCTGCGAGCGGGCCCCGTCGCCGCGGCCGGCCGCACTGCCGGACTGCTGCGGAGTCTGCTGCGGGGACTGCGACGCCGCCTGTCCCTCGTCGACGATCTCGACCGGCAGCGGATCGGTCCGGTAGACCGTGCCGTCGACGGCGACCTCCGCCGCGCCGATCGTGACGTTGCCCGCCGCCTGGGGCAGCAGCACGAAGGTATAGGTGACGTTGACGCTCCGCGTCATCTAGCCGTTGACGATCTGCACCGAGGAGCCGCGCGAGACGGCAGGCCCCGCCAGCACGTCGAAGCCCTCGAACGACGGCGCCCGGAAGGTGTCGTCGTCCGGGGAGGCGTTGAGCGAGAACTCCACGCGGAAAGCCTCGCCCACGGCCACCGTCAGCGGCGACGATGCCTCGAAGCTGACCTTCCCGGCACCCCACGCCGTCGCGACGAGCAGCAGGAGAAGCCCCGTCAGGGATATTTTCGACACAAGTTTTCTCATCACGTAATAAAATCTCTGTCAGATTTTACAACGTCGCAGGACCGGGTTTAGTGTTTGAAATCCGCGAAAAAATCGTTGCCCTTGTCATCGACGATGATGAAGGCGGGGAAGTTCTCGACGTAGATCTTGCGCACGGCCTCCATGCCCAGCTCGGGGAAGTCCACGACCTCGACCGACTTGATCGAGTTCTTGGCCAGAATGGCTGCCGGACCGCCGATCGAACCGAGGTAGAAACCGCCGTTGGCCTTGCAGGCGTCGGTTACGGCCTGCGAGCGGTTGCCCTTGGCCACCATCACCAGCGAGCCGCCGTGCTTCTGGAAGAGATCCACGTAGGGGTCCATGCGGCCGGCCGTCGTCGGACCGAACGATCCCGAAGCCATGCCCTGCGGCGTCTTGGCCGGACCGGCATAGTAGACCGGGTGTTTCTTGAAGTACTCCGGCATGGGCTTGCCCTCGTCGAGCATCTGCTTGATGCGGGCGTGGGCAATGTCACGCGCTACAATAAGCGTACCCTTCAGGTTCAGGCGCGTCTTGATGGGGTATTTCGTCAGAATCTCGCGCACCTTGTCCATGCCCTCGTCCAGGTCGATGTCCACGGCGGGCGACATGGCGGGCGCCTCGGCCGGGAGGAAGCGGGCGGGATTCTTCTCCAGCTCCTCGAGGAAGATGCCCTCGGGCGTGATCTTGGCGCGGATGTTGCGGTCGGCCGAGCAGCTTACGCCGATGGCCACGGGGCACGAGGCCGCATGGCGCGGGGCGCGGATCACGCGCACGTCGTGCACGAGGTACTTGCCGCCGAACTGGGCGCCGACGCCGCTCTCGCGGCAGATCTTCAGGACCTTCTCCTCCCACTCCAGATCGCGGAAGCAGCGGCCGCCCTCGTTGCCCGAGGTGGGCAGCTCGTCGAGGTAGCCGGCCGACGCCTTCTTGACCGTCGAGAGGCACATCTCGGCCGACGTGCCGCCGATGCAGAGGGCCAGATGGTAGGGCGGGCAGGCCGACGTGCCGAGGTCGAAGATGTGCTGCTGGATGAACTTCGTGAGCGACTCCTCGTTCAGCAGCGCCTTGGTCTGCTGGTAGAGGAAGGTCTTGTTGGCCGAGCCGCCGCCCTTGGTGATGAAGAGGAACTCGTACTCCATGCCGGGCTTGCCGCCGTAGATGTCGATCTGCGCCGGGAGGTTCGTGCCGGAATTCTTCTCGTCGGTCATCGTGAAGGGGACGACCTGCGAATAGCGCAGGTTGCGCTCCTTGTAGGTCTCGTAGACGCCGCGGGCGATCAGGGCCGCGTCGTCGGCACCCGTATAGACATCCTCGCCCTTGTGTGCGATGCAGATGGCCGTGCCGGTGTCCTGGCAGGTGGGCAGCTCGCCCTCGGCGGCCACGCACTGGTTGAGCAGCATCGTGTAGGCCACGAACTTGTCGTTGTCGGTGGCTTCGGGATCATCGAGGATGTTGCGCAGCTTCTGCAGGTGGGCGGCGCGCAGGTAGAACGACACGTCGCTGTAGGCGGCCTTCGAGAGCAGCTCGAGACCGGCGGGATCGACCTTGAGGATCTTGCGGCCGTCGCACTCCACGACCTTCACGTACTCCTTCGTCAACAGACGGTACTTGGTTTTGTCCTCCCCGACGGGGAACGGCTCCTGATAGATGAACTCTGCCATGGTCTTATGTTTTTATGTATGTTTGTGTTCGGTGCTAAATCCTCGCAAAAGTACAAAAAACTCTCCGGATTACGCAACGATTTCCCGATCTCTGTTATTTTTTTCACAAAATAACACAAAATGAGATGTTATTAATATTTTTTAATTAAATTTGTGCGGTTTTTGAGAAGAATGATTCACTGCATAAATTAAAAGACTATGGTATCCTACAAAGATCTGGGCCTGGTGAACACCCGTGAGATGTTTGCCAAGGCAATCAAGGGAGGTTATGCCATTCCGGCATTCAACTTCAACAACATGGAGCAGCTGCAGGCCATCATCCAGGCTGCCGCCGAGACCAAGTCGCCGGTCATCCTCCAGGTATCGAAGGGCGCGCGCAACTACGCCAACCAGACGCTGCTGCGCTACATGGCCGAAGGCGCCGTCGAGTATGCCAAGGAGCTGGGCTGGGCCAAACCCCAGATCGTGCTGCACCTCGACCACGGAGACTCGTTCGAGCTGTGCAAGAGCTGCGTCGACATGGGCTTCTCGTCGGTGATGATCGACGGTTCGTCGCTGCCCTATGACGAGAACGTGGCCCTGACGAAGAAGGTCGTGGACTACGCACACCAGTTCGACGTGACGGTCGAGGGTGAGCTGGGCGTGCTGGCCGGCGTCGAGGACGAGGTATCCGCCGCCGAGAGCCACTACACCAAGCCCGAGGAGGTTGTCGACTTCGTGACGAAGACCGGCGTGGATTCGCTGGCCATCTCGATCGGCACGTCGCACGGCGCCTACAAGTTCACGCCCGAGCAGTGCACCGTCGACCCGAAGACGGGCCGTCTGGTTCCGCCCCCTCTGGCATTCGACGTACTCGAGGCTGTCGAGAAGGAGCTTCCGGGCTTCCCCATCGTGCTGCACGGATCGTCGTCGGTACCCCAGGAGGAGGTCGACACGATCAACAAGTACGGCGGTGCGCTGAAGGCTGCCGTGGGCATTCCCGAGGAGCAGCTGCGCAAGGCCGCCAAGAGCGCCGTCTGCAAGATCAACATCGACTCCGACTCGCGTCTGGCCATGACGGCTGCCATCCGCAAGGTCTTTGCCACGCAGCCCGCCGAGTTCGACCCGCGCAAGTACCTGGGTCCGGCCCGCGAGAACATGAAGAAGCTCTACATCCACAAGATCAAGGAGGTGCTCGGTTCGGACGGCAAGGCCGAATAAGCCCTGCGCCCGACAGCGCAAAGAGAGACCCGGAGGTTCGCATGAACCCCCGGGTTTTTTATGGCGTGCAACGGCGCGAACATCCGTCCGTCACCCGGATGCGCCGTCCCGGCTCCCCGGCGCGCCGACCTCGACCCGGAAGCGGCACTCCGCCCCGCTTTCCAGCACCGTATGGAGCGTCTCCACCCCGATGTGCCGGTCCGGCAGCAGCTCCTCCAGCACGCAGAGGATGCTCTGACGCGAGCACTCGCAATGGGTCGGCGCCGTGACGAATCCCGCCTCCACCTGCGGACACAGGCAGCGCGGGTAGCCCATCTCGTAGACCCGCCCCGGCTCGATCACGTCCGCAAAGAAATAGGGGCTGCGGCCGTACTTCGCATACTGCCGGTCCAGGTCACGGCCGCACTCCTCGAACTGTCGGCGCATCTCGACCAGTACGCCGTCGCGGACACACGCCTCGGCACACGGCCGGTAGAGCGAGGCCCGCACCTCGGCCGGCAGGCGCCCGATCGCCTCCTCCAACGCGCGGTAAAACGCCGCGTTCCGCCGCTGTTCTTCGTGCTTGTCCATCCTTCGCAACCCTAATTCCGCTCCTCCGGAATATACCGCCCGACAAACTCACCGACGCGCCGCGTGTACTCCGCGCGGTTGTCGCGGTACGAGAGGGCATGCGCCGCCCCCGGCACCACCCACAGCTCCTTTTCGCCCGGCTTCGCCTCGTAGAGCGGATAGACCATCGCGGTCGGCACGTAGTCGTCGGCATCGCCGTGGATGAAGAACATCGGCCGGTCGCACCGCGCCACCTGTTTCAAGGCCGAGGCCTCGCCGAAGGTCCAGCCGTACTTCAGGCCGCACAGCCAGCTCGCCACGTCGAGCAGCGGGAAGGCCGGCAGTCCGAACTGCCCGCGCAGCTCTTTGGTGAACTGGTCGCGCACGCTCGTGTAGCCGCAATCCTCGACAAAGCACTTCACACAGGAAGGCAGCTCCTCGCCCGAAAGCATCATCGTCGTCGCGGCCCCCATCGAGATGCCGTGCACGACCTGCCGCGTATGGCCGCCGAAGAGGCTGTCGGCGATCTCCGTCCAGCGCAGCACGTCGAGGCGGTCCTTCCACCCCATCTGGATGGCGCACCCCTCGCTTCGGCCGTGGTAACAGAGATCGGGCAGCAGGATGTTGTACCCGAGGTCGTGGTTGTAGAGGTAGCCGATCATGAGCATCCGCACGGCATTGTCCGTATAGCCGTGGACAATCACCGCGGTGCGGTCCGTCGGATGCGGCGCCGCGGCATAGAGCGCATGCAGCCGCACGCCGTCCGCCCGGCGGATCACCGTGTCGTGCAGCGCCCCCGCGCGTTCGAGCGAGTCGACCCAGGGGCGCAGGAAGGGATATTCGGCATACATATATTCATACGAGGCCGCATTCTTGGCCCGTATCGTCCGCTCCGGCCGGAGCGAATAGGAGAGCAGGTAGAGGCTGCCGCCCGCGAGGGCGACCGCCAGGACCGCCACGGCGATCAGCAGGATGCGCAGGATTTTTTTCATACGTCCGTCCGTTTGGCGGGGCGACCCGTGCGAGGGGCCGGCCCCGGAATCAGTATGCGGGTCAGCAGCAGGACAATCCGTTCCAAAGTCCGGCCCGGAGAATCCGCGGCCGGACCGACAGCAGCAGAGTCCCGTTCAAAGTCCGTCTCCGGAAAATCGCGGCCGGGCCGACAACAGCAGAGTCCCGTCCAAACTCCGGCCCGGACCGGGCAAGCAGGTTGCCGCGGGGCACCCCTTCGCAGGGCCGTCACTCGGCCACCGAGAGGGGCGCATCTTCGGCGCCGACATAGCACATGACCAGTTCGACAGGCTCGTCGCCCCGGTTCTCGCCATAGTGCAAAGTTCCTACCATTTCGACGATCCCCTCGCCGGCGCGGAAGGTCCGCTCCGTGCCGTCCTCCGCCACGACGGTCAGCTCGCCCCGCAGCAGCACCCCGGCGTTGAGCACCGGATGGCGGTGGCGCGCCAGCCGCGCGTGCGGCGGGACGACGATCCGCAGCAACGTGACGAAGGGCCGCTCCGCCCGGCAGGCGGGCAGCGGCTCTCCGTTCCAGCTCGACGACGAGGCGGCCAGCCGCTCGACCGTCGGTTTCAGTTCCCGTTCCACGTCGCGGGGCTATTTCGCCAGTTTCGCACGGATGTGCGCGAGCATGTCGTCGGTCATGCGCGAAAGGTCCCACTCGGGTTTCCAGCCCCACTCCTCGCGGGCGCAGGTGTCGTCGAGCGAGTTGGGCCAGCTCTCGGCAATCTCCCGCTTCACGGGGTCGATGTCGTAGGTCATCGTGAAGTCGGGCAGCCGCTTGCGGATCTCGGCGTAGATGATCTCGGGCGTGAAGCTCATCGAGGCGAGGTTGAAGCTGTTGCGGTGCACGAGCTTCGAGGGGTCGGCCTCCATCAGTTCGACGCACGCGCGCAGCGCATCGGGCATGTAGATCATGTCCATGTAGACGTCGCCCGGCACGGGGCAGGTGAAGCGGCCGCTGCGGATCGCCTCGTAGTAGATCTCCACGGCATAGTCGGTCGTGCCGCCGCCCGGGAGCGTGACGTTCGAGATGATGCCCGGGAAGCGCACCGAACGGGTGTCGACGCCGAACTTGTAGTGGTAGTAGTTGCCGAGCAGCTCACCCGTGACCTTGCAGACGCCGTAGATCGTCGTCGGCTGCATGATCGTGTCCTGCGGCGTCTTGTCCTTGGGCGACGTGGGGCCGAAGGCGCCGATCGACGAGGGGGTGAACAGGGCGCAGTGGTGCTGGCGCGCCACCTCGAGCGAATTGTTCAGCGCACCCATGTTGACGTTCCACGCCATCTGGGGGTTGCGTTCACCCACGGCCGAGAGCAGCGCCACGAGGTTGAAGATCGTATCCACGTGGTAGCGGGCCACGACCGAAGCCATGGCCGTGGCGTCGAGGGCGTTGAGCACCTCGAACGGGCCGTCCTCGCCCAGCGACTTGCACTCGCGCATGTCGGTGGCGACGACATTGTGGTTTCCGTAAATCTTGCGCAGATAGACTGTCAACTCGGAACCGATCTGCCCGCCGGCTCCTACGATCAAGATGCGTTTCATAAGGTTTTTATTATAATCCGGAAGTAAAGATAGAAAAAAATCGGGAAAATCATGCTTTTTTTTGGTCATTTCATTTTTCTTGTGTACTTTTGCACCACTCGAATGAGGGAAATGCTGTCTTAGCTCAGTGGTAGAGCACTTCCTTGGTAAGGAAGAGGTCGTGAGTTCAAGTCTCATAGACAGCTCGAAGCGAATGCCGCCTGTCAGGGCGGCATTTTTCGTATCCGGACCGTCCGCCCCTCCGCCCCTCCGCCCCTCCGCCCCTCCGCAACGTCCGCAACGTCCGCAACGTCCGCCCTGCTCCGGGCGCTCCGGGCGCTTCGGCCATCTCCGGCGACCGAACACCGGCACGCTGCACGCCGTTGCTCGCAGGACGGCCCGCGCGGGGAGCCTCCGACCTTTGGATTGCCGGAATATTTCACTACTTTTGCTGTTGGAACGGACCGGAGCGACTCCTTCCACGCAACAGCCGGGTCCGGAAGAAACAGCACATGAACGATCTCAAACCGATACTTTTCCCCGGCATGGAGCCGCGGCGGCCCCTTGTCATTGCGGGGCCGTGCAGCGCCGAGACCGAGGAGCAGGTACTCCGCACGGCCCGGGAGCTTGCGGCCGAGGGGGTGCGCATCTACCGCGCCGGGCTCTGGAAGCCCCGCACCCTTCCGGGCGGGTTCGAGGGGGTCGGAGCGGAGGGACTGGCCTGGCTGCGCCGCGTGAAGCGGGAAACGGGCATGTACACCGCCACGGAGGTGGCCACGCACGAGCACGTCACCGCGGCACTGGCCGGGGGCGTCGATCTGCTCTGGATCGGGGCCCGCACGGCGGCCAACCCCTTTGCCATGCAGGAGATCGCCGACACGCTGCGCGGGTGCGACATCCCCGTACTGGTCAAGAACCCCGTCAGCCCCGACCTCGAACTGTGGATCGGGGCCGTGCAGCGCATCTACAACGCCGGCATCCGCCGTCTGGGCGTCATCCACCGCGGCTTCACCTCGATCGACCGGAGCCGCTACCGCAACCACCCGATGTGGGCCATTCCCATCGAGCTGCACCGCCGCCTGCCGCAGCTGCCGATCTTCTGCGACCCGAGCCACATCGGCGGCCGCCGCGAGCTGATCGCCCCGCTCGCACAGCAGGCCATGGACCTTGGCTTCGACGGGCTGATCGTCGAGTCGCACTGCGACCCCGACAGCGCCTGGAGCGACAAGGCGCAGCAGATCACCCCCCGCACGCTGGCCCGCATCTGCCGCCACCTCGTCATCCGCGAAATGAACGTCACGACCGAAAACCTCACCGACCTGCGGGCCGAGATCGACAAGATCGACGACGAACTGCTCGACCTGCTTGCGCGCCGCATGCGCGTCTCGCGCGAGATCGGACAATACAAGAAGGAACACGACATGCCCGTCCTCCAGACCCGGCGCTACGAGGAGCTGCTCGCACGCCGCGCCGCGCAGGCCGCCGAGCTGGGCATGGACCGCGGCTTCATGCGCGCGGTCTACCAGGCGATCCACGAGGAGTCGGTGCGCCAGCAGATGGAGGTGCTCGGCCCCGCGTCGGAAAAGGAGCCGGAGGTATAAAAACAACCCCCGGCGAAAAGCCCCGGAGGCGAGAAAGGAGCATAACGGAGTGCAAGGCCCGGATCGCGGGTGCCGGAGTCCGAGGAAGTGCCGGAGCCCCGGCCGGACTGTTACATTTCGGTGAAATCCCTGCTCCGGAGGCGTAACAAAGGGGATTCTTGCGTACTTTTGAGGCGGATTCAAACCCGAAGCTATGGCAAAATACAAGATTCTGGTCGTCGACGACGAAGAGTCGCTGTGCGAAATCCTGCAGTTCAACCTCGAGGTCGAAGGCTACGAGGTCGACGTGGCCTACAGTGCCGAACAGGCCCTCGGGATGCACCCCGAGCGCTATTCGCTCATCCTGCTCGACGTCATGATGGGCGAGATGAGCGGCTTCCGCATGGCGCAGCTGCTCAAGTCGAAGCCCGAGACGGCGAAGGTGCCCGTGATCTTCTGCACGGCCAAGGACACCGAGGACGACACCGTGGCGGGGCTCAACCTCGGAGCCGACGACTACATCGCCAAGCCCTTCTCGATCCGCGAGGTGCTGGCCCGCGTGCGCAGCGTCCTGCGCCGCACGGCCGGGACGCAGGAGGAGAGTGAGGTCGTGGCGTTCGAGGGTCTCTCGCTCGACCTGCGCAGCAAGCGCTGCACGCTCGACGGCGAACCGCTCGCGCTGACCAAAAAGGAGTTCGAAATCCTGGCCCTGCTGCTCGCGCACCGCAGCACGATCTTCTCGCGCGAGGAGATTCTCCACCGCGTGTGGAGCGACGAGGTGATCGTCCTGGACCGCACCATCGACGTCAACATCACGCGCCTGCGCCGCAAGATCGGCCGCTACGGCGAACACATCGTCACCCGGCTGGGCTATGGCTACGGCTTTGAGGAGTAGGCTCTCCTACCACCGGCGGCTCTTCCTGCTGCTCGTCACCTTCTCGTGGGTGCTGACGGCCTGCTTCGTCCTCTTCCAGTACGGCCGCGAAAAGCGCTTCAAGGCCGAGCGGCTCGACGCCCGGCTGCAGCTCTTCAACCTGCGGATGCTCGACGCCCTCGACGAAGGCGTCGCCCCGGCGGCCTTCATCGCCCGCGGCAACGAGCCCTTCGGCGACCTGCGCGTCACGCTCATCGACCTCTCGGGCCGCGTGCTCTTCGACACGTCGCTCGACACGCTCACGGCCGCCAACCACCTCGACCGCCCCGAAATCGTCGGCGCGCTGAACGACGGCACCGGCTACACGATCCGCCGCCACTCGGCAAGCACCGACCACTACTACTTCTACTCGGCCATGCGCGGCGAGCGCTGCATCGTCCGCTCGGCCGTCCCCTATTCGGTGACGCTGCGCGAGGTGCTCGCCGCCGACCGCGAGTTTCTCTGGTTCATGCTGGCCATCACGCTGCTGATGAGCATCGCGGCCTACTTCGCCACGCGGCGCCTCGGCCACAACATCACGCGCCTGAACGAATTTGCCGAGCGGGCCGAGCGCGGCGAACAGATCGACGTCGAGGAGACCTTCCCGCACGACGAACTGGGCGACATCTCGAACCACATCGTGCGCCTTTACGCCACGCTGCAGCAGACAGCCGCCGACCGCAACCGCGAACACGCCCTGGCCCTGCACGAGGAGCAGGAGAAGATCCGCATCAAGAAACAGCTGACCAACAACATCAACCACGAGCTGAAGACCCCCGTGGCGGCGATCCGCGGCTACTTGGAGACGCTGCTCGCCAACCCCGGGCTCGACGCCGCACGCCGCACGGACTTTCTCGAAAAGAGCGCCGCGCAGGCCGAGCGGCTGCGCCGCCTGCTGGCGGACGTGGGGACCATCACGCGCATGGACGAGGGCAGCGAGCTGATCCGCCGCGAACCCGTCGTGCTGAACGACCTGATCGCCGACGTCGCGGCCGACATGGAGCTGCGGCCCGCCGAACAGCGGCTGCGCGTCAACGTCGACTTCCCGCACCGCGTGACAGTCGAGGGGAGCCCCTCGCTGCTGGCCTCGATCTTCCGCAACCTCGCGGACAACGCCGCGGCCTACTCGGGCGGGCGCGACATCTTCATCCGGCTCGAGGACGACACCGACGAGGAGTGCACGATCCTGTTTGCCGACAACGGCATCGGCGTCGACGAGGAGCACCTGCCCCACCTGTTCGAGCGCTTTTACCGCATTGACAAGGGCCGCTCGCGCAAGCTCGGCGGCACGGGGCTCGGGCTGGCCATCGTCCGCAACGCCGTGGCATTCCACGGCGGCACGATCACGGTGCACAACCGCCGCGAGGGCGGACTGGAATTCCGCTTCACACTGCGCAAACATTCATCGTCGCGCAACAGTTCCGTAACGGTTTTGTAACATCCGTTTCAGACCTTTGTACCGGCAAACAACCGATACAAACCCATGTCTGCACTATTCATCTTCATCGTCGTTGTCCTCGGCCTGCTGGCCGTGATGGGCATCGTCGTGGGCGTCGCCAACGACGCCATCAACTTCCTCAACTCGGCCATCGGCTCGAAGGTCGCGCCGCGCAAGGTCATCCTCTGGGTCGCCGCGGCCGGCATCCTCGTCGGCACGTTCACCTCGAGCGGCATGATGGAGGTGGCCCGCAACGGCGTCTTCTACCCCGCGCAGTTCTCCTTCCCGCAGATCATGATGCTCTTCCTGGGCATGATGCTCGGCAACGTCCTGCTGCTCGACCTCTACAACACGCTCGGACTGCCCACGTCGACCACCGTGTCGATGGTCTTCGGCCTGCTGGGCGCCGCCGTCGCCGCCGCGCTCTTCCGCATCGCCGACGACCCGGCCTTCACGCTGCAGGACCTCTCGCAGTTCATCAACACGGGCAAGGCGATGGTCATCATTGCGGCGATCCTCGTCTCGGTGGCGCTGGCCTTCTTCGCCGGACTGCTCTTCATGTACATCTCGCGGCTCATCTTCTCGTTCCGCTACGCCGCGGCCTTCCGCCGCTGGGGCTCCGTCTGGTGCGGCATCTCGCTGGCCGGCATCCTCTACTTCGCCCTCTTCAAGGGGCTGAAGAGCTCGGGACTCATCCCCGCGTCGATCACGGAGTATGTCGGCGAGCACGTCCTGCTGACGCTCTTCTGCTTCTGGGTCGTCGCCTCGCTCGTGCTGTGGATCTTCCAGCGCCTGCATCTGAACATCATGCGCATCACGATCCTCTCGGGCACCTTTGCCCTGGCCCTCGCCTTTGCGGGCAACGACCTGGTGAACTTCATCGGCGTGCCGCTGGCCGGCTACGACGCCTGGCAGATCGCCCGTGAGGCCGGCTCCGAATCAATCATGATGGACGGACTCGCCCAGCCCGCCCGCGCCGACTTCCTGCTGCTCGGGCTCTCGGGCCTGATCATGGTGCTGACGCTCTTCTTCTCGAAGAAGTCGCAGCACGTGGCCGAGACCGAGCTCTCGCTCGCCTCGCAGCACGAGGAGGAGGAGCGCTTCGGCTCGACGATGATCTCGCGCGGCCTCGTGCGGCTGACGCTCATGGCCAACCACCTCTGGTCGGGACTCGTTCCGGCACGCGTGCAGCGGGCCATCGACCGCCGCTTCGAGCCGCTGCCCGTCGAGGAGCGCTCGGCCGCGCAGTACGACATGATCCGCGCCGTGGTGAACCTCTCCGCGGCCTCGATCCTCATCGCCATCGGCACCTCCTACCAGCTGCCCCTGTCGACGACCTACGTCGTCTTCATGGTGGCGATGGGCTCGTCGCTCGCCGACCGCTCGTGGGGGCGTGAAAGCGCCGTATACCGCATCACGGGCGTCATGGCCGTCATCTCGGGCTGGTTCGTCACGGCCCTGGGCGGTTTTGTCATCGCCCTCGGCGTCACGGCCCTGTTGCTCTGGGGCGGCTGGATCGCCGCCGTGGCCCTCACGGCCTTCTGCGCCTGGCTGCTTGTGCGCAGCCACCGCAAGACGCCCGAACTGAAGCAGGAGGCCGCCGCCCGCGAGCCGCTCGAAGGGGCCGAGACCCCCGACGAGGTGCTCTGCGCCTGCATCGGCGAGGTCTGCGCAACGATGCAGGAGGTGACGCGCATCTACAACCGCACGCTCGTGGCGGTCTTCAAGGAGAACCGCAAGGTACTCAAGGAGATGGTGCAGGCCTCGGATCGTCTGTTCGAGGAGGCCCGCAGCCGCAAGTACGGCATCATGCCGACACTGCGCCGCCTGCAGCGCTGCGACATCGACACGGGACACTTCTACGTGCAGGTGGTCGACTACCTCTCGGAGGTGACCAAGGCGCTGATCCACATCACGCGGCCCTCGTTCGAGCACATCGACAACAACCACGAGGGGCTGTCGAAGGAGCAGATCGTCGACCTGATGCGCGTGAACGACCAGGTGGAGGCCATCTTCGTCAAGATCAACGGCATGCTCTCGACGAAAGACTTCTCGGAGCTGGACCTGGTACTCGAGATGCGCGACCGGCTCTTCGACACGATCGTCGAGGCGATCAAGAGCCAGCTGCGCCGCATCCACGACGATCCCGAAACAAGCACCCGCGCCAGCGTCCTCTACCTGACGATCCTCAACGAGACGAAGACCATGGTGCTCCAGGCGCGCAACCTGCTCAAGTCGCAGCGATACTTCCTCGAACACAAACAGTAGAGCCACCGACAGAACGTCACGCAAACGAAACGGGGCCGTCATCGTCAAGCAATGGCGGCCCCGTATCTTTGCAGTGTGGAGAAGGGGAAGCCCCTCCACAGGTTGGTTTTAGGTTACATAAACGGGTTAGCGGAAGATGCAGCGACGCGACGTCGCTGCATCTTCGTCCGTTCAGCGCTCCATGTCGCGCAGGTGGATGTCGAGCGCCCGCACCGAGATCTGAATCTCGCGGATCGAGACGCCGAGCGAGGCGATCAGCAGCAGCAACGCCGCACCGAAGACCCAGGCCGACGTGCGCACCAAGCCGACATAGATCAGAAACATCGTCACGACACACAGAAAAAGGCTCGTGACGCCGAGAATCTGCATCGTGCGCGTGAGGTGCAGGCGGCGGCGCAGGTTGTCGATCTGCGCGCGGGTCACCTTCGAGGGGTGCTGCAGGTGCTGCTCCTTGAGCGTGCGCACGAGCTGCGCATAGGAGAGGAAGCGGTTGGTGTAGGCAAGCAGGATGAGCGACACGGCCGAAAAGAGCAGGGCCGGGGTCGTCAGGGTCAGTTCTTCCATGTTTCGGATTTTTGATTCACGCCGCAAAGATAGAGAAAAGCGAAAACTCCGACAAACAGGGCTATGACAGAAATAATTATTTATAAATAACGACTATAGTCGGACCAATAATTTTCTGAAATAGAATAACCTTTTTCCGTATGTATTTACCATTTTGACCTCAAAATAATACAAGGATCATTTACAATACGAAATAATTCAGTAACTTTGTTCTAATTCATCATAAAGATTATTTTTGTTATGCCATAAATGTTTTCAGCTAAAATGAACGGCATGTTATACATAAATTGGAATATAGATCCTGTAATATTCAGCATTGGTCCAGTAAAAATTCAATATTATGGTTTGATTTTCGTTACTGGACTTGTCTTATGTTCCTATATAATTGGTCATATATACAAAAAGGAAAACATTTATTCTCCTGATGCAATGGAGAAACTTTTTATATATGGTATTCTCGGTATTTTCGTAGGTGCCAGACTTGGACATTGTCTATTTTATGATTTCGAATATTTTTCTTCACATATAGTTGAAATATTCATTCCCTTTAAGGAAAATGCTAATGGAGTTTACGAGTTTATAGGATACAAAGGGTTGGCAAGTCACGGAGGAGCTATTGGGCTATTCATTGCCATGTTATTATACTCAAGAAAAGTTCACATTCCGTTCTCTAAAATTATAGATATCATAGCTATTTTGGCTCCATTAGGCGGGGCTTTTATTAGAATTTCAAATTTGATGAATTCTGAAATAATAGGACGTCCGACAGATTTGCCGTGGGCTTTTATATTCAGACATGTTGACAACTTACCAAGACATCCTTCACAACTCTATGAGTCATTAAGTTATTTTTTAATTTTTCTCGTTGCTTATTTACTGTATAAATATAAGGGACAGTTATTTAAAATAGGAAGCTATTTCTATTTTGGCTTAAGTATTTTTGGCATTTTTTTCATGCGCTTTCTTTTAGAATACACTAAAGAAAATCAAAAAGGGTTCGAAGATTCATTATCTTTCAACATGGGGCAATTGTTGAGTATCCCTTTTATTTTAATTGGCGCTATATTGGTGATAAAGAATGTTATAAATACTCGCAAAGGGTTAACAAATAGGAATATCCTTTGATAATACAAAAAAAATAGAAAAAGACGTAGAGCCAGGACGGACTACCAGCACTCGGCCTTGTCACGCAGGGCCGGAATCCGGTCGCGCGTATAGACGGGGCTGCGGATGCCCTGCCGCCGCTGGGCGCGGTAGTCGGCCAGCAGCCACAGCGCCTGACGCCCCAGCAAGACAATGGCCACCAGGTTGCAGAGCGTCATCAGGGCCATCGTCACGTCGGCGAGGCTCCACGCCAGGTCGAGGGCCGCGAGCGACCCGAAGAGCACCATGCCTCCGACCAGCAGCCGGTAGGCGGTCAATACGCCGCGCCGCCGCGTGATGAAGCGGATGTTGGCCTCGCCGTAGTAGTAGTTGCCTATGATCGACGAGAAGGCGAATAGGAAGATCGCCACGGCGACGAAGACCCCGCCCAGGGGCCCCACCTCGCTGACCAGGGCCGCCTGCGTGAGCTGGATGCCGTTGAGCGAGGCATCGGGTACGCCGCCGAAGAGGATGATGAAGGCCGTGCAGGTGCAGATGAGCAGCGTGTCGGTGAAGACCCCGAGGGCCTGGATCAGCCCCTGCTTCACGGGGTGCGAGACATGCGCCGTGGCAGCGACGTTCGGCGCCGAGCCCATGCCGGCCTCGTTGCTGAACAATCCCCGCTTGATCCCCTGCATCAGCGCCGCGCCGACCGTGCCGCCGAAGGCCTGCTCCCAGCCGAAGGCGTTGGCAACGATGAGTTCGAGCACCTCGGGCAGCCGTCCGAGGTTGAAGAGCACGACGCCCAGCGCCAGGGCGACATACCCCAGCGCCATGACGGGCACGACGAGGCTGCTCACGCGCGCGATGCGGTGGATACCGCCGAAGATCACGACCAGGGTCAGCAGCGTCAGCCCGATCCCCACCCAGCGGTGGTCAAGTCCGAAGGCTCCCTCCCACGCCGCGCAGATCGTATTGCTCTGCACGGTGTTGAAGGCGAAACCGAAGGTCACGGAGATCAGCACGGCGAAGAGCACGCCCATCCAGCGGCGTCCCAGTCCGCGCTCCATGTAGTAGGCCGGGCCGCCGATGAAGGAGTCGTGGCCGCGCCGCTTGTAGAGCTGGGCGAGCGTCGACTCGACAAAGGCGCTCGATGCCCCGAGCAGGGCGATGACCCACATCCAGAAGACCGCCCCGGGGCCTCCGACGACGATCGCCGTGGCCACGCCCGCCAGATTGCCCGTGCCGACGCGGCTGGCCAGCGACACGGCGAAGGCCTGAAACGAGGAGACATGCCGCTCGCCGCGGGGCCCACTGCCGGCCGACTCGCCCAGCACGCGCAGCATCTCGCCCAGCATGCGGAACTGCACGCCGCGCGTGGCAAAGGTGAACCACAGGGCGCAGCCGAGCAGCGCCGCCACCAGCAGGTATGACCACAGCAGGTCGTTGGCTGTTCCCAGCCATCGGTAAAAGGTCTCCATCTTCTTGCGGTTTTTCGGGACAAAGATAGTAATGCCGCTGCAAAAAGCGCGCAAACGGCAGGCCGCTTCCGCCTTCGGGTGTTGCTTTTTACCGATATTTGCACGAAATTTGGGTCTTACATACCGGACCAATCAACTACCGAACATGAAAAAACATCTTCTCGTCTGGATGTCGGCCGCGCTCTGCGGCGGCATCGCACCGGCACTCGCCTGCACCGGGATCGCCCTGACGGCCCGCGACGGCAGCTACGTGCAGTCGCGCACCATCGAATGGGCCAACAGCGCCCTTGAGAGCGAATACGTCATCATCCCGCGCGGGCAGCAGCTGCGCGCCCTCGTCCCGGGCGGTGAGGCCGACGGCATGGCCTTCACGGCCCGACACGGCGTCGTGGGGCTCGCCGTCGTGCAGAAGGAGTTCATCGCCGAGGGGATCAACGAGGCGGGGCTCTCGGCCGGGCTCTTCTTCTTCCCGCAGTACGGCGGCTACGAGGCTTACGACGCCGCACGGAACCGCAGCACGATCGTCGACCTGCAGTTGGCCGCCTGGATGCTCACACAGTTCTCCACGATCGACGAGGTGAAGGCCGGGCTGGCACGGGTGCACGTCGTCGGCCTCTATCCCGGCTCGGTCGTGCACTGGCGCATCGGCGAGCCTTCGGGCCGGCAGGTCGTGCTGGAGATCGTCGACGGCGTGCCGCACTTCTACGAGAACGAGGTGGGCGTGCTGACCAATGCTCCGGGCTTCCCGTGGCAGCTCACGAACCTGAACAACTACGTCAACCTCTATCCGGGCAGCGCCCCCGACCGGCAGCTGGGCGGTCAGACGCTGCGGCCCACGGGCGCCAACTCGGGATTCCTCGGTCTGCCGGGCGACGCGACGCCGCCGTCGCGCTTCGTGCGGGCGGCCTTCTACCGCGCCACGGCCCTGCAGCGCGCCACGGCCTTCGAGACGGTGCAGGAGTGTTTCCACCTGCTCAACAACTTCGACGTGCCGATCGGCATCGACCACGCCGAAGGGGAGTGCCCCGACATCCCGAGCGCCACGCAGTGGACCTCGGCCATCGACCTGACAAACCGCCGCGTCTACTACAAGACGGCCTACAACAACACGATCCGCTGCATCGACCTCTCGTCGATCGACTTCGGCAGCGTCGGCTACCAGTCGCACCCGCTCGACCGCGTGCGGCAGCAGCCCGTCGAGATGATCGCCGTCGGGCAATAGCCGCCCTTCGCCGGCCGGGAGCCGCATCGCGGAGTAACCGGCAAAGACCGCGCCGACAGCACTTCGGACACCCCGTCCCGCCGCAGGACGGGGTGTTCCGCATCCGTCACCGGGTCGGCCGCAGACGATATTTTGCCGCCCGGGTGCCGGCCGCTTGTCCGCTTCAGCTCTTTTTCGTATCTTTGCACGAAAAACAAGCACACGCGATATTCTTATGGCAGACAATACCATTCTCAACCGGCTGGACGGCCTGAAACTCAAATACGAGGAGACGGGGCAGAAGCTCACCGACCCCGAAGTGATCGCCGACGTCAAGCAGTTCGTCGCCCTGACGAAGGAGTACAAGGAGCTCGAACCGATCATCGAGACCTCGGAGCGCTACCGCACGGCGCTGGCCAACCTCGCCGAGGCGAAGGACACGCTGGCCAACGACAAGGACGAGGAGATGCGCGAAATGGCCCGCGAGATGATCTCGGAACTCGAACCCGAACTCGCACGCATGGAGGAGGAGATCAAGCTGCTGCTCATCCCGAAGGATCCGCAGGATGCGAAGAACGCCATCGTCGAGATCCGCGGCGGCACGGGCGGCGACGAGGCCGCACTCTTCGCCGGCGACCTGCTGCGCATGTACACCAAGTACATCGAGTCGAAGGGGTGGCGCTACGAGATCACCTCGGCCTCGGAGGGCGCCGCGGGCGGATACAAGGAGGTCGTCATGAAGGTCACGGGACAGAACGTCTACGGCACGCTCAAGTACGAGTCGGGCGTGCACCGCGTGCAGCGCGTCCCGCAGACCGAGACGCAGGGCCGCGTGCACACGTCGGCCGCTTCGGTGGCCGTGCTGCCCGAAGCCGAGGAGTTCGACGTCGAAATCTCGATGAACGACATCCGCAAGGACATCTTCTGCGCCTCGGGCCCCGGCGGACAGTCGGTCAACACGACCTACTCGGCCATCCGCCTGACCCACATCCCCACGGGCATCGTCGTGCAGTGCCAGGACCAGAAGTCGCAGCTCAAGAACTTCGACAAGGCCTTCGAGGAGCTGCGCACGCGCGTCTTCAACCTCGAATACTCGAAGTACCTCGACGAGATCGCCTCGAAGCGCAAGACGATGGTCTCGACGGGTGACCGCTCGGCCAAGATCCGTACCTACAACTACCCGCAGGGGCGCATCACCGACCACCGCATCAACTACACGATCTACAACCTCGCGGCCTTCATGGACGGCGACATCCAGGACTGCATCGACCACCTGATCGTGGCCGAGAACGCCGAGCGCCTGAAGGAGAGCGAGCTCTGATCGGCCGCCCGGCTCTCCGGTGAGCTCCGCAACCCGCCATGAGGCAATAAAGCGCCGCGAAGGCCCGTTTGTACAGAAAAAAAGGGAACCGACAAGCATGAACCGACTCCTGCTCACATGCGTCTGCTGCGCGGCGACACTCTCCGTGGCCGCACAACAGCCGCTGTACTTCGTCAACGGCACGCCGGCCGACGACATTGCCTCGATTCCGCCCGACGACATCGAGCTGGTCGAGGAGCTGCCGGCCGACGAGGAGACGATCGCCCGCTTCGGGCCCCGTGCCTCAAACGGCGTGATCCTCATAACGCTGCGCTACGACGAACCGGCCCGCTTCGAGGCCGACAGCCTCTCGTTCGGCAACTACATCGCCCGCCGCGTCCGCTGGGAGGCGTACGAACCCGCGGCCCGCGTGGTGCTGCGCTACCGCATCACGGCCGAGGGGCAGACCATCGTCGAAGACGAGCTCGAATCCACCGACAACCGCCTGAAACGCCGCGTCCTGAAGGCCGTGGAGGAGGCGCCGCGCTGGCGACCCGCCCGCAAGAACGGCCGCGCGGTGGAGAGCGAGGGGGTGCTGCGCATCCAACTGCCCGAGGGCAAGCGCATGCCCCGGCAGATCGAACTGGTAATCCGCTAACCCGCTGACGCCGCAACGCCCCGGCCCGGCTCAAAACAATCAGACCATGAAAACGAATTCCCTCTCTGCCTGGATCCTCGCCGTCCGCCCCTACAGCCTCGGCAACTCGGTGATCCTCGTGCTCGTCGGGTCCGCGCTGGCCTGGTCCGACGGGGCCTTCCACCTGCTGCCGGCACTGCTGTGCCTGCTCTTCGCCCTGCTGATGCAGTGCACGGCCAACCTCGTGAACGACCTCTGGGACTACCTCAAGGGGGCCGACCAGCCCGACCGCCTCGGGCCCGACCGCGCCTTCGCCAAGGGATACATCACACTCGGGGCCATGAAGGGCGGCATCGCCGCCTTCACCCTCGCGGCCTGCGCCGCCGGATGTGCCCTGCTCGCCTGGGCGCTGCGCCACGACGTGCTCCGCTACGGCGGCTGGGAGCTCGTGGCCGTGGGGCTGCTCTGCGTCGTCTTCGCCTACTTCTACACGGCCGGGCCGTGGCCGCTGGCCTACCACGGACTGGGCGACGTCGCCGTGATCCTCTTCTTCGGGCTGATTCCCGTCGGCTTCACCTATTACCTCCAGACCGGCGCATGGAACTGGGAGGTCACCCTGGCCGCACTGGCCTGCGGGCTGGTCATCGACACGATGCTCATGATAAACAACTTCCGCGACCGCGACGAGGATGCCCGCTGCCGCAAGCGCACGGTCGTCGTCCTGCTGGGCGCCGCCTTCGGCCGCTGGGGCTACCTGCTGCTCGGCGTCGCGGCTGCCGCGCTGTGCCTCACGCTCGCCTTCGCGGGCCGCTACGGCGCCGCCCTGCTGCCGCTGCTCTACCTCACGCTGCACGTCGCCACGTGGCGCAAGATGGTGCGCATCGACCACGGCGACGCGCTGAACGTCTGCCTCGGCGAGACGGCCCGCAACATCATGCTCTTCGGCGCGCTGCTGACCGTCGGCATCCTGATCGGATAAGAGACGACAACCCATGGCGGAACCCCGGCACATCACCCTGCGCGAACTCCAGCAGCTCGTCAAGCGGACGCTCGACGAGCGGTTTGCCCTGCCGCTGTGGGTCAGCGCCGAGATTGCGGAGATCAAGGTCAACTACTCGGGCCACTGCTACCTCGACCTGGTGGAGAAGGGCGGCGCCAACGGCGTCCCCACGGCCCAGGCCCGCGCCGTGATCTGGCGCTCGCACTACGGGCGCGTCGCGGCACGCTTCGAGGCCGAAACCGGACAGCGGCTCGCCGCCGGGCTGCAGATCCTGGCCAAAGTGCTGGTCAACTACCACGAATTATACGGCTTCTCGCTGCAAATCACCGACATCGACCCCTCCTACACGCTGGGCGACATGGAGCGGCAGCGGCAGCAGACGATCCTCCGCCTGCAGCAGGAGGGGGTCTGGGAGATGAACCGCCAGCTGCCCGCCCCCGACGCGATCCAGCGCATCGCTGTCGTGTCGAGCGCCCAGGCCGCGGGCTACCGCGACTTCTGCAAGGAGCTCGAGCGCTCCCCGTGGCGCTTCCGCACGACGCTCTTCGACGCCTTCATGCAGGGAGCCGCAGCCGAGGAGTCGATCATCGGGGCGCTGTGCGCCGTGGCCGAACGGGCGGAGGAGTTCGACGCCGTGGTGCTGATCCGCGGCGGCGGTGCGGCGAGCGACCTCAACTGCTTCAACGCCTACCGCCTCTGCAACCACATCGCGCAGTTCCCGCTGCCGGTCATCACGGGCATCGGCCACGACAAGGACGTCAGCGTCGCGGACATGGTCGCCTTCCGCGCGCTCAAGACCCCGACGGCTGTCGCGGGGTGGCTCGCCGAGGAGCTCGAACGCCGCTGGAGCGACTTCCAGCTGGCGGCCCTCAAGCTGCGCGACGCGGTGCTCGGCCGCACGCACGCGGCCGAGCTGCGCCTGGAGCGCCTCGCCTCCGAGCTGAAGCGGATGGCCGGCGGGCGCCTCGCGCAGGAGCGCCTCCTCTCGGAGCAGCTCCCGGGACGGCTGCGCGACGCGGTGCGCGAGCGGCTCGCACACGAAGGGATGTACCTCGCCTCGGCCGAGGAGGTCGTGGCGGCCCACTCCCCCGAGCGGCTGCTCAAGCTCGGCTTCGCCCTGCTCCGCTGCGGCGGCCGGGGCGTCGTCTCCGCGGGCGGCGTGCGGCCGGGCGACGAGCTCGGGATCGAACTCGCGGACGGCACAATCACGGCAACGGTAACCGATACGAAGATATGGCAAAAAAGACAATGACATACGCCGAGGCGATGTCGCAGATCGAAGCGATCCTCGACCGCCTGCAGCGCGAGGAGATCACGGTGGACAACCTCGCCGCCGAGGTCAAGCGCGCCACGGAGCTTATCGCCGAGTGCAAGGCGCGCCTGCACAAGGCCGAAGAGGAGGTGGGCAAAATCCTGCAGGAGCCATGAAACGGCTGATCCGCTGGGCCCTGAACCACATTCCGCGGCCCGTCCTGCAGCGACTGGCCGGATGGGCCGTGCCGATTCTGGGACTGTTCTACCGCGGACGCGGCGTCGAGTGCCCCCTCTGCGGGTCGCACTACCGGCGCTTTCTGCCCTACGGCTACGTGCACTCGCGCGCCAACGCGCTCTGCCCGCACTGCCTCTCGCTGGAGCGCCACCGCCTGCTGTGGCTCTACCTCACGCGCGAAACGGACCTGCTGCAGAGCCACCCCCGCACGCTGCACATCGCCCCCGAGGTCTGCATCATGCGCCACATGAAGCCCCACTTCGCCGCCTATCCGGGCCGGTACGTCACGGCCGACCTCGAGAGCCCGCTCGCGGACCTGCACTTCGACGTGCAGCAAATCCCCCTGGCGGACAACTCCGTCGACGTGATCCTCTGCAACCACCTGCTCGAACACGTGGCCGACGACCGGCGGGCGCTGCGCGAGCTGCACCGCATCCTCAAGCCGGGCGGCTGGGGCATCGTGCTCTCGCCCGTGGAACCCGACTACGAACAGACCTTCGAGGACGACACGATCACCGACCCCGACGAGCGCACGCGCATCTTCGGGCAGTACGACCACCGGCGCATCTACGGCGCCGACTACGCCGACCGGCTGCGCGGGGCGGGCTTCGACGCCGCGGACATCGACTACGCCGCCTCCCTTACGGAGGAGGAGCGCCGCCGCTACGCCCTGCCCACGGACCATATCTACGTGGTATACAAGCACTGACCCCGGGACCGAAAGGGTCTATTTCCCGAGAGGAGGGCGGTGGGCTGCAATCCGGCACGCCGCACGGGACCGTGGCCGGAATCCGGAGGTTTCGGCACGGTATACCCCGGGCAGTCCAACCCGATCAATAAAGGTAGAAGACGATGCCGATGAAGTGGCAGACGACCGCCAGGTTGATGAGCAGGTGCCACACCATGTGGTGGTAGCGGAACCCCTTGCGGGCATAGAACCACGCCCCCAGCGTGTAGAGCACGCCGCCTGCGGCGATGAGCCACAGCAGCGGCACCGAGGCGTGGCGGATGAAGAGCGGCAGGAAGAGAACGATCGTCCAGCCCATCACGAGGTAGATCGTCAGGCTCACGGCCGGGATCGAGCGCCGCGACAGCGACTTGTAGAAGATGCCGAACAGCACCATGGCCCACTGCAGCACGGTGATCAGCACCCCCTGCCAGCCCCCGATGACCGAAAGGGCGATGGGCGTGTAGCTGCCGGCGATGGCCACGTAGATGAAGATGTGGTCGAGGATGTGGAAGACCTCCTTGTGGCGCGAGGAGGGGTTCATCGAGTGGTAGAGCGTCGAGGCCAGGAACATCAGGAAGATCGAGATGACAAAGATGCTCACCGAGACGGCGGCCAGCCGGCCGTCCGGATCGTGCGTGTAGGCCCAGACGGCCGCGAAGGGCAGGGCAAGCAGCGTCACGAGCGACATCACGCCGTGCGACACCGCATTGGCGACCTCCTCGCCCAGGGTCGGCACATAAACCGGCTTTTTCTGTACCATGGTACTACGGGAATGGTTCGACACGCCAAATTTATGAAATTTTTTCATATCTTTGCCAACAAGGTCAATACGGTTAGGTAAAATGGACGTTTCACGGTATGAAAAACTCCGCACGACGGTGCGCGAGAACTTCTCGGAACATACCCAGCAGCTCGTCGACGAGGCGCTGACGTATGCCGCCGAAAAGCTCGACGGCCTTCGGCGCTACGACGGCACGCCGCTGCTCGACCACGGGGTGGCCGTCGCCTTGATCGTGATCTCCGAAGTGGGTCTCGGTCGCAACTCCACCCTTTCGTCGATCCTGCACGACGTCGTGCGCATCGCACACAAGCACTCCACGCCCGAGGAGTTCCTCGCGCTGACGGCCGACATCCGCGAACGCTTCGGCGAGCAGGTCGTGGGCATCACCATGGGGCTGGCGAACATCTCCGAACTGCGGCTCAAAGTAGCCAAGGAGCAGGCCGACAACTTCCGCGACCTGATCGTCAGCTACTCCGAAGACCCGCGCGTGATCCTCATCAAGCTGGCCGACCGTCTCGAGGTGATGCGCTCGCTCGGGATGTTCCCGCACGAGAAGTGGCGCAAGAAGAGCTGGGAGGCGATGAACCTCTACGCGCAGATCGCCCACAAGCTGGGTCTCTACACGATCAAGAGCGAACTGGAGGACATCGCGCTGAAGTACCTCGAACCGAAGGAGTACGAGCACATCGTCACGAAGCTCGAGGAGAGCGCCGACGAGCGCCGGGCCTTCATCGCGCGCTTCCTGGTGCCGATCACGCGGCGGCTCGACGAGCAGGGATTCAAGTACCACGTCAAGAGCCGCACGAAGTCGATCTTCTCGATCTGGAACAAGATGCACAAGCAGCACGTGCCGTTCGAGGGGGTCTACGACATCTTCGCCATCCGCATCATCATCGACTGCCCGCCCAAGGAGGAGAAGGCGCAGTGCTGGACCGTCTTCTCGATCGTCACGGACTTCTACACGCCCAATCCGAACCGCATGCGCGACTGGATCTCGATTCCCAAGTCGAACGGCTACGAGTCGCTGCACACGACCGTCTCGGCCGAGGGGCGCTGGGTCGAGGTGCAGATCCGCACCGAGCGCATGGACGCCGTGGCCGAACGCGGCATCGCGGCGCACTGGCGCTACAAGGGGGTGAACCAGGGGGCCCAGACCAGCGAGATGTGGCTGGGGCGTCTGCGCGAGCTGATCGAAGACACGACCCACTCGCTGGCGCAGCGCTTCGACGCCAAGCCAGCGTCGGGCGAGATCTTCGTCTTCACGCCCAACGGCGACCTGCGCAAGCTGCCCGAGGGGGCGACGCTGCTCGACTTCGCCTTCGACATCCACACCTCGCTCGGCGCGACGTGCGCGGGCGGCAAGGTCAACAACCGCGCCGTGTCGATCCGCGAGCCGCTGCACAACGGCGACATCGTCGAGATTCTCACGCAGAAGAACCAGACGCCCAAGTCCGACTGGCTCTCGTTCGTCGTGACCTCGAAGGCCCGCAACAAGATCAAGTCCTACATCCGCGAGGAGCAGGCCAAGCATACGCGCATGGGGCGCGAGGAGCTCGAACGCAAGCTCAAGAACTGGAAACTGGGCATCACGATCGACGAGGCCGTGGCCTACCTGGCCAAGCACTTCAAGCTGCGCCTCGGCACGGAGGTCTACGCGCTGATCGCCACGCAGAAGCTCGACTTCGGGACGATCAAGGAGCTGCTTACGCGCCACCTGTCGGGCGCGGCCGAGGAGGAGCGCCGGGCCGCGGCGGCGGAGGCCGAGCGGCAGAAGGCCGCGCTGCACACGCAGAAGGAGGCCCCCGCGTCGCAGGATGCCCTGATCATCGACGACGACATCTCGAAAATCCAGTACAAGCTGGCCCGCTGCTGCAACCCGATCAAGGGCGACGAGGTCTTCGGCTTCGTGACGATCAACTCGGGGATCACGATCCACCGCTGCGACTGCCCCAACGCCCGGCGCATGCGCGAAAACTACCCCTACCGGGTGATCGAGGCGCGCTGGCGCCAGTCGGCCGAGGGGGCCTTCCGCGTCACGCTGCGCATCGTCGCGGCCGACGTCACGGGCATGGTCAACCACATCACCGAGATCATCAGCCGCGACCTGAAGCTCAACATCCGCGCGATGAACTTCACGACGGCGGCCAACGGCTGCATCGACGGCACGATCGCCGTCGAGGTGCCGGGCGCGAGCATCGTGGATACGCTCATCCACCAGATCATGCGCATCAAGGGGGTGCAGCGCGCCTACCGCATCAACTGACCCTCGCTCCGTCCCCTCCCCGGAAGAGAGGCCCGGACAAGCACAGGAGAGCCGCACCCTTTGCCGGGGTGCGGCTCTCCTGTTCCGTGCGGCCCCGCCGCTTCCCGCCCGAAACAGCGACCGGGCACAGCGTCACTCAAAACATTCACCGGACACGGCATCGCCCGAAACGGCCGCGAACACCGTGCTGCCCGAAACAGCCACCGGCACAGCACCACCCGAAACGGCCGCGAACACCGTGCTGCCCGGAACTGTCGCCGGGCACAGCGTCATCCGAAACGGCCGCCGGATACCGCGCCGCCCGGGTTATCCGCCAAAAACAGTTCCGCCCGGCCTTCCGGTGGCTCCGCCCCCTCCTCGCAAAAAAAGCGGCGGGGACCCATCGGGGTCTCCGCCGCACGGGTTCCGCCTCGCGGGCCGGAATTACTTGATGCGCTCGTAATACTCGCGTGTGCGCGTGTCGACGCGGATCTTGTCGCCCGTGTTGATGAACAGCGGCACGCGGATCGTGGCGCCCGTGTTCACCGTGGCGGGCTTGAGCGAGTTGGTCGATGCCGTATCGCCCTTCACGCCCGGCTCCGTGTAGGTCACCTCCATGTCCACGATCGGGGGCAGCTCGGCCGAGAGGACCGTCTCCTTCTCCGTGTGGAACATCACCTCGACGATCTGGCCGTCGGCCATCAGGTCGTAGTTGTTGATGAGGTTCTTGTCGATGTTGATCTCCTCGAAAGTTTCCGTATGCATGAAGTGCGCACCCAGATCGTCTTCGTAGGTGAACTGATAGGGACGGCGCTCCACACGCACCGGCTCGATCTTCGCACCGGCGGAGAAGGTATTCTCCAGCACGCGGCCGTTTTCCAGGTTTTTGAGTTTGGTACGCACGAAAGCGGGGCCCTTGCCCGGTTTCACGTGCTGAAAATCTACGATCTGGAAGGTCTTGCCGTCCAATTCGATGCACATGCCGATCTTGATGTCTGCTGTAGTTGCCATAGGAATATTTTTATTTACGATTTTTCGCGGAGGCAAAGTTACGAAAAATCTGCGTAAATCGGGCAACGTCGGCTTATTTTTCCGAATCCGAATCGTTTCGTCCCGCCGATCGTCCCTCGCCGGTCCATCGGTAGCGCGGTCCGGAAATACCTAAAAGAGCCGTGACCCGCTCGGCCACCGACCGGCACAA
>OHVZ01000095.1_pt1 | contig 49906 bp, 41 predicted proteins | sample 1579561 | NCBI WGS metagenome assembly OHVZ01 (sample SAMEA3882547, study PRJEB24775) | human gut metagenome | biome: human-associated habitat; feature: intestine environment; material: feces | place: Netherlands | collected 2009/2010
CATGACCCGGCCCCTGCTGGAACTGAAGAATCTGGCCGTGGCCATGGCCCATCTCGATTTTTCCAAGCGCTGGCAGGGGCATTTCAACGATGAAATTGGTGAACTCGGCGACAGCATCAATACCTTGGCCCATCAGCTCGATGTCGCACTGACGGCGCTGCAGCAGTCCAATACGGAACTGCAGAAACAGCTCGATAAGGCCAAGGAAGTGGAACATATGCGCAAATCCTTCTTGTCCGCTGTCTCCCATGAGTTGAAGACGCCTCTGGCTATCATCCAGGGCTACGCCGAAGGGCTGGACACCCTGGACATCGACAAGGCGACACAACAGCGCTACTGTGCCGTCATCCGCAGTGAAACCCAGAAGATGGATAAACTGGTCAAGGACCTGCTCAACTTGTCGCGTCTGGAAACGGGCTCCTTCAAACTGGAGCAGACCGTCTTCGACTTCACGGCCCTGGCCGAAGAAAGCAAGGCTCGTTTTGCCAAAGCCATTGCCGATAAGGGCATCACTGCCGATTGGGAGCTGCCAGCTGAGATGAACGTCTATGGCGACCCGGAACGGATCGATACGATTGTGACCAATTTCTTGAGCAACGCCATTGATTATACGAGGTCCGGCGGACATATCCGCGTCTTTGCCGATGACTTGGGGACGCGGTATCGCATCTCCGTCTACAATGAAGGCAGCCACATTGCTGAAGAATATCAGCAGCGCATCTGGGAGCCTTTCTATAAGATCGACTCGTCGCGGGCCCGCAGCCCGAAACGCGTCTTCGGCGGCCACGGCCTGGGATTGGGAACGGTTGCTGCTTTAGTGAAACTCCACGGCGAACAATACGGCGTCCGCAACGAAACGGATGGCGTCACCTTCTGGTTTACCCTTAAGAAGAGCTAGTTCGTCGTTCGTCGTTCATCGTAGGCCGTTCGTCGTTCATCAACAAACGAAAAGGGGCTGTCGCATTAAGCGACAAGCCCCTTTTGTGGTTCGTTTGCCGAAAATTCTCACAGCTGCAAGAAAAATGATATTTTCATACAGCAGATTGTTAAAAAATTTAAACCTTCACGGCAAACAAATCACGAACCACGGCAAACCACGTGAAAAAAGGGATTGTGCATGACGGCAAAAGCCTTCGTGCGACAATCCCTTTTTTCACATCCCCATAAATTCCAGCATTTGTATCATACCGGCTGGGAATGTATCTATGTCTAATGATTCCTGCAAAGTGTGTTCACCGCGGCTGCGGCAGAAGCCGAAGGAAATGGACGGGATGCCTTGGCTCATGGGGATGTTGGCATCGGTACTGCCGGCAATGCAGGTTGTCGGCAGGCTGTGGCGCTGACGGATTGCCGTGATGCGGTCTGCCAGGGGATTGGCGTCCAGTCGGCTGCAGGGACGTTCGCCCAGGAGCGTTGTCCCGATGTGGACGCTTTCCCGTTCTCCTGCTTTTATGATGGCGTGGAAAGCCTGGTCCAGTTTATCCAGTTCGTCGGCATTTTCCGAACGCAAGTCGACAGTGAACTTCGCTTTGGCAGCGATAGAATTGATGGTCGTACCGCCGGCGATGGTGCCGACATTGTACGTCGTCTTCGGCTGGAACGGTACAGACAGCCCATAGAGACGGCTGATGAGGCGGGCCGCTTCGGCAATGGCATTGGACTGGCCGAAATGCATCCAGCTGTGGCCGCCGGCAGCTTCGACCGTCACGGCATAGCGCCGGGATCCGACGGCAGTCGTCACGAAGGTATCGAAAGTACAGTCGACGGCGACGACTTCGGAAATCCGGTCGTGCCAATCGGCCATGACCTGCCGCATCCCCTTGAGATTGCCCAGGCCTTCTTCGCCGACATCGAAGGCGAAAAGCAGGCCCTGCGGCGGCATGAGCTGTAAATCGAAAAACATTTTGATGATGAATAATAAACCGGCAATACTGGCACTGTTGTCGCTGCACGACGGTGCCGACAAGATGTGTCCCGTCTGATGAATGGGGATTTCCTGTAAATCTTTAAATACAGTATCTATATGAGCGGTGTAAAGGGCGACCTTTTCACCGCTTTTTATATGGCAGGGATAGAGAATATTGCCGGCCTCGTCGCGATAGGCGCTGCGGGCCCCTAAACCATGCAAATACTGGAGAATCCATTCCCCCTTGGCCTGTTCGTGACCCGTCGGCGAAGGCAGAGAAATAATCTGACAAAGTAATTCCATAAAATCACAGCGGTGCTCCCGCACATAACGTTCTATATCTTCATTCATGGTGATGACTCCTCTCTCTTCATGGTAACTTTATTATAACATGGAAAAGACGCAGGCCGCCTCGGATTCAGATGCGGCTCCGCCGCGACAGACTCAAACTGACAACGACGCTTCGTGATACCCTCAGTGCGTAAAAAAATGCCCCGACTGGGGCCTGCGTAGGGGCCGTCCCGGCTAGGGCGGCCCGCTGTGAGATTTGGTTATAGCCTATTCGAGTATGATGGCAGGCTTTTACGAGCCACGAATCACGAACCACGAGCCACGGCTTTTTTCCTCGGACTCAGATGCGGCGTTTCGCCGCGACAGACTCAAAGTGACAACGACGCTTCGTGATACCCTCAGCGCGTAGCGGGACGCCCTTTAGCCGTCCCCTACGGATGCTTCGTTTCGCCGCGACAGACTCAATATTATATTACGACCGTGTGCCGTCCGCCATAAATTCCGGCTATGCCTAGGATTCACGCGGGACGCCCTTTGGGCGTCTCCTACAAAATTTTTCTTTTGGTTGTAAATGCAACAGAAATGTTCCTTTCTTTTTGTTATACTTTACGTGTACTCGATAAGAGCTGCGAATTTTGAATCACCCATTCATTTATATGTCCATAATATAGGAGGTTTTCCCCATGACAAAAGAAAAACAGATGTTTTGTTTCCAGTGTGAACAGACCGCTATGGGTACTGGCTGTACCGGTTGTGCCGGTGTTTGTGGCAAATCGGCTGTTGAAGCTGGCTTGCAGGATGTTTTGACCGGCGCTCTCGTCGGCTTGGCCCGCACCTGTCAGACTGCCGCTCCGACGGCTAAGACGTACCGCACTATCCTCGAAGGTATGTTCACGACCATTACCAACGTCAATTTCAATACGACGACGACCCAGGCTATGATCGATAAAGTCCATGCTGAAGCCGCTGCTCTTTCGTCCACTCCCGCAGCTGACTACGACATGAACCAGATGTGGAACGCTGACGAAGATATCCGTTCCCTCAAATCGCTCATCCTCTTCGGCATGCGCGGCATGGCTGCTTATGCTTACCACGCTCTCATGCTCGGCAAATCGAGTGAAGAAGTCGATTCCTTCTTCGTTAAAGGCTTGTCGGCTATCGGCGAAGACTGGGGCATGGATGAACTCCTCCCGATTGTCATGGAAACAGGTAAAGTCAACTTGACCTGCATGGCCCTCCTCGACGAAGCCAACACGACGACTTATGGTACACCGGTTCCGACGACGGTTCCTTTGACCGTTGAAAAAGGCCCGTTCATCGTCGTTACCGGCCACGACCTGAAAGATTTGGAACTCCTCCTCAAACAGACAGAAGGCAAAGGCATCAACATTTACACTCATGGTGAAATGCTCCCGGCTCATGCATATCCGGAATTGAAAAAATACAAACACCTCAAGGGCAACTTCGGCACGGCTTGGCAGAACCAGCAGAAAGAATTTGATGGCGTTCCCGGTGCTTTCCTGTTCACGACGAACTGCCTCATGCCGCCTCGCAAATCCTACATCGACCGCGTCTTCACGACGGAAGTCGTTTCCTTTGACGGCGTAACTCACATCGGCGAAGACAAAGACTTCACACCGGTCATCGAAAAAGCGCTGGAACTCGGCGGCTACAGCGAAGACCAGCACTTCACCGGCATCAACGGCGGCAGCACGGTAACGACAGGTTTCGGTCATGGTACCGTTCTCTCCGTAGCTGACAAAGTCATCGATGCTGTCAAAGCTGGCGCTATCAAACACTTCTTCCTCGTCGGCGGTTGCGACGGCGCTCGTCCGGGCCGTAACTACTACACGGAATTTGTTAAACAGACCCCGGCTGATACGGTTGTCCTCACCTTGGCTTGCGGCAAATACCGCTTCAATGACCTCGACCTCGGCACCATCGGCGGCTTGCCGCGCATCATGGATATGGGCCAGTGCAACGACGCTTACAGCGCCATCCAGGTAGCTGTCGCTTTGGCAAAAGCCTTCGATTGCGGCGTCAACGACCTGCCTTTGTCCATGGTTCTCTCCTGGTACGAACAGAAGGCTGTCTGCATCCTCTTGACCCTCCTCTCCTTGGGTATCAAGAACATCTACCTCGGACCGACACTGCCGGCCTTCGTCTCCAAGAATGTCCTCAACTACTTGGTAGAAAACTTCAACATCACTCCGACCAGCACGCCGGAAGCTGACCTCAAAAAGATTTTGGGATAAGAGGCCGTAGTTTATAGTTTGTAGAAGAGAGATTTAAACTCAAAAGAGGCTGTCCAATGCGACAGCCTCTTTTTTTTTCGCCTGTATGCGATTTCGTAGGGGACGTCCTGTCAAGGCGTCCAGCCTCTGCTGTCCGTTTTGGCGACCGTCTTGCGCCTTCCGTTGGTCGGCACCCGATGGGTCAAAAAGGCTTAGGACGGCCCCTACGGAGGCCCCGATTGGGGCGATTTTTACGAGCCGAGGGTTACTCGAGGCGATGTCGTTATTCTGAATCTGTTGCCGCGCAGCAGCATCTGAGTCCGAGGCGGCCTGCGAACGGCGGCCTGCGGCCGGCGGGCGCTTTAGCGCCCTAACTACTTGCGGAATTGCCTATTCTACGGTAATATAAACGTATACTAATCTTATTATATGCAAATGGGAGGCTTTTACTATGGCAGACAATAAAACTTATGCTGTGTTCCAGACGAACCGCGGCGATTTTACGGTTGAACTTTTTGCGGAAAAAGCTCCGATTACGGTCGAAAATTTTGTCAATTTGGCAAAATCCGGTTTTTATGATGGCACGATTTTCCATCGGATCATTGCCGATTTCATGATCCAAGGCGGCGACCCGACGGGTACGGGCTGCGGTGGCTCGAAGCAGACGATCCCTGATGAATTTGGTCCGGGTCTCGATTTCAGCGAACCCGGTATCCTGGCTATGGCCAATGCCGGCCCTAACACGGGCAGCTCCCAGTTCTTTGTGACTGTCGTCCCGACGCCGTGGCTCCAGAACCATCATTCGATTTTCGGCAAGGTCGTCAAAGATTACGATGTCGTCGAAGGTATCAGCAGAGTCAAAACGAATTTTGCAGATAAACCCCTGGAAGATGTCGTCTTGAACACGGTGAAAATCGTAACGGAAGCCTAAGTGCTTCATGTTGTATTATACGTATATGGTGCGCTGTGCCGACCAGTCTTTATATACGGGCTGGACGCTGGATGTAGCCAAACGGGTGGCAGCGCACAATGACGGCAGAGGGGCCAAGTATACCCGTTCCCGTCGCCCTGTGACCCTGGCCTGGTGCCAGGGTTTTCCTACAAAACACGAAGCGATGCATTGGGAATGGCAGATCAAGCAGTGGACGAGAAAGAAGAAGGAGAAGCTCTGCCGGGAACAGCTTTCCGTAACGGATGAGGAAGGATGATCGAAATGAAACTATGGAAAAAATGGCTGACGACAATCGTTGCCAGTTTATCCCTCTGTATCGCACCGGCAGCGATGGCTTCGGCCGCTTCGACGGCGCAGATCTTGCTTTACGGGGCCGCGACGATGGTCCTGGCAAAACAGCAGCTGCTCCAGATGGACAACAATAACCAGAAACAGATGCTGGCCAATACCCAGGCCAAGACGGGCGTCGTCAATAATGAAGCCTACAGCGACCGCCTGGAAAATATCCAGCGCAATCTCGTGGCGACGGGCCTGATTAAGCGCAATTACGATGTCTATGCCAATCCCTCGACGGATTTGAACGCCTTTGAAACGATCGGCGGCGTCATTTCCGTCAATAAGGGGATGCTCGATGCCCTCAATGATGACGAACTGGCCTTTACGCTGTGCCATGAAATGCAGCACGGTGAAAAACGCCATGCCATCAACGGCGTCCTCAAGAGTATCGGTATTTCAACGCTCGTCGACGTGTCCCTCGGCGGCAATGCCGATGTCCTGGACATCCTCTTGGGCAGTGTAGCCTTCAATTACATCGACAATGAATTTGTCACTATGGACCAGGAAAAACAGGCTGATGCGACGGGCTTCAATGTCTTCAAGAACACGGCATATAATGTCGGTGGCGCCGCTTCGTCCATGCAGTACGTCTATGAACAGTATGGCGAATTGTGGCAGGAAGGTTTCAAACGCATCATCAGCCCGAACAACCATCCGCAGATGTCGAGCCGTATCGAAAAGCTGGCCGGACGCATGAGCTTGTGGTCAGGCAACCACGTCCAGGTCGGCGGCAACACGGTATATGTCAACGCACAGCCTGTTGTTACGCCGGCCGTGTCCGGAACCTATTCGTCACGGCGTCGGGCTTTCCTGGTCGCCGGCAATCTGGCCCGGGCTACGCACGATGTCTACGGCGAAGCGACGAAAGACGATAAAGTCGTCACCGAAGCGATGAACAAGAAGCAGCCGTCGTGGAAGGTGTCGTCCCGCGGCGATGACGTCTACGTCAACGGCTTGCGCGTCATGACCTGTGCCGACGGCGATAACCAGCCGGTCATCGTCAAGAATATCCAGTCGGCCCTGGAAGCCAAACCGGCCATGCTGAGCAAGAAGGAAATCCAGAAGCAGAATAAAGCCTGGACCCAGAAGTATGGCTATAAGAAACAGAAGAAGGAGAAAAATGCGTAAACAAATAGCTTTTGTCACGGCCCTCATGGCCTTGACCCTGGGCGTCGGCATCCTCGCCGGTGCCCGCCAGTCGACGGACTCTCATGGCGTCGATGTGGCCCTGGAAGAAGCGCGGCAGCATGCGACGACTGATGGCGATGATGTGCCGGCCTTGCGGGAAAAACCGCAGGTCACTCTTCATTATCCGGCGACGGATCCGGCCGATGCTCATCCCATCCTGCGCTGGAGCCGTGTCGACGGGGCTGTCATGTATGACGTGCAGATATTGAAGAAGGAAGAAGAAAAGGACGCGGACGGGAAACCCAGTACGTCTTATGAACCGTTCATGGATGACCAGAAGGCCTATACGACAGGACTGGAACTGGATTTGCCCGATACTTTCCTGGGACAGGTCTTTTACTGGCGCGTCCGCGGCCTCGATTTGAAGGGGCGTCCCGTCAGTGAGTTCTCGGATGTCGAAGAAGTACACGTCGATATTTTCCAGCCTTTTACGGAAAAGCCGACGCCCTTGTCCTTTTTCAACCAGGGACCGGGACAGACCCTGCTCTACCCGGTCTACGACTGGATTGCCGTACCCGGGGCGGCCAAGTATGAGGTGGAAATCCTCAACGACCTGCCGGAAGACCCGAACGGCACGGCACCGTCAATCCATCGCATCGACAGTTATACGCCTCAGTATGCTCAGCAGTATGACCAGAAGGCCCGCATGGGCGACAAGCCGTTCTACTGGCGCGTCCTGGCCCTGGACGGGGCGGGGAATCCCATCGGCGGCTATTCCGATGCCCTGCCTTTCGAACTGGATCCGGCTGCCGAACAGGGCGTCGTCGCTATCTTCGGCGACAGTATCAGCCATGGCGGCGGCAGTATTTCTTATTCGCCGACGGACTGGGATTTCAGCTACGCTTCGTATCTCATGTTCCCGACGATCAACCTGGCTCAGAGCGGTGACACGAGCGCCATGGGCGTCGAACGCTTCGACCGCGATGTCCTGCCTTTCAAGCCCTCGTATGTCATCATCCTCATCGGCTCCAACAGCCTCCGGGCCGGCGTGCCGGCAGGCGAAGTCATTGCTGATTTACGGATGCTGAAGAAAAAATGCCTGAGCCACGGCATCAAACCGGTTTTCCTGACCATTCCGCCGCTTAACCCGAAGAACATCAAGGCCGCCTTCGACCAGGATACGGCCGATGACTGGCGCAGCGCCATTGCCGAAGTCAACGACTACATCGACACGCAGGTCCACATCGACATCACGCCGGGCATGGCCGACAGCCACGGCGAACTCAAGACCGAACTGGCTCTGGACGGCCTCCATCTCGACCCACCGGGCAAAAAAATGATGGCCGCCGCCATCAATAACGCCTGGGCCAGCATCACGGAATTACCCGATAGTGCCTGGGAGTGAGGGAAAGGGCTGACGCCCTTTCCAGTGGTTCGTGGTTCGTAAGCGGGCCGATAACCCTGTGGCGCCCCTACTTTTAAATTTAAAACCATCCACTAACCCCTAGCCACTAACAACTAACCACTAAAAAGACGCTGTCGCATTATGCGACAGCGTTTTTTTTACACCTCATCCAGCAAGCGCTTGGCAGTGAACTGGTCGGTAATGAGGACGTTGGCGTAGCCGCCTTTCAGGGCGGCGCGGATGCTGGCGATTTTGCCTTCGCCGCCGGAGAGGAGGATGCTGTATTCTTTGTTGCGCAGGTCATCCAGGGCGATGCCGACGGTGCGGTCATTCAATTCCTGGCTGGAGATGTTGCCGTCTTTGTCGAAGAAGCGGGAGCAGATGTCGCCGACGGCGTGGCTCTTGAGGTAGGCTTTTTCTTGGGTATCGGCATAGCCCAGGCGAAAGAATAAGGCGTTGTCGCGGACGGTACCGACGCTGAAGATGGCGATGTTGGCATTGCGCCCCAGTTCCAGGACGCGCTTGATGTGGCGGTCACGATAGACCATTTCCTTAACTTCTTTGGAGTCGAAGAGGACCGGCAGGGGCAGGTACTGGGCGATGGTTTCGTAGTTCTTGGCGAATTTTTCCAGGATTTCATTGGCGTAGGTTTCGCTCGTCGAAAGGGTGATGCCCCCTTCGAGCTGGACGATTTGGGCGCCCTTCAGGGGGTGGGGGATGAGCTGATGGGACAGGCTGTGGAGGGTTGTGCCCCAGCCGACGCCGATGATGTCGCCGTCCTGGATGATTTCATTGATATAGGCTGCGCCGCGCTGGCCGATATATTTCTTGACTTCTTCTTCATCTTCGATGGGTGCGTTGGCGATGCAGACCTGGCGCAGCCCGTAGGCCGAGGCCACTTTTTGGGCCAGCTGGCCCTGGTCTTCGATGGGGTCGAAGATTTCGATGCGCACGAAACCCATGTCCTTGGCGTACTGCAAGAGCCGGGAAACGGACGGTCGGGACAGCTGCAATTCCTTGGCGATATCGGCTTGGCTAAAGCCTGACTGATAATATAATTTGGCTGCGCTGATGGCTAGTTTATTCTTATTATGTTGCATACAAATCCATCCTTAAGATAAAATGGTAAATTTATATAATCCTCTGACGAAAAAGTAGTAGCGAATACAAATATATTCTTTTTCATTATCGCATTTTTGTTCAGGTAAATGCAAGGCAAAATGAAAAGCAATCTGCAAATATGACTTTTTATGTATACTATATTTTGCATAAAAATTATAGCCTTCACAACGACTATACGCAATATGAAAATATGTTAATATTTTGTTGAAAAAATGTGCCGTCTGATGTATGATGAACCTACGGAAAATCCTCTATGCAGGTAGCGAAAGAAAATATCAGTGTCATTGACGAAAGGAGCAATTTTATTATGCAAGAGAAGCAGTATGTTATGGCCTTGGACGCCGGCACCACGAGTAATCGCGCTATTATTTTCGATAATGAATCGCATATCGTCAGCGTCAGCCAGAAGGAATTCACGCAGTATTTCCCGAAACCGGGCTGGGTCGAACACGATGCCAATGAAATTTTCCACAGCATGGTCGAAGTCATGCGCGAAGCCTTGGCACAGGCCAATATGACAGCCAGTGAAATCTCGGCCATCGGCATCACCAACCAGCGTGAAACGACCGTCGTCTGGGATAAGAACACGGGCGACCCCGTGTACAACGCCATCGTCTGGCAGTCCCGTCAGACCGCCCCGATTTGCGAAGACCTCAAGGCCCGCGGCCTGGTCGATGAATTTCGTGACAAGACGGGCTTGGTCATCGACGCTTATTTCTCGGGCACGAAAGTCAAATGGATCTTGGACAACGTCGAAGGCGCCCGGGAAAAAGCTGAAAAAGGCGATCTCCTCTTTGGGACTATCGATTGCTGGCTGGTCTGGAAACTGACAGGCGGACAGGTCCACATTACAGACTACTCCAATGCGTCGCGTACACTTATGTTCAACATCAAAGAACTGAAGTGGGACGACCAGCTTCTTGAATATTTAACCGTTCCTAAATGCATGCTCCCGGAAGTACGCCCGTCCAGCGAAGTCTATGGCTGCACGGATCCGGCCATCCTCGGCGGCCCGGTCAACATCGCCGGTATCGCTGGTGACCAGCAGGCTGCTCTCTTCGGCCAGACCTGTTATGAACCGGGCATGGCTAAGAATACCTATGGGACCGGCTGCTTCATGCTCATGAATACGGGCACGACACCGATTCCTTCCAAGAACGGCCTGGTTACGACCATCGCCTGGGGCCTCGACGGCAAAGTCGAATATGCTCTGGAAGGTTCTATCTTCGTCGCCGGTTCGGCTATCCAGTGGCTCCGCGACGGCCTGCGCCTCATCGATACGGCTCCCGATTCGGAATGGGTCGCTAAACGCGTTCCCGATTCGGACGGCGTCTATGTCGTACCGGCTTTCGTCGGCCTCGGCGCTCCCTACTGGGATATGGATGCCCGCGGCTTGATCATCGGCATCACCCGCGGCACCAAGAAGTCACACATCGTCCGGGCTACCCTCGATTCCATGGCTTACCAGACGAAAGACGTCCTCGGTGCTATGGAAGCGGACTCGGGCATCAAACTGGCTGCCCTCAAAGTCGACGGCGGTGCCGTTGCCAACAACATGCTCATGCAGTTCCAGGCCGATATCCTCGGCGTTCCTGTCGACCGTCCGCAGGTCATCGAAACGACGGCTCTCGGTGCCGCTTATCTGGCTGGTCTGGCTGTCGGCGTCTGGGATTCTAAAGAAGAACTCGTATCGAGCTGGAAACTCCAGAACCGTTTTGAACCGACCATGGAACCGGAAAAAGCAGCAGGTTACTACAAAGGCTGGCGCAAAGCTGTCAAGCATGCAATGCACTGGCTCAGCGATGAAGACTAAGAGAGAGGTGCTAGCATCATGATGTTTGACAACTTATTAGGAGAGTTTATCGGGACGATGGTCCTCATCGTCTTTGGGGCCGGCGTCTGCGCCTGCAACACGCTGACCAAATCGAAAGGCCAGAATGGCGGCTGGATCTGCATCACCGCAGCCTGGGGTTTTGCCGTAACCCTCGGCGTTTACACGGCAACGACCTTGGGCGCTCCGCAGGGCGACCTGAACCCGGCTGTTACCTTGGGCAAGACCCTGATCGGGATTTATTCGGTGCCTCAGTTCTTCGCTACGTCCATCGCTCAGATCCTGGGCGGTATCCTCGGCGCAGCTATTGTCTGGCTGGCATACCTGCCGCACTGGGCTGAAACGGAAGATAAATCGGCAAAACTCGGTATCTTCTGCACGGCTCCGGCTATCCGTAACTATCCGGCCAACTTCCTTTGCGAATTTATTGCGACGTTCTTCCTGATGTTCGTCATCTGGATGATCTTCTCCAATAAAGTCGGTGCAATGCCTGCTGGCCTTGGGCCGTACATCGTCGGTATCCTCATCTGGGCTCTGGGCATGAGTCTTGGCGGTCCTACCGGGTACGCCATGAACCCGGCTCGAGACCTGGGTCCCCGTATTGCCCATGCTATCCTGCCGATTGCCGGCAAAGGCGGCTCGGACTGGGCTTATGCCTGGATCCCTGTCTTGGCTCCGCTGGCTGGTGCCTTTGCTGCCTACGTCTTGGCGATGGCTTTGAATGTCTTCTAATCTATTTATATATGGTTTTGGGAAAGGGCTTGTCATTCTTCGGCAAGCCCTCTCCTTTACCTCGATTTACAAATTTGCTTATTGATTTTGAACATAATTTCATCGTTCATTAAAGGTAATATTTCTATATTTTCCCATGAAAAAATTGTATAAGTTGACAATGTGAAAATATGTAAAAATAGACTTGCAATTATTTTCACAAACTTATATAATAAGGGCATCAAAGATAGTGATACTTGGTATTTACAGAGAAAGAGGTTGTGAACATGACAAAACAAGCAGATGTCGTCGTAATTGGCGGCGGTATTACCGGCACAGCCATTTTGCACGAATTGGCGAAGTACAATCTTCGTGCAGTCCTGGTTGAACAGGAACCGGAACTGGCTGCCGGCACGACAAAGGCCAACAGTGCCATCCTTCACGCAGGGTTCGATGCGCCTACGGGCAGTATGAAAGCCCGCATGAACGTCGCAGGCAATGCGATGTATCATGATTTGAAAGACGAATTGGATCTGGACATCCGCTGGTCTGGCTCGTATGTAGCCGCTCTCGATGATGAACAGATGGCCGTCCTCCAAGAACTCCTCGAACGGGGCAATGCCAACGGCGTTCCGGGACTGAAAATCGTCAGCGGCGATGAAATGCGCAAAGAAGAACCGAATGTCAGCAAAGACATCAAAGGCGCACTCTGGGCTCCAACTGCCGGTATCTGCTGGCCTTTCGGATTGGCCCTGGCCTTTGCGGAAAACGCTGTCATCAACGGTGCCGAAGTCATTCGTGAATGTCAGGTTACGGGTATCACCGTAGAAGATGGCGCTGTCAAAGCTGTCGAAACGGATAAGGGCACTATCGAAACGAAATACGTCATCAATGCCGCCGGTGTCCACGCCGACGAAATCAGCCGCCTCGCCGGGGATGATTCCTTCCAGATCCATCCGCGCCGTGGTGAATACATCCTCTTTGATAAGACGGCTCAGAAAGATCTGGTCTACTCGCCGATTTTCCCGACACCGACGAAAATGGGCAAAGGTATCCTGGTCTGTGCGACGACTCACGGCAACGTCTTCGTCGGCCCGAACGCCCAGGATATGCCGGACAGTGAAAAAGACGACACGGCTGTTACCATTCCGGGTATGGACGACATCCTGGACAAAGCCCGCCGCCTGGTTCCGAACATCCCCGTCGGCGCTACGATTACGGAATTTGCCGGCGTCCGCGCCGTATCCAGCACGGGCGATTTCATCCTCGGCCCGTCGGAAAAGACGAAAGGCCTCATCCAGGCTGCCGGCATCCAGTCGCCGGGCCTGACTTCAGCTCCGGCTATTGCCAAGTACCTCGTCGACGGCATCGTCGCTGAAACCGGTGCTGCGGCCAAGACCGATTACAAGAAAGGCCGTCCGGCTCAGCCCTGCTTCCGCATGATGGCTGAAGCAGATCAGAAAGCCCTCATCGCCAAGGATCCCCGCTATGGCCGCGTCATCTGCCGTTGCGAAACGATTACGGAAGGCGAAATCGTCGATGCTATCCATCGTCCCGTCGGCGCCCGCACCGTCGATGGTGTCAAACGCCGCACCCGTGCCGGCATGGGCCGCTGCCAGGGTGGCTTCTGCGGACCGCGTGTTACACAGATCTTGTCCCGTGAATTGAACATCCCCGTTACGGAAGTACGGAAAGAAATGCGTAATTCTTATATGTTCTATGATAAAGAAAGCGGAGGTAAAGCATAATGGGTGAACAACTTTATGATATTATCATCGTTGGCGGCGGCCCGGCAGGCTTATCCGCTGCCTACAGCGCTTGGCAGAATGGCGCTAAAAAAATCCTCGTCCTCGAACGTGACCGCGAAGCTGGCGGCATCCTCCAGCAGTGCATCCACAACGGCTTCGGCCTCCATCACTTCAAAGAAGAACTGACGGGCCCGGGCTATGCACAGCGCTGCTATGACTTGGTCAAAGATAAACCGGAAATCGAAATCCTCGTCGATACCATGGTCCTCAGCGTCAATCCCGACAAGACCGTTACGGCTGTCAGCCCGGCACACGGCTTGATGAAAGTCCAGGGCAAGACGATCATCCTTACCATGGGCTGTCGTGAACGGACGCGCGGTGCCATCCGCATCCCCGGCTACCGTCCGGCTGGCGTCTTCACGGCCGGCGCAGCACAGCGCATGGTCAACATGGAAGGCTATCTGCCGGGCAAGAAAATCGTCATCCTCGGCAGTGGCGACATCGGCCTCATCATGGCCCGCCGTATGACCCTCGAAGGCTGCAAAGTCCAGGCTGTCCTGGAAATCTGCCCCTTCTCGAACGGCTTGACCCGTAATATGGTACAATGTCTGTATGACTATGATATTCCTTTGTATCTGTCCCACACCATTACGGCCATCCACGGCAAAGACCGGGTCAATGGCATTACGGCAGCCAAAGTCGACGACCACATGAAACCGATTCCGGGCACGGAATTCGATATCGACTGCGATACGCTGCTCTTGTCTGTCGGCCTGATCCCGGAAAATGAATTGTCCCGCGGCTTAGGGCTGGCTATGCATCCGCTCACCAATGGTCCTATCGTCGACCAGCATCGTGAAACGAGCATCCCTGGCATCTTCGCAGCCGGTAATGTCGTCCATGTCCATGACCTGGTAGACTTCGTATCGGAAGAAGCTGAAATCGCCGGCAAATATGCGGCCCTCAAGGCTCAGGAACAGCTGCCGGAAGACGTAGCTGACGTAAAAGTCGAAGCTATCGACGAAGTCCGCACCTGCGTTCCCCAGCATGTCCGCGCTACGGCAGACGGCGAAACGATCCGTTTGTTCATGCGTGTCCGCAAACCGATGAAGAAAGTCCGCCTTACGGTCAAGAGCGGTGACGATACGCTGCTGACGAAAGTCCTCCCCGTCGCCAAACCGAGTGAAATGATCGCCGTCAACGTACCGGCTGAAAAAGCCAAAGGCCATCATGCGGATTGGACCGTTTCCGTAAAGGAGGAAGCATAACATGAGTGTAGAAACGAAACAACTGAACTGCATCAACTGCCCGCTGGGCTGCTTGCTTACGGTTACCCTGGAAGACGGTAAAATTACCAGCGTTACCGGCAATACGTGCCCGCGCGGTGAAAAATATGCCCATCAGGAACTGACGGACCCGCAGCGCATGCTGACCTCGACGGTCCGCATCGAAGGCGGCGAACTGCCGCTCCTGCCGGTCGTATCCAAGACGACCCTGCCGAAAGGCAAGATTCTCGACTGTGCCGAAGCATTGCGCAGCGTCGAAGTCAAAGCCCCGGTCCATACAGGCGACGTCATCGTCAAGGATATCCTGGGCCTCGGCGTAGATATCGTGGCCAGCCGCGATATGGGCAAAGAATAATAGGTACCAATATATTCCCTCTTACATATACCGAAAAGGAGGCTGCTTTATAGCAGCCTCCTTTTCGAGTTTGTAGTATAATGTTTGCAGTACGAAGTAGTATTTGCTTGATTTATCGCTTCGTTGCTAAAATAATCAGCACTATATCGAATGGGCTATGGTAAAATCTCACAGTGGGCCGCCCTCTGGGACGGCCCCTACGCAGCTAACTGCTAACTGCTAAAAAAGGACATGTCGCATGGCGGCATGTCCTTTTTTTGGTATTGGTTGGAAAATGGTTTGTTTATTTTGTTTTCTGCTGGATGAAGCCCGGCGTCGTGAGGTAACGGTCGCCGTTATCCGGCAGGAAGGCTACGATGGTCTTGCCGGCGTTTTCCGGACGTTTTGCGACTTCCGAAGCGGCATAGAGGGCAGCCCCGCCGGAGATACCGATGAGGAGGCCTTCGGATTCGGTGAATTTCTGAGCCGTTTCATAAGCCTGTTCTGTCGTGACCGTGAAGACTTTGTCGTAAATCTTGGTGTCCAAGGTTTCCGGTACGAAGTTGGCGCCGATGCCCTGGAGTTTATGCGGGCCGGCATGGCCTTCGGAGAGTAGCGGCGAATCTTTCGGTTCGATAGCGATGATCTGGACAGACGGTTTCTTTTCTTTGAGGTACTGGCCGACGCCGGAGAGGGTACCGCCTGTGCCGACACCGGCTAAGAAGATGTCGACAGCGCCGTCTGTATCTTCGTAGATTTCCGGGCCTGTCGTCAGGCGATGGATTTCCGGATTGACGGGGTTGGTAAACTGGCCGGGAATGAAGGAATCGGGGATTTCTTTAGCCAATTCGTTGGCTTTGTCGACGGCGCCTTTCATGCCGGTCTTGCCTGGTGTCAGGACGATTTCAGCGCCATAAGCGGAGATGAGGTTGCGGCGTTCGATGGACATGGTTTCCGGCATGGTGAAGATAGCGCGGTAACCTTTGGCAGCTGCGACGGCAGCCAGGCCGATGCCGGTGTTGCCGCTGGTCGGTTCGATGATGACCGAGCCTTCTTTGAGGATGCCTTTCTTTTCAGCGTCTTCAATCATGGCTTTGGCGATACGGTCTTTGGCAGAGCCGGCCGGGTTGAAAGCGTCGAGTTTGACTAAGAGGTTAGCAGCGACGCCAGCGGCGTTGTTGTAACGTTCCGGTTTCAATAACGGTGTGTTGCCGATCAACTGTAACATAGATGTGTAGATTTTGCTCATGAGAATCTCTCCTTTTCCTATGATTCATCCCCCGATGAATGCAAAATATATTGAAAATATAGCAAGGTATACCAATTGGGTATAGATTTTATGTACGCCTATACTGGATTTTTCATTTCCGTATAGGGGTGACAACGAATTTGGTTATTTCAAAGGCCTCATTTTGCCGATGCAGCGTTCATCATGCTGCTGGTCCATCATTTCCACGCGGCGCTGCAGGATGGCTACCTGATGCTGCAAGGCAATGATTTGGTCTTCGATGGGATCGGGTAGGCGGTTGTGATTGAGGTCGACGTCGCGTTCGCTGTGGCTGGCTTTGATGCGTTTGCCCTGCTGGACGACGACGCGGCCCGGGATGCCGACGACTGTCGAGTACGGCGGCACTTCTTTGAGGACGACGGAACCGGCGCCGATTTTTGCGCCTTCGCCGACGGTAAAGGAACCGAGGACTTTGGCACCGCAGGCGACGACGACGTAGTCGCCGATGGTCGGATGGCGTTTGCCTTTTTCCTTACCCGTCCCGCCGAGGGTCACGCCCTGATAGAGGGAAACGTTGTTGCCGATGACCGTCGTTTCTCCGATGACGATGCCCATGCCATGGTCAATGAACAGGCCTTCGCCAATCTGGGCGCCGGGATGGATCTCGATGCCCGTGAAGAAGCGGGAAATGGTGGAAATGATGCGGGCCGTGACAAACCACTGATGCTTGTAGAAGAAGTGGGCCAGGCGATGGGCCCAGATGGCATGAAGGCCGGAATAGCAAAGCAAGACTTCCAGCGTATTCTTAGCAGCTGGATCGCGGTCCTTGATGACGCGAATGTCGTTGCGAAGTGATTTGAACATGGCGTAGCGCCCTCCTGTGATGTGAAAAAAAGTAAATAAAAAAGACCTGCCGTCATACAGAGACGGTGGTCCGTGGTTCCACTCTGATTGCAGTCCTTAGACTGCCACTCAATGCCCGTAACGGCGGCAACCGGGATGACCTACTCGCGTTCAATCATCCTGCTCCCAAAGGCATTCCATCACATTCAACTTCGATAGGGGCTTTCAGCCGATGGCCCTTACTCTCTGTGCCGTTATCCTGTGTGTACTTGTTTTGGTCATTGCATTTCTGTTTTCGTGTTGAACACATGATACCCCTTCACAGGACGTTTGTCAATAGAAAGATCCTAAAAAGATGACAAAATTGGTATCTTATTCAAAAAGGCCGTTAGAATCGCTTTCTTTATATATCTATATAAGGGCATTTGCAGTTTGTAGTTTGTAGCAGTGGGAGTTTTGTTGGTTGTTGATACATAAAGACTCATCATTTTTGATTAAATTTGTCTGCATACAATATCCATGTTTGGTAGATATGAAGTGTATTCGCTCCAATCAATGACATGGTATAACACAAAATGAGCTTAATATGATTTAATGTAATTTTAAAAATCTAAAAATATCATTACAAAAACACATGCTTTAGTGTGGTTAAACAAAATATATGGCGATAATAAGCCATTTTTATAAAAAATTTATCTATAAAAAGCATAGAGTGCTAAAAGAGTACCATATTAGTAATGAATGAGCGTATAACAAAAATGCATAGGTACACATTCAAGGTTTCTCATTTTGTATTACTCATTTTTCTATACTTATTGCACTTTACGCATGAAATGGTATACTTATGGTAAATACTTTACTTCATAGTATTCGTTGTAGTTGTAATTTATAAGTAAAGAGGTGTGAAAATGGAAAAGACAGAATTGTATGAAACATTCCAGAAAGGGTTGACCAGCGTCAACGGCGAAAGTTACATCGCCAAAAAAGCAGACGTTGCTGCCACTCTCACCAAAATTTTCCAGGACAAGGACACACATGAAGTTGCCCTCGTTGAAACGCCGCTCCTGAAAGAAATCGGCGCTGTAGACGCATTGAAAGCCGCAGGCATCAAAGTGGATACGGATCACTTCCGCAAGAATGCCCCGGACGATAAAGGCGGCGTTACCGAAGCCGATTACGGCATCGCTAACTTGGGCTCTATTGTCCAGATGAAGGACGACATCGACTGTCGTATCGTTGAAACGGTATCGGACGTCTATGTCGGCATCGTCAAACTTTCTAAGATCGTCGATACTTTCGATGACATGATCGACATCATGGCCGAAACGAAGCCGTTCCCGAAATTCGCTGGTATCATCACCGGCCCGAGCCGGACAGCTGATATCGAATGCGTCGGTACTGTAGGGGTTCATGGCCCGCGTCAGTATTCGGTCATCGTCGTAGAAGATGAGTAAGGGAGGGAACAGCACATGTCTAACGAATTACTGAAGCAAGAAATCGAGCGCGCCATGGATAACGCGCCTTTGCAGAAGGCGTTAAAGAAGTTTACGACGGCCTATCCTGGCAACCGTGCGAAAGTTTACAAAGGATATGACTTTGAAGCACTTCGTGATAAAGTCCATGAAGTCAAATCTTATGCTCGTGACCATCTGGATGAAGTCATGGCCGAATTCATCAAGAATGCGGAAGCCAACGGGGCTCATGTATTCGTTGCCCATTCTCCGGAAGAAGCTATGGACTATGCTTTGAAACTGGCTAAAGACAACAACGTAAAACTTTGCGTTAAATCGAAATCCATGGCATCAGAAGAAATGCACTTCAACCAGAACTATGAAAAAGCTGGCATTACGGCTCAGGAAACGGACTTAGGTGAATTCATCAACTCTATTGCTGGTGATACGCCGTCCCACATGGTTATGCCGGCTATCCATTATTCTAAAGAAGACGTTGCTGACCTCTTTGAATCGTATACGAAACAGCCGGAAGAACCGGTCATCACGAAAGAAGTCAAGACGTCCCGCCGCGTCATGCGCCCGAAATTCCTCAGCGCTGAAATGGGTGTTTCCGGTGCCAACGTCGCTGTCGCTGAAACGGGGACAGTCATTACCATGACGAATGAAGGCAACGGCCGTATGGTCGCAACCCTTCCGAAAACGCACTTATATATCTTTGGTATTGAAAAATTCGTCGCTAAGATGAGCGATATCCGCTACATCTTCAAGGTATTGCCTCGTAACGGTACAGCCCAGAATATCACGGCATACCTCTCCTTCTACACGGGCGCTACGAAAGTCGTTACGGATCCGGAAAACGATACGAAGGAAGACAAGAACTTCCACATGATTATCCTCGATACGCCGGAACGCCGTAAGATTATGGCCAGTGAAGATTACAAAGACATCTTCTGCTGCATCCGCTGCGCAGCCTGCCTGAATGTATGTCCGGCCTTCCGCCTCGTCGGCGGCCATGTCTATGGCGGCAAGATTTACACTGGCGGTATCGGCACGCTGCTCACGAGCTTCCTCAACAGCCGTGAACGCGGTAAAGATATCCAGAACATCTGTCTCCAGTGCGGTACGTGTAACACAGTCTGCGGCGGTAAACTCGACATTGCCGGCATGATTTTGAAACTGCGCACAAAATTTGCTCAGGAAGATGGCCTCAATCCGGTTCACAAATTCTGTCTCGATACGGTTGCTGACCGTCACCTCTTCCACTCCATGCTGCGTATCGCTTCGGTGGCTCAGGGCATGATTACCAAAGGTCAGCCGATGATCCGTCATCTGCCGATGTTCTTGTCCGGTCTGACAGCAGGCCGCAGTCTGCCGAGCGTTGCTCCGCAGCCGTTCCGCGATATCCTGCCGACAATCAAACAGGATGTTCCCAATCCGAAGGGCAAGATCGCTATCTTCACGGGCTGTCTCCTCGACTTCGTCTATGTCGACATCGCAACGGACGTCGTCAAAGCCCTCAACATGGCTGGCTATATCGTAGAAATGCCGCTTGGCCAGGCTTGCTGCGGTGCTCCGGCTACCTATATGGGCGATGTTGAAAACGCCAAGAAAGCTGCTGAAATGAACTTGAACGCTATGGAAGCTGAAAAATACGATTACATCGTATCGGCTTGCCCGACTTGTACGCATGCCCTCCGCGATTATGTCGACTTCTTCAAGGACGATCCGGAAATGCTCAAGAAAGCGGAAGAACTCCGCAGCAAGACCTTCGACTTCTGCAAACTCGTTTCCATGCTCGGCGGCTTGCCGGATACCGGCGATGGCGTACCGATGAAGGTCACCTATCACGACTCCTGCCACTTGAACCGTTACCTCGGCGTCACCAAGGAACAGCGTGAACTCTTGAAAGCTACCAAGGGCGTCGAACTCATCGAAATGCACGATTGCGATAAATGCTGCGGCTTCGGTGGTTCTTACTCCGTTAAATTCCCTGAAATGTCGGCTCCGATCCTCGAAGAAAAGATCAACAACATCGTCGCTTCCGGTGCAGATGTCGTCGCTGTCGACTGCCCGGGCTGCTTGCTCCAGATCCGTGGCGGCCTCGATGCTCGCGGCTTGAACAATATTCAGGTTAAACACACAGCACAGATCGTCGTTGAAAAACGCGAAAAAAAATAGGCAATAACGTTGGCCGGAAAGGTAAATAGAGCATGATGATAAAACAGACACTCTTAGAAACCAGCGCCCGGAAGTTTATGCCCAAATTGTTTGCCGGTATCAGCGATGACCAGGTCCGCAGAGTGAAAGAGTATATAAAATTATATACAAAGCATCCCTTTGGAGGTACGGCCACGGGGGCCGTCCTCGATGATGCAGCCTCTTCGCAGGGGAAGATGATTCGTCCCCGCCTGGTACTGATGGCCGGCTCGTTCGGAACAGACCGCGACGATGTGCGGGAGCGGTTGTATAAACTGGCGGCCGTAGTGGAAATGACCCATCTGGCCTCACTGATCCATGACGATATTGTCGACGATGCACCGGTCCGGCGCGGCAAGCCGTCGGTGCAGAGCAAGTACGGGAAGAACGCAGCCGTCTATGCCGGCGATTTCCTGATGAGCCGCATCACCTTCTACTTGATGCGCGAGGGATTGAACCGGGCAGGTATGGTCATCGCCCAGGCTGTAGAGGAAATGTGTGCCGGCGAAATCGGCCAGGCCATGTGCCGCTATAAAGAGGACGTCACTATTGACCAATATCTGCAGAACATCCACGGCAAGACCGTCGCCTTGTTCCGCGCCTGCTGCCGCATCGGTGCCATGGAAAGCGGTTGTGACGAACGGGTATCGCGGATGCTCGAGTCCTTCGGCGAATGTCTGGGCTATATGTTCCAGATGCGCGACGACCTCCTCGACTTCGTACCCGATAGTTCGATGATTGGCAAGAAAGCCCACCAGGATTTCCGCGAAGGAATCTATACCCTGCCGGTCCTCCTGGCACGGGAACAGCCCGGCGGCCGCCGGCTCCTCCACCCCTATATGGAACGGAGCGCCGAAGGGACGCTGACTCATGCGGATATCTGCCGCATGGAAGAAATCGTCGCAGCCCTGGGCGGCCTGGAAGGCGCGTGGAACCAGATCCACACCTACCAGAAACGGGCTGAGGACATCCTCGAAGCCCTGCCGTCAAGTGATATTTCCCTGCAGCTCGGCAAGATCGTACGTAAGCTGGGGGCCGTGTGAATGGAACAGCAACATTGCTTGACACCTAAGCTGGCCGTTCGCCTGGCTGCACCGCACACCTGGCTGGCTTCTGTATATCCCGCCGTATTCGGTGAACTGTATTGCCTCCTGAAGGGCTACCCCTTGACGGGGACGCTGGCCATCACACTCTTTTGGGCCTGCGTCTTCATGCAGTCCGCCGTCAATACGCTGAATGATTATTTTGATTTTGTAAAAGGCACGGACACTGCCGACGACAACGTCGAGGTGAGCGACGCCGTCCTGGTTTATGAAAACATCAAGCCTGGACAGGCATTGGCTTTGGGACTTGGCTACTTAGTTGCAGCCGGTCTCCTGGCCTTGCCGGCACTGGTCACAGCCGGACCGGCGCCGCTGATCATCGGCGTCATCGGAGCCATCGCCGTATGGACTTATTCCGGTGGTATCCTGCCGATATCCTATCTGCCGATTGGCGAGTTCGTTTCGGGCTTTGTCATGGGCGGCCTCATCCCTATGGGAATTGTCGCCGCCGTAAGCAGTACCTTCGATTTTTCCGTTTTGCCTGCGGCTCTGCCCTTCATCATCAGTATCGGTCTCATCATGATGACCAATAATACGAGTGATATTGAAAAGGACAGGCAGGCCAAGCGCCGGACCTTACCGGCACTCTTGGGAAGGACTAAGGCTGTCCGCCTGTACCGGGCTGCCGTATGGATCTGGATGGCACTCATCTGCCTCCTGCCCGTATGGTATATCGGTTGGTGGGGCCTCATCAGCCCGGCTTTCTTTATCGTGTTTGCCCGACATACCTTTGTCAATCTGCTTCAGTCGCCTCTGGAACCGCAGGGGCGGGTGAAACAGATGAAAGGCATCATCACTGCCAACCTCTTTGGCAACGGTGCCTATCTGTTAGCACTCGCGATGGTCCTCTTCGGAGGTGGTACCTTTGGCTGAGCTTTCAAAACGGGAGAAGGTATATCGTGTATTCCAGCAGATTTCCCAGACCTATGACAGCGCCAATGGCCGCATCAGTCTTGGCATGGAAAGTCGTTGGAAGGACTGCCTCATCGAAGCTGTCTGTGAGCAGGCAGCGAAAGGCAGCCGTGTCCTGGATGTGTGCAGTGGCACTGGGGACATCGCTATTTCCCTGGCAGCGCATCGGCCGGATCTCAAGGTCACAGGCCTTGACTTTTCCCCGGCTATGCTCGACGTAGCCCGTAAAAAAGGCGCGCCGCTGGCGAACGTTGTCTGGCAGGAAGGCGATGCCATGAACCTGCCTTTTGAGGATAATACCTTTTCGGCAGCCTGTATCTCCTTCGGGCTTCGCAACACCTCGGACTACCTGCGCGTCCTGCAGGAAATGGCCCGCGTCGTCGTTCCCGGCGGCTGGGTATATTGTCTCGACTCCTTTGTCCCCGATTCTCTGGTCATCCGGCCCTTTTATTCGGTGTACTTCCGGTATGTCATGCCCCTCCTGGGCGGTGGCTTCCGCCATCGGCAGGAATACACCTGGCTGTGGCGGTCGACACAGGATTTTCTCAGGAAGAAGGAGCTCCTGGACTTGTTTGGACAAGCCGGATTGATTGACAGGCAGATGAAAAGCCGCTTATTCGGGGCCTGCGTGCTCCACAAGGGGAAGAAGCCTGCGGTCGAATGAAGGATATATGAAAAGACTTACAATGACGTTAAGATAGATACGAACGGAAATTTAAGATAGCAAACCGTATGGTTAAGGAGGGTAAGAACATGAGTAGTGAAGAAAAATTTGATGCCATCGTGGTTGGCGGCGGTTTAGCTGGTTCTGCTGCAGCCTTGACAATGGCCAGAGCTGGTTTGGATGTTATGATGGTGGAGCGCGGTAAGTTCTGCGGTTCCAAAAACTCCAGCGGCGGCCGTCTCTATGGACACAGCTTGGAAAAATTGATTCCGAATTTCGCAGCAGAAGCTCCGATTGAACGTAAGATTACGCAGGAACGCTTGTCGCTCATGACTGAAGGCGGTGCACTGAGCTTCCAGTATGGTTCGGATAAACTGGAAAACCTCAAATATCCGTCCTATTCGGTACTGCGTTCCAAATTCGATAAATGGTTGGCTGATAAAGCTGAAGAAGCCGGCGTTATGCTGACGGAAGGCTTCCTCGTCGATGAACTCGTCGTCGAAGACGGCAAAGTCGTCGGCGTCATGACAGGCGGCGAAGAATTTGACGCTGATGTCGTCATCCTGGCCGATGGCGTCAACTCCCTGCTGGCACAGCAGATCGGCATGAAACAGGAACTGGAACAGAAAGACGTTGCTGTCGGCGTCAAAGAAGTCATCGAACTCGGTGAAGACGTCATCAACGAACGTTTCGGCCTGACCGGCAATGACGGCGCAGCCTGGATGATGGCTGGCGACCCGACGGGCGGCAACCTCGGCGGCGGCTTCATTTACACCAACAAAGACAGCCTGTCCCTGGGCATCGTTACGACCATCAGCGATATCGGCCGCGTCGATGTCAGCGTACCGGATATGGTTGAACGCATGAAAGCTCATCCGGCAATTGCTCCCTTCCTCAAAGGCGGGAAACTGAAAGAATATTCGGCTCACCTCGTTACCGAAGGCGGCCTCAAGATGATGCCGGAACTCGTCCGTGACGGCGTCCTCGTCGCCGGTGATGCGGCTGCTATGGTCGTCAACCTCGGTTACACCGTCCGCGGCATGGACCTGGCTATCGAATCGGGCCGTCTGGCTGGCGAAGCGGTCATCAAAGCGAAGAACCGCAACGACTTCTCGGCTGAAAGCCTCTCGATTTACAAGACCTTGTTAGAAGAAAGCTTCATCATGAAGCTCATGAAACAGTATCAGAACCTGCCGGGCCTCCTGGAAGATCATATCATCTTCAACGATTTCCCGAAGATGGCCGACGAATTTGCCGGCATGGTCTACAAAGTAGACGGCGGCGCACCGGTCGCTCTGCCCATGATTGCTCTGACAGTCTTGGCAAACAACGGCGGCTTGGCTAATCTCTTCGATTTAGGTAAGAAAGCTTGGGAGGCGATGTAAGATGGCAAAGATGAGTGTAGACGATAAACTGGGTTTCGATAAGTTCGTGACCGATGAACACGAATCCCATATCTTGATCAACGAAGATTATCATGACGAAGCAGAAATCAAACGCTTAGTCATGGCATGTCCGGCCAACCTGTATCACTATGATGACGGCAAACTGGTCTTCAGTCACGAAGGCTGCCTCGAATGTGGTACGTGCCGCGTCATTTCCGGCGGCAAAGGCGTAAAGAGCTGGAAACATCCGAAAGGCGCTATGGGCGTAGAATTCCATCAGGGCTGATCGCAGAGGGAAAGTAAAAAGGCTTGTCGCATATGCGGCAAGCCTTTTTTTACTTTGTAGGGGTCGCCACGTGCGAGCCCCTACAACTAAAAATTGGGGAAATTCGCACGAACCACGAGCCACGAACCACGAGCCCTTCCCGGCATGTACACGGATGACGCATATATGGTATAATAAAAAGTATGCAATAGCCATTAAACATCCGATAAGGGGGTTACTATATGAGTGTACAGATTACTTTTTTGAATCACAGCGGCTTTGCCGTCGAAACCGATTCCAAAGTGCTGGTCTTTGATTATTACAAGGATCCGTCGGGGACGGTCAAGGCCTACAGCCACGTCGGCAAGAAGCCGTTGTGGTTCTTTGTCAGCCATTGGCATGAAGACCATTTCAACAGCAGCATCGGCCAGTTTGGCGGCGCCCAGTACATCGTCAATGAAGATGTGCATCTGAAGGAGATTCCTGCCGACAAGTTCCATGCCATGAAGCTGTATGACACGCTGGAATTGGGCGATACGACAGTGACTCAGTACGGGTCGACCGATGAAGGCGGGTCTTTCCTGGTGGAAACGGACGGCTTGAAGATTTTCCATGCCGGCGACTTGAACTGGTGGCACTGGCTCGGCGATACGGATGAAAACAATGCCGAAGCCAAGGGAAACTTCGACCGCGAAATGAAGCACCTTGCCGGGCAGACTTTCGACATCGTCTTTTTCCCTGTCGACGCCCGCCTGGAAGGCGCCCGTGAATGGGGCGTCACGGGTTTCCTCAAAGACGTTTCCGTCACAAAATGCCTCATTCCCATGCATTATTTCGGGACGCCCTGGACACCGTCATCTGCCTTCAAACAGGCCTATCCCGACGTACCCTTGTGGATTCCCCAGCATGATGGCGACGATGTCATCATCGATGGGCAGTAAGGAGGAGTTATGGCGAGTAATATAAATGGGGGCAGACGCAGCCAGATTGCCAATTATATCCTGATTACGGCGGCAGTCATCCTGCTTCTGGCCTACCCCTTCCAAGACTTTTTTGTCGGCGGGCTGCTGACCCATCTGGCCGGGGCAGCCCTCATCGGCGGCCTGGCAGACTGGTATGCCGTAACGGCCTTGTTCCGCCGTCCGCTGGGCATCTCTTTTAAGACGGCCCTCATCCCGAACAGTAAGGAACGCATTGCTGAAATGGCCCGGCATATGATCGAATATGAAATCCTAACCGTTTCCAATATGTACAATGTCCTCAAGCATCATCCCATCCTGGGAGCGACGCTGGACTATCTCCATACGGAAAAAGGGTTCCAGTCGGCAGAACGCGTCTTCGGTCAGATACTCAATACGTTCTTGTATACGATCGACATGAAGACCGTCGTCAAGGCCTTTGCCGGCATCGGCGGCCAGGCCATCGAGAAAGTCGACTTGGCGCCGATCATGAGCAAGGCTATCAAAATCGGCCTGCGCGGCGAATCGGGGAAGGATTTCCTCGATTTTATGATCCTCAACCTGGAAGAACTCGTGCGCAGCGAAACGATGAAGCGCTATGTCGGTGAAATCTACGAAGCATCCCTGCGCCAGTACGCCAAACACAATATCCTCCTCGGCTGGGCCATCAAAGCGGCCTTGAAGATGGAAGTCTTCCAGCCGGACCACGTCGCCGGCCTCTTGCAGGATAAATGCCTGGGCCTTTTGGCAGAAGCCAAGGAAGAAAATTCCCTCCAGCGCCAGCAGGCGTTGCGCTATTTATGGAAACAGACGGATAAAATCGAATTTAACGAAGAATGGCGCCAGCGCATCGACAGCTATAAGAACCGCATGTACAACAGCCTGGTCACGCGGCCTGACACCAAGGAAGCCTGGCAGCGCTACGTCCAGGACCCGGATCGTCAGAAGCGGGTCTGCAAGGTGGCTGCCAATTACGTCATCAACAAGCTGGAATCGTGGCGTGAAAGCCCGGATCAGGTAGAACAGATGAACCGTCAGGCCCTGGCCTTTGCAGCCCGTGAATTGAAACGCCTCCAGGTCTGGTTCGGTAAGACGGCAGAACAGGAAATCCTGAAATACGATGGCAATTATTTAGCGGAACAGCTGGAAAACAGCGTCTGGTATGACCTGCAGATGATCCGCGTCAACGGTTCGCTTGTCGGGGCCATCCTGGGCGCCGTCATTTACCTGGTCATGTACGCCGTGAAGGGAGGGGCTATCTTATGACATACAGACAGCGTGCCAATACGATTTTAGGCCTGTCCTTCGTCTGCTTCATCGCCATTTTCCTCTGGTGGTATACGCATGATGTCTCGGTTTGGGAAGAATTGCTGTTCTTCGTCATCCAATCGGCCCTCATCGGCAGTATCGCCGACTGGTTCGCCGTTACGGCACTCTTTGAAAAACCACTGGGTTTCCCGTATCATACGGAACTGCTCTATCGTCACCGCGATGAAATCATCGACAGCATGACGAAAATCATTTCGGAAAAACTGCTCCAGCCCAATATGTGGCAGGATAAGCTCTATCAGATTTCTTTCATCGACAAGCTCGTCGGCTGGCTGCGCGGCCCGAACGGCCGGGAAAAGTTCCGCAGTGTCCTCTATGAAGTGGCGCAGCGGGCTTACCGCTATGCCCAGAAGGGCGGCACACAGGCGTCCATTGCCTCGCATATCCGCAAGTACTTGAAACAGCAGCCTCTGGTCAGCTTTTTCCAGGACCGCCTCATTTCCCTCCTGGAAGATCCGAACAGCCACATGTTCAACGATGCCATCGGCCTCGTGCGGGAACTGGTCAACAGTGACGACTTCGACAGCCTTTTGGAAAAGCTCATCATCCAGTGGCGTGAAGAATCACAACATTCGTCCATGTCCAGCCTCACCCTGACCAAGGTCCTGGGCATCGTCGACACCCACAAAATTGCCCGCGATATCAAGCTGGGCATCGTCGAATGGCTCGACCAGTGGGAACAGGCTGAAGGGGAACAGCGCGAATGGCTGTGCCGCAAGTTGGAACTCTTCCTCTACTCCATGAACGGTCAGCTGGTCTTTGGCGTTCAGAACTGGCAGGACCAGTTCGTCGACTCCCTGCCTATCGAGCAGTGGCTGACAGCGACGCAAAATTCGGCCAAGGATTATTTCACCAAAGGCGACCAGGGCAAGGAAGAGCTGAAGGACTTGCTGGAAGAACAGTTCATCCATTACCTGGAATACTGCCGGTCCTACCCGGAAATCAAGGATTGGCTCGATGAACAGATACGCCGTGCCTGCAACGTCATCCTGGAACATGAACATTCCCTCATCGCCGTCGCCGTCCGCGACGTCCTGTCCAGTTTCGACAAGAAACGGTTCAATCAGTTCCTGGAAAGCAAGGTCGGTGAAGACCTTGCCTGGATCCGTATCAACGGTGCCATCGTCGGGGCTTCCATCGGGATCTGCGTCTTCGGCTTTTTGAAATTATATCAGTTCACGATCGTGCCGCTCCTGCGGGGCATCGTGCTGTAGTGTGGGGAAGGGATTGTCGCACGAAGGCTTTTGCCGTCATGCACAATCCCTTTTTTCACGTGGTTTGCCGTGGTTCGTGATTTGTTTGCCGTGAAGGTTTAAATTTTTTAACAATCTGCTGTATGAAAATATCATTTTTCTTGCAGCTGTGAGAATTTTCGGCAAACGAACCACAAAAGGGGCTCGCACGTGGCGAGCCCGTTCACGCCAATCGGTGATAACGGGATTCATGCATATGCTGGCGGACGCCATTACGCGTCAAAAATGCGCTGTTTCGTGACATATCGGACGGCTTGAGGCAAATGTGATGATATAATAGACTTGTAGAACACTCGTTTATTGAAAGGAGGCGTCATGATGGTACGAATTGCGATTTGTGATGATTTACGGGAACAATTGGAACTTATCCGGAAGGCAGTTCAGCTGTATTTCCAGGATAAACGAGAACCGATAGAGGTTTTTACTTATGAGAACGCCATGGATTTCGTCGATGCTTTTGAAAAAAAGGGGAATTTCGACATTGTTCTGCTGGATATCTGTATGCCCGGCTTGTTGGGGACGGATATTGCTGCAGAGATGCGGAAGCAAAAGAGCCGCGCAGAAATCGTCTTTTTATCGACGAGCGAAGAATTTGCTGTCGAAGCCTTTGCCGTCCGGGCTGCCCACTACCTGGTCAAGCCCTTTACACAGGAGGCCTTTGCGCAAGCCATGGACCGGGTCATGGACAGCCTCCGCCAGCGCCACAGCGGCAAGATGGTGTTCCGCCTCGTCGGCGGCGGCATCCAGGTCGAAGAAATCAATGCCATCCTCTATATCGAAAGCGAAGGCCATATCCAGAAAGTCTATACGGCGGACCATTCCGTCCTGGAAACGCGGCAGCCCTTGGCCGCCATCCTGGATATGCTGGAATCCATGGCACCGGGCCAGTTCGTATCGCCCGGGAAAGGCTACGTCGTCAATCAGTCGGCGATTCGCCTCATCAAGAGCGAATATATCGAGATCCAGGGGCATAAGATTCCCTTAGCCAAGCGGAAATACCGCCAGTTCCAAGAATCGTATCTTAAATTTATCTTCGGGCAGGATGCCTGAGAAAGAAGTGTATCATGGAGTATAATCAGGTAACGCCGGAAGTCGTAGCGGCTTTGCAGCAGATTGCCGGTGAGAAATATGTCTGGACCGAAAGGGATAAACGGATTCCCTACGGTCAGGATGAAGGGACGGGCCAGCCTTGTCTGCCCGATGTCGTCGTCTTGCCGGCGACGACAGAAGAACTGGCGGCCGTAGTCCGCCTGGCCAATGACGTTGTCATCCCCCTCATTCCCAGGGGGACCGGGACGGGCCTGGAAGGCGGTGCCGTTGCCGATAGCCGCGGCGGCATCATGGTCAGTACGGAACGGATGGACCGCATCTTGGAAATCAATGAAGACGCCATGTATATGACTGTCGAAGCCGGTGTCATTACGGCTGTCATCCAGGAAGAAGCCCGCAAGCGGGGACTGCTCTATGCCGGCGACCCTTGCAGCGGCGACTGCTGCTGTATCGGCGGCAACGGGGCGACCAATGCCGGCGGCAACCGGGCCGTCAAATATGGGACGACGCGGGATCAAATCTATGCCATCGAAGTCGTCACGCCGACAGGGAAAATCGCCCATCTCGGCAAGCGCTTGCACAAGATGACTGCCGGTTATCCTTTGGAAAAAATCGTCATCGGCTCTGAAGGGACTTTGGGCATCATTACGAAACTGACATTGAAGCTCGTACCCCTGCCCAAGGCGACGGCCCACATCCTGGCCGTCTTCCCGTCTCCGGAAAAGGCCCTTTCCCTGGTCACGGCCCTGCCGAAAGCCGGTATCACGCCGACGTGCCTGGAATTTATGGATTATGACGTCATCGCCGTCGTCCAGGACTGGCTCAAGGAAAAGCAGCCCTGTCCAGAGGGCGGCGCCTATATGATTATCCAGCTCGATGGCAAGAACGAAGATACCCTCGATGAAGACTGCGTCACGGCTGATGAGCTCTGCCGCAGCCTCGGTGCCGTGGAAGTCTTCATGGCCGATGCCGACAAGGTCTGGAAGGCGAGAAAGGCCTTTACGGAAGCGTCGGCAGCGGAATGCCCGGTAGCGGCCATGGAAGATTTCGTCGTGCCGCCGGATAAGCTGGAAGACCTTCTTCAGTCGCTGAAAGCTATCGGCGCGCAGACGGGCGTCGTCTTCCGCGGCGTCAGCCACGCCGGCGACGGCAATATCCATCTCGACGTCCTGCGCAAGGGCTTTGCCGATGAAAGCGATGAAAAGCAGAAATTAGCTGCCTTTGAAGACAAGGCCTGTGAAGCGGCGTATGCCCTGGGCGGGGCCATTTCTGGGGAACACGGCATCGGCCAGGCCCGCAAAGCCCTCTTTGCCAAATACACAGACCCCGTGGCCCTGGAATTGATGAAGGCCCTGAAAAAAGCTTGGGATCCTAAATGTATCTTGAATCCTGGGAAATTGTTCTAAAAATGAAAAAGCCCAACATAAATGCATGTAGGAGGGAAATCAAATGGAATATATTTGTAATGACTGTCCGCGCCAGTGCGGCGTCGTGCGGGCAGAAGTGCGGCAGGAAGGACAGGTACTGCCCGGTTTTTGCCACAGTCCGCTCCAGCCTGTTGTGGCCCGGGCGGCCCTGCATGAGTGGGAAGAGCCGTGCATCAGCGGTTCCCGCGGTTCGGGAGCCGTCTTTTTTACAGGCTGCAATCTGCGCTGCTGTTTTTGCCAGAATACGACGATTTCCATGGGCGGTACGGGCGTGCCGATTACGGCGGCGCGCTGCGGGATATCTACGGCGAGCTCATCGAAAAGGGCGCCCATAACATCAACCTCGTCACGCCGACGCCGTACAAGAAGGCCATCCTCGAAAGTCTGGCAGAGCCCCTGACCGTGCCTGTTGTCTACAACTGCGGCGGCTATGAAACGACAGCGACCATCGACGCTTTCAAGGGCAAGGTCCAGATTTATCTGCCCGATTTGAAATACCTCGATCCGGCCCTGGCTAAGCGCTACAGTGCGGCTGAAGATTATCCCCAGGTCGCAGCGGAAGCCATCCTTCATATGTACGACCAGATTGGCCCTTACGAACTGGACGATGACGGCCTCCTCCAGAAGGGCGTCGTCATCCGTCACCTCATTTTACCGGGCTGCCTGGACAATACAAAAGCCGTCATCGACTGGGTGCGGGACCACTTCGATGACGGCCAGGTCTTATTCAGTTTAATGCGCCAGTACGTGCCCTGCGGTCGGGCTGCGGACTATCCGGAGATCAATCGGCGCCTGACGGACGAAGAATACGACGAAGCGGAACAGTACCTCTTCGACAGCGGCATCGAAGACGGCTTCGTCCAGGAAAAAGACAGCGCCAGCGAAGCTTTCATCCCCGCCTTCGACGGGACGGGGGTGTAGGCGTTTTGTAGTTCGTTTGGCGTTCGTCGTTCGTCGAAATTTCGCGCAAATACAGGATGAGGCTATTCACGAGATTCGCGCGGGCGCCCCACACGGTCGCCCCTACAAAAATCAAACCTTCACGACAAACGATGAACGACCCACGACAAACGACATGATAAAATGGATTGCCCGATGGCAGAGAAATTTTTCATGCTGCGCCGCCCCAGGGGACGCGGATGTACGTAGAGAACCAGCCGTCTTCACAGGTACAAAGGACGCTGGCATCATAAGTGTCGCGGAAGTGGCCCAGCGATTTCATGCCGATGCCGTGCCCTTTGGCCTGTGTCGTCGGCAGACCGTCTTCATCGAAGGTTACGGTCCCGTCGAAGCGGTTCTTGACCAAGATGTTGAGGACATCGCCTTGGCAGAGGGTAAGCAAGGATAGGGCGCGGTGGCTGTCAGGCTGCTTTTCGCTGGCATGGATGGCGTTTTCGATGAGGTTCGACAAGACGATGGCAAGGTCGGAGCTGAGGGCTGCGTTTTCCTTGGGGATGACGGCTTTGACCGTAATGGGAATGTGCAGGGCTTCTGCCTTGGCCAGATACGTCGACAAGGCAGCGTTGACCAAGGGATTCTGACAATATTGTTTTCGCTTGGTCTGATCCAACTGGGTGCCGATTTCCTTGATGAACTGCAGGGCTTCTTGGGGCTGGTGGGATGAAATGAGCCCTTCCAATTTATCCAGGTAGGCTTTGCGGCTATCGTAGAAGGCCTTTAATTGATCTTGCGAATTAAGCAGGGAATGAGTGTAGTCGCGGCTGGCCTCAATCTGGGCGGTCATATTCTCTACGCGTTCATACATCTTCAAGGTTCGGTCTGCCTGCCGGAGGCCGACACGGATACTGACGGCGATGATGATCATCAGGGCCAGGAGGAGAATCATCCTGGGCAGGAGCATCTGGTCCATGATGAGGTCCTCCGTATGGGCCAGGATGAAGTACATGTCCAGCAGCAGGAACAGCGGCAGCATGCTGATATATTTCCAGTATTTGTGAGTCGTCAAATAGCGATATTTTACGAAGACTTCGTTGAAATATTGGCGCAGGACCGGAAGCAGGGCCAGGTAGCAGAGAATATAGAACAGCCATTGCGCCGGGTATATCAGGGATGGCAGGATGGGACGGCTGCCCGGGTCGTGGAACAGGGCCAGGAGAATCAAGGCAGACAGGGTATGGATGAGAATGGTGCAGGCCGCACGGATGGAAAAGACGTAGAGATGGCGGAATAAATAGGGCCGGATGGTTGCGATAGCCCAGAGAAAGTGGGGAATTCAGGCGACGACGAAAATCTTTTTGTATAGGGTGAAGCTGTGGTCCCAGGGCCCCCAGATGAACATGTAGAGGAAGAAGAGGAGCTCGATGAGATACAGGGTGGCATATCCGCCCAGGACGCGGATTTTCTGCGTCTGGGACAGCAAGGGCTCAAAGGCATAATATTGGAGCATGGCTGGCGGCATGAGAGCCGTCGTCATCAGGAAAACAGTAAGAATATTGTAAAGCATGGCAGATCACTTCCCATCCATTTGATAGGGTATCGTTATGTACAGGCTGGCTAGGTGTTCATGGAGGTCATAACGGAAGGTAGCCTCATAGGTCAGGGAAAAGGCATTGAGGTCCGGAACGAGCTGACCATACAGTTCTTCCCGGAGAAGGTCTGGCTTATTGTCGGGGATTTCCGGAGGTACTTGGTGTTTGACGTACACCAGCAGTCCCTGGTGTATCGGCGTAGCGCCGATGATGAGCAGGCGCTGGTCTTTGGGCAGGGATAAGAGAATCTGGGCCGATAGGTTGAGGGCTTTAGCCAGGATATGGCCCAAGTCGATTTCAAACGGCAGAGACTGGGGGAAGGGCAGGTCGGCTATGATCTTTGCGCCGGCAATCTTCAGCTTTTCCAGGCCCGGTGTGACCGCCGTGTTGATGGCTTTATTTTTCGTCCACTGCTGCAGCTGGGTCTGGGCGAGTTCTGTATCGATACTTTTTAAAAAGGCCAGTGCCGCCTTCTCATCTCCCTGGCCAATGAGTTCCGAAAGCAGCCGTAGCTGGTGGCGGCTGTCGTGGCGGAAGATGGACATGCGCTTCTGGGCGTCCTGCAAGAGACTCGTATAATTGCTCAAGGCATCCATCTGGGCGGCCAGTAAATGGTTCTTGCCGACCTGATGGGCAATGAGTTTCATCCCCTTGTAGATGATGATGGCGATGAATAGGCCCGCTAAGATATGGAAGACGCGGGGAATGAGGTATTCATGGGCCAGCGGCCCGTCTTTGAGGGACAAGGCGCCAGTGTACATGCTCAGCAAGATGGGAAGCCAGGCGGCATATTTCCAAAAGGCGAGTAATGGGAGCGAACGGTATTTCAGGAATATGCGGTCGAAGAAAATCAGCAGCAAGGGGGAAAAAAGGACATATAAGGCTGTGTACAGTATCAGATAAATGGGCAGATGGGCAAAGAAAGCGCTGCGTGGAATGACGAGCAGCGTCAGATTCATCAATACGGCGTGAATAGTCGTCGTGTAGATGCCCTGCATGCCGGCGACAAACAGGTTCTGATAGGCATAGGGACGGGAAATCAAGGAAAAAGCCAGAAAATAAGGAATCCAGTAAGACAGGAGGAGCTTCTTGTACGATAAGAAGCGGAATTCCAGCCAGCCTGTTTGGAAAAAGGCCAGGAAAAGGACGATTTCAGCTATGAAGATAGTTGCGTAACTGCGCCACACACGGCTTTTTTGCGGCTCCTGCAAAATCGGCCGGAAAGCGAGGTATTGTATACACGTCGGCGGTAAAATGGATAATAAAAAAGAAGCCGTCGTCAATACGATAGCTGACATGCGCCTCACTTCCTTTCCATTTTCATCAAATATGCGATATCTTATTATAGCATATTTGATGAAAATGGCGCATGGGTGTTTCTGGTAAGGTGCATTATAATTTGTAGTTTGTAGGGGCTCGCACGTGGCGAGCCCGCCGGTCATATGTAAGAATCCCGTGGCCGATTTGTGTGGACGGGCGCCCCACGTGGGCGCCCCTACGGAAAAAAGAGGCGCCGCAGATGCGGCAGCCTCTTTTTTCACATCGCCTTGACGGGGACGAGTCCTCGTGAGAGGGAAATGGTCCCGGTCCGGGCGATTTCTAATATTTCATAAGGAGTCAAGACCTTGATGAGGGCATTGACGTGGTCTTCGCGCCCTGTGACGCGGAGGATGAGTGAATTTAGGTTTACGTCGACGACTTTGGCGTGGAACAGATTGGCCAGGCTCGCCAGTTCGTCGCGGACCTGCGGCGTATCATAGCGGACCTTGATCATGGCCAGTTCGTAGCTGATGAAGGGTGCTTCGTCGAGGTTGATGATCTTGATGACGTCGATGAGCTTGGCCAGCTGGCTGATGGTCTGCTTCAATTCTTTGTCGTCTTCGATGCTGATGACGATGTTGAAGCGCGACACATCCGGTTCTTCCGTATAACCGACGGTCAACGATTCGATGTTGATGGCCTTACGGCTGATCAGGCCGGCAATATGTGTCAATACGCCCGGTTTGTTGTCGGACAAAATAGCCAGATGCTGTTTCCTCATCAGGCGTCACCTCCTAAAATCATGTCACTCAGTGCTTTGCCGCCAGGAACGGTCGGGTAGACCCGTTCGTCCTTAGAGATGCGGATATCGATCAAGGCCGGCCCCTGGTGGGCGAAAGCCTCGGTCAGGATGGGGATTAACTCATCCTGTTTTTCAATGTGGTACCCTTTGACCCCCATCGATTCGGCGAGCATAGGCAAATCCTTTTTCTTATTGAGCCGGCATTGGGAATAATGCTGGTCGTAGAAGAAGTCCTGGAGCTGGACGATCATGCCCAGCGTATCGTTGTGCAAGACGATGACCTTGACGTCGATGTCGTACTGGGATAACGTCGCAAATTCCTGGCAATTCATGAGGATGCTGCCGTCACCGGAAAAGAGGACGACTGTTTTGTCAGGACAGGCGACTTTAGCTCCTGCCGCAGCTGGCAGGCCGAAGCCCATCGTGCCCAGTCCGCCAGAAGTGATGAAGTGCTTCGGCTCGTCTGTCGTGAAGAATTGGGCGGCCCACATCTGATGCTGGCCGACGTCGGTAATGGCTACGGTGTCGTCATCGCGGGTAATGGCCCGGACGGCGGCGAAAATTGACTGGGGTGAAATGCAGCCTGGACGCGGCGGCGTCGCGAAGGGGTGGTCTTTCTTCAGGGTCAGGACGTGCTGACGCCATTCAGAGAAGGCCGTTTCGTAATCGAAGGAGCCTTCTTTCAATTTCTGAGCGAAAATAGGCAGGGACCAGCGGAGGTCGCCTTTGACGCCTAAGTCGATGTCGATGATCTTGTCGATTTCGACATCATCGATTTCAAAATGGATGATCTGGGCATTGGGGGCGAACGTATCGGCCCGGCTGGTCAGGCGTTCGTCAAAGCGGGCGCCGAAGCTAAGGAGCAGGTCACAGTCGGTAATGCCCATGTTGGACGCATAGGATCCGTGCATACCGGCCAGACCCAGTTGGAGGTCCCAACTGTCGGGGATGGCCCCTTTGCCCATGAGGGTCGTGACGACGGGAATCTTTGTCGTATCGACGATGTCTTCGAGATACTTCGTCGTTTCCGACAAGATGACGCCGCCGCCGACGAGGAAGACCGGTTTCTGGCTGTTGCGGATCATGGCGACGGCCCGGTCTATGTCATAGGTCTGCCCTTTGCTTTCTACTCTGTATCCGGGCAGGTGGACCGTGTCGGGATACTCGAAGTCGATTTCTGCTTCCAGGGCATCCTTGGCGATGTCGATGAGGACAGGTCCGGGACGGCCTGTCGACGCAATGTAAAAGGCTTCTTTCAGGACCCGCGGGATAGACGCGGCGTTCTTGACCAAGTAGTTGTGCTTGGTAATGGGCGACGTGATCCCGGAAATATCGGCTTCCTGGAAGGAGTCGCGCCCGATGAGGTTCGTCGGGACCTGGCCGCTGATGATGACCATGGGGATAGAATCCATATTGGCTGTGGCAATGCCTGTAACCATGTTGCAGATCCCAGGCCCGGAGGTGGCGATGCAGACGCCGGGCCGGCCGGTAACGCGGGCGTAACCGTCGGCAGCGTGGACCGCACCTTGTTCATGACCGGTAAGGATGTGCCGGAAGTTGTCTTTATACATTTCTTCGTATAGCGGCAGGATAGCCCCTCCGGGATAGCCGAAGACGACGTCGACGCCTTCCCGCTTCAAACATTCCAACACAGCCCTTGCACCTGTCATTCTCATCATCATTCACCTCTAGCCTTACTCATACTTGCAGAAAAGTTAATTACTATCAATTATATTCTTGAGTTTGATGCTTGAAGTTTGATGTTGAAACTTACTTCAAACTCCAAACATCAAACTTCAAACTATGTCTTAGTCGTTCTGGTCGTTGTTGTGGAGCCACGGCATCATGTCGCGGAGTTTAGCGCCGACTTTTTCAATCGGATGTTCAGCGTGCTGACGGCGCATAGCGAGGAAGTGTGCGCGGCCGCCGGCTTTGTTTTCGAGGAGCCAATCTTTAGCGAAAGCACCGGACTGGATGTCGTTCAAGACTTCTTTCATAGCTTTCTTGGAATCCTGGGAAATGACGCGCGGACCAGCGGTGTAGTCGCCATATTCAGCCGTGTCACTGATGGATTTACGCATCTTGGCCATGCCGCCTTCGTACATGAGGTCGACGATCAACTTCATTTCATGGAAGGTTTCAAAGTAAGCGATTTCCGGCTGATAACCAGCTTCGCAGAGGGTTTCGAAACCGTTGGTGATGAGCTGGCAAATGCCGCCGCAGAGGACTGCCTGTTCACCGAAGAGGTCTGTTTCCGTTTCTTCCTGGAAGGTCGTCTGGATGACGCCGGCACGCGTGCCGCCGATGCCGCGGGCATAGGCCAAAGCAATATCGAAGGCTTTGCCCGTAGCGTCCTGTTCGACAGCGAATACGTCAGGAACACCGCCGCCTTCGGTGAAGGTACGGCGAACGAGGTGACCCGGACCTTTCGGAGCGACCATGAAGACGTCGACTGTGGAAGGAGGAACGATCTGTTTAAAGTGGACATTGAAGCCGTGAGCGAAAGCGAGAGCGCTGCCGTCTTTCAAGTTCGGAGCGATTTCTTTTGCGTAGACGTCAGCCTGTTTTTCGTCCGGAATCAAGATCATTGTAATATCGGCTTCTTTTACGGCTTCAGGAACGGATTTAACTTCAAGGCCGGCTTCTTTGGCTTTAGCGATGGATTTGCTGCCTTCATACAAGCCGACGACGACGTCGATGCCGCTGTCTTTGAGGTTCAATGCATGGGCGTGGCCCTGGCTGCCATAACCGATAATTGCAACTTTTTTGCCTTTCATTACATCCCAGTTTACATCCTGATCATAAAATACTTTTGCCATGATAACATATCTCCTTTGGAATAAAATAAAAATTTTATCGTTGGGATTTAGAGATTTGTCAAAAGAGGCCAACAAAAAAACTCCGCCCCTTCTGTAAGGGACGGAGTATAATTCCGCGATACCACCCTGATTCCCGGTGCATTGCTGCAACCAGGCTCTCTACAACGTACCAACATACGCGTTTCCTATAACGTGGAAAAATCGTCAGTGCTTAATCTTGCTTCAGCACTTCTCTTCGGGGATGATTTTCAATCGCCATTCATTACCGGCTCGCACCAGCCGCCGGTTCTCTGGGAATGTCCGGACGAACTACTCTTTCCCGTCATCAGATTTCACTATATGCTTTTGCGAGCCGTTATCGTTGCGGCCCGTTTGAAAAGCTTGAACACATTCTACAAAAACCTGCGCCGTTTGTCAATGGCTTTGGGGAAATTTTCCGAAAAAAGTTTGGTTAAACGTTTTTCTACCTAAAATCATTAAGCCCGACGATTGCCAAGATACCATTTCACAAACTGCTGGGCAATGCGTCCATTGCGGCCGGAGTGTTCCATTTCCCAGCGGACGCCTTCGACGCGCAGTTCTTCCGGATCCAAGGTAATCCCGGCTTTTTTCAATTCATGGGCAATGATCTGCAAGTATTCGTCCTGTGTCGGTGCCGAGTAATGGAGGATGAGGCCGAAGCGGTCCGACAGGGAAATGGATTCGTTCGTGCTGTCGTCGCGATAGACTTCATCCAGTTCATCATTGCGGTCACGCCACGTTTCCTTCAAGAGGTGGCGGCGGTTGGACGTCGCATAGATGAGGACGTTCTTCGGCTGCGGTGTGACGCCGCCGTCGATGGCCGATTTGAGATATTTATACTCTTTTTCATTTTCATCAAAGGACAGATCGTCGAGGAAGAGGACGAACTTCTTGCTGCCGATGTCACCGAGCCGTTCCATGAGCTGCTGCAGGTTATGGAGCTGGCCGCGCTGGACCTGGATGAGGCGCAGTCCCTGTTCGTGATAGCGGCAGACCAGGGCCTTGACCGCCGTCGACTTGCCCGTCCCGCGGGAGCCCGTCAGGAGGACGTTATTGGCTGACCGGTTGGCCAAAAAGGCCGTCGTATTGGCCAGGAGCTTTTCCTTCTGGGCCGCATAGCCGATGAGGTCATCCCATTCGAGATGCGGGAAGTTTTCGATGCCGATGAGGCTGCCGTCGTCGCCGATACGGAAGGCCATGAACTGAGCCAGTTTGCCCCGACCATAGACTGCATAATGATGCAGTAAAGCCTTGGTCGCTTCTTCCGGTGTCGATGCCGTCATGAGAGCCGTTTCCAAAGTCTGGACATAGCCATAGACTTTGGGGACAGCCGGCTCATAGTTGTCGAGGAAATCGACATCGAGGAAATCCGAAGCGGACTGTTGCAGATACGGCCAGAGTAAGGTCATGTCCAGCAGCAGGGCCTTGGTCATGCCCGTGCCGGCCTTCCCCGACCGTTCGATGGCTTCGGCAGCGACGGTATTGCCTTCCCCCAAGAGGTAGAGGAAATACTGGCGCAGGATGTTGCCGCTGAGGCCCAGCTGTTCAGCCCGTTCCAAAAGGACAGCCGCTGCTTCATGCTTGCCAAAGGGATTATCCCCCTGTTTCTGGACCGCCAGCAGTGCCTTGATGACGGAATCATTTAAAAAATTGCGGCACACGACGAGGCCGCGCAGACTCTTATTTTCCATATGAAAACCTCCCCATAACCCTTTACATATTGGGGCTATTATACCGCCGCCAGGCCACGGTGGTCAAGGAAGTTTCGTCATATTTATACGGTAAAAGGTTTTACTCAACTACTTTTCCGGACGCAGGGCGTCGGCCATCTTGCACATGCGGACGATGGGTTTGACATCGTGGACCCGGACAATGGTGCAGCCTGCCAAAACGCCGGCTACACAGGTCGTCCCAGTCCCTTCCATCCGTTCCGTCACCGGCAGGTCCAGGATCTTGCCGATGAAGCCTTTCCGGCTCGTTCCCAGGAGCATGGGATAAGGCAGGGCCGTCAGTTCCTGCAAATGTTTCATAACGTAGACATTCTGGTCAAAATCCTTGCCAAAGCCAAAGCCGATGCCCGGGTCAGTGATGATCTGGTCCTGGCTCATGCCTGCCTGGTCAGCAATGATGGCCGAGCGGATGAAAAAGCGTTTCATATCTTCGATGATATCGTCGTATTCCGTACCCTCCTGGTTATGCATGACGACGACAGGGACGCCGTATTTGGCGGCTACTGCTGCCATCTGGCCCGGTTCCGGCCCATATTGGAGGCCCCAGATGTCATTCATGATATGAGCGCCCGTACGCATGGCATAATCCGCTGTTTCCGCCTTGTACGTATCGACAGAAATGGGCACTGGGCAGGCTGCGACCAGGCGCGGCAAAATCGTTTCCAGCCGGGCGATTTCTTCAGCTGCCGAAATCGGCGTAAAGCCGGGACGCGACGATTCAGCACCGATGTCGATGATATCGGCGCCGTCAGCTACCATCTCTTCCATATGCTTCAAGGCCACATCGACGTTATTCCATTTCCCGCCATCCGAAAAAGAATCGGGCGTATAATTGAGGACGCCCATGACCAGCGTCCGTTCCCCAACGATCAGCGATTTCCCATCTTTCCAATGATAATGACGAACTTCCATGCCAATTCCTCCCAACAAAAAAGAGATAACGAAGGCGCCCCAAAGGACGCACAGTCGTTATCTCTAAAAACTCAAGTCCGTAACCTGTACGTTACCCGTCCATTATAACAAAAGAAGCGTATCCTCACAAGTAAACGGAAAATCCTACTACTATACTAGTTGAAATTATGGAATAGAACGCATTATCGGATATGCTCTTAACAGTATCGGCCACGTTTTCAGTGCTTCTAACATCACAAAATACTTGAAGAGTGAACATCGAAAAGTTTCTAACGATACCGTAATAAAGACATAAAGGACAATTACCCCAAATACGTCGTTTCTATGGATGAACTCGACTTTAGTCACGATGGAATCCAACACTATAACATTCGTAAATTTTTGCAGCTCCCCCATGATTTATTAAATATGTGAAAAATGGAAGTTTGTTGACGTAAAGTAACTTCATGATATACTAAAGATGGTTTTATCTTTATGGTTCTATGCAAAGGGGGATTCATCATAATGAAAAAAACGCCTGTTATCTTCACCGGTCACGGCAGTCCGATGCTGGCTATCGATGAAAACGATTTGACGCGTGAAATGCAGCGCGTCGGCGCAGACGTTCTAACCAGCGAAGACAAGCCCAAAGCCATCCTGGCCATCTCGGCCCACTGGTATGTCCCGGGCACGTACATCCAAAGTGCCAAAAAGCCGCGGCAAATCTACGACATGTACGGCTTTCCGGAAGAACTCTATCAGCTCCAATACCCGGCCAAGGGCTGCCCGAAACTGACCCAGGACGTCTGCCAGCTTTTGGGCAACGCCGTTTCCATCGACGATTCCTGGGGCATCGACCACGGAACATGGAGTGTTATGGTCCATATGTTTCCTAACGCGCCCATCCCAGTCGTCCAGCTTTCCGTAGACAGCCTGTTTACGCCGGACCAATGCTTCGCACTCGGCCAGAAACTCGCCCCGCTCCGTGAAGAAGGCTATCTCATCTGGGCCAGCGGCAACATCGTCCACAACTTGCGCCGCGTCGAATGGAACAAGCGCGGCGGCTCTGAAGCGGCCAAACATTTCAACCAAGACATCGTCGATAATGTCATCAAAGGCAACCTCGACGCTGTCATCCACTACGAAAACCACGAACACGCAGCCTACGCCGTGCCGACACCGGAACACTACCTGCCCCTGCTCTATTGCCTGGGCGCTGCCGGAACGGATAAAGCTACGCCATTCAATAACACCTGCACCCTAGGCTCCATGGCTATGACCGGATTCGTCTGGGCGTAAAAAAAGGGCTTGTCGCATGACGACAGGCCCTTTTTGAGTTGTTAGTGGCTAGTGATTAGGGATTATCGGATGGCAGAAGCCTGCACAATCCTTTTTTAATCATAAATACTGTTGAATGACATTGAAGATGTTCTGCACCGATTCGCAGTTGGCTACATTTCCATCACCTTTTCATTTTTTTGTATTCAAAAGTAGTGTTCCTGTAATAGGTTTCTATTGTATAAAAAGTCCAACATGATATTATGACTACCATGTCGGACTTTTTATTATTCTCAATATTTATCATTTTTAGTACGCTTATAAAGGAATGGTCCCGACAATAATTGCCGTAAAGAGAATGACCAGCGATACAAGCCATGCCCACAAAAAAGTATGTTTTTGGTGTTCGCCTAAATCAATTCCAGTGAGCCCAATCAATAAGAATGTTGCCGGTGTAAGTGGGGAAATAGGAAATCCCAATGTCATTTCCCCAGCAATAGCCGCCCGGCCTAAGTCTACTCCGGCCAAGCCAACAGCATCTGCGGCTTGTGCCAAAACGGGTAAAACGGCAAAATAAAAACTATCCGGATCGAACAAAAGACTAGCTGGCATTGAAATAACCCCAATAATAACGGCAAAATGTGGAGCTAATGATTCTGGCATAATCTCGACCAGGCCATTTGCCATCGCACTAATCATACCTGAACCCTTCATGATTCCTGTAAAAATCCCTGCCGCAAATAAGACACTTGCCATCATTAATGCTTCTTTTGCATGAGCATCAATCAGTTGCCCTTGCAATTTTACATTTGGATAATTAACAATAAGCATAACAACCAAGGCAGCCATGAAACAACCTACAGGAGGCAAAGTACCTTCAACCATAAGGGCAACAGTCGCAATAATTAAAATGAGATTAAACCAAAAAAGTTTTGGTCTGCGTAACGCCTGCTCATCTGCTGATAATACGGCTGGAGCTATACTGATATTGGCTAACTCAGTTCCCAACCTATGCTTTTCCTTCATTCCAAAAAAGGCAGCAATTGCAATCCCACATGCTATCCCTGCAATCTGTGGAATAATCATAGGATTAAATAATTCCATAACAGGAATATCCAATGATGTTGCCGCACGTATAGTCGGCCCACCCCAGGGTAACATATTCATAGTGCCGGCACCTAAAGCAACGATAGTAGCTAAAATCCGGCGATCCATTTTTAGTTTCTCATAAATAGGAAGTAATGCCGGTATAACAATCAAAAAGGTAGCCGCACCTGAACCATCTAGATGAGCAAACATAGTAATGACATAGGTCCCAATACAAACCTTTACAGGATTGGAACCCACAATACCTACAATTTTATTAACAATTTTTTCAAATACGCCTGCATCGCCTAGAATAGTAAAAAATAAAACTGCAAAAATGAACATGGCCCCAGTCGGAGCTACATTCTTAATCCCAGCAAGCATATATTTTCCCAGGTCACTACCTTGCCCTAAAAAAAGACATGCAACGATAGGTATTGCAATTAAAGCCGACATTGTCGACAGTTTTTTTGTCATAATCGATGCTAAGACGAGTAAAATCGTAATTAGTCCAACAATTGCTAACATCTTAAACCTCCTTATCCTGATTCAGCCGGACTCTTAAAAAAGAGTCCGGGAATCATGGTAATCCAGAATATCAGTCAGTAGTTGCCTTCGTAAAGTACGAAACATCTTCAGGACTTAAATGAAGGAGGTTCGTCAATACATCACCCGTATCTTTCCCTAATGTCGGTGCCTTCTTATAAGTATAAGGATCAGCTTCAGTCATTTTAACAGGGTTCCCAGTAACGCGCATCTTGCCTTCAACAGGATGATCTATTTCACAAATCATCTGACGAGCTTTAGCAATATGTTCGTCATTAACGACATCTGCTACGTCATGAATCGGTGCACAGGGAACTCCATGAGCTCGAAGTAATGTAATGATATCTTTAGCCGTATGCTGTTTTGTCCAACTCGTAACCATCGCATTCAATTCATCTTTTTGATTTGCCCGATCTTTATTCAACTTAAAGCGTTCATCAGCAAACCAATCAGCATGTTCTGTAGCTTCGCAAAAACGCTTCCAGATAGCATCATTGCCAACTCCTATGACAATCCATTTATCCGAAGCTTCAAAAGAATCATATGGATAAATAAATTCATAACGATTGCCTGCTCGTTTAGGAATACGTCCTTCTACCATGTAAATTTCAGTAATGGTTTCCATTGCACTGACAGAGCAATCAACAAGGCCAACATCAACATATTCGCCGTGATGCTGGGTATTTCGTCCCTGCAATGCTGCTAAAATCCCAATGCAACAGTTTAACCCACCTAATACATCCCCAATAGCAGTACCGGTACGAGTCGGCGGCGAATCAGGCCAACCAGTAACACTCATCATCCCGCTTAAAGCTTGAGCAATAACGTCATATCCAGGTAATAAGCGATACGGCCCAGTTTGTCCAAATCCAGAAATAGAAGCAAAGATAATATTAGGATTCAATTTTTTAACTTCTTCATAAGAGAAGCCCATTTTTGCAATCGTGCCCGGTTTGAAGTTTTCTACAAAAACATCTGAAACCTTTATTAACTTACGCAACACATCTTTTGCTTTTTCATCATGTAAGTCAAGTTTAATGCTTTTTTTATTACGATTTAAATTCGCATAATAAGCACTAATCCCTTTATCAAAAGGTGGATATGCGCGGCTATCGTCTCCTCTGGGGGATTCTATCTTAATAACTTCAGCTCCCATATCTGCCAATAGCATCGTACAATATGGCCCTGATAAGACACGAGTTAAATCAAGGACACGAATGCCCTGTAACGGTTTTGCCATGACATCCATCTCCTATTCATCATCAATTTCAATATACATACGTAAAAGTGCCGCTTCCATGCATTTTCCCAATGTATCTAAACGTAATGAACGAGTAGCACCACCATCAAGAGCATGATGCATGACAAAATTAAACCCATCCAATTGCGGCACATCATAACGTGTGACATCGCCAAAAACAAGGCCTTCAAAATGACGGCGTACCCGTTCTGGCGTCAACTGTTCTGCCATAGCTTTATAATATTTCGGTTCGCGAGCGTAAATACAAATATTTGATGTATCACTTTTATCCCCACAACGACCATGTGCAATATCTTTTAACTGTACTTTCATGATATTAGACCTCCTCAACATACGTAGTAAGTTTAATGGCATCTCTCGGAATCAAAGTAGGCCACAATGCAAAAACTTCACTAGGACGGCTACGTCCACCAAAGAAACACCCCTGAGCCGGTCCATTCAAATTGCTGACTGCAGCAACTTCAGGAGTCAGTTTCAAACCTTCTTTTTTAGATTCCTTCATAATAGCATAACGCAAGACAACTTCATTAAGATCAGCATTGATTTCAGGAGCTAATGGTCCATGGAGAGCATTGACCCCGAGATAGCTAATATTTTTGCGAATAATTTTTGCATTTTTCATAGCTAACCGTTTATCAAGGATATCAGCTGCCATTTTTGCTTTATCCAAAGCTTTGGGCCAAGAATACGGTAAATAAGCAATCGTGCGATAACCTTCTAAATAACCGACGCAAAGTTTCAATGTATCTGGCGCAGGAGTCCCCGTAACACCACGAACTGCAACATGATCTCGCTCAATTTCTTCTACTGTAATTTTGCTGAAATCGGCTACTACATCAGGAGTAATATATTTAGACGGATCATGGATTTCATAAAGAAGCTGTTCTTTCACAGATTGTGGAGTAACAAGCCCACCAGTATTTTTTGTCTTTGTTAAAACTAAACTGCCTTTTTCACTGATTTCAGCAATTGGATAGCCCAAGTTTTCCGGACTAGGAACATGTTCCCAGTCATAATCATAGTTGCCCCCCGTAGCCTGAGCACCACATTCACAAAGATGGCCTGCCAAAATACCAGTAGCTTTTGCAGTCCAATCGTCATATTTCCAACCAAATTCATAAATAAGGGGAGCTTCAAACATGGCAGTATCGGTTGAACGACCAAGAATAATGATATCCGCTCCATTTTCTAAACATTTGACGATAGGTTCTACCCCATAATAAACATTGGCATTTACCATATTAGGTAAAATCCGATCAATATCTTCACCTGTATCCATGTGTTTCATCGTAATGCCCTGCTGACGAAGCTGAGGAATAATTTCACGTACATCATCACCCAGTACATAGCCAACCTTTAAATGGTAGCCACCTTCACGAATGGCTTCTTTAGCTTTTTCGACGCAAGCTTTAACATTCATACCGCCGGCATTTGTAATAACTTTAGTTCCCTTTTCTGCAATATAGGGAAGCATTCCTTTGAGAGCCGTAATAAAATCGCGAGCATACCCAGCTTCAGGTCTTTTTTCCTGCTGACGTCTCATAATAGACAGCGTCAATTCTGCCAGATAATCGCAGCAGATATAATCAAGATTATCTTCTCTCGCCATAGTAATTGGCGCATCACTTAAATCGCCCCAGAAACCTTGGCCACCACCAATTCTGATTGTTTTCATAATGTTACCTCTTTTCTTTAATACTATACAGTAATTTTTACCGTACATTTACTACTTACACTTATTTATATGAAATTTTCATGCCAAATATGGAAAAAAAGCCGACATTTTGAAAAAAAAGTTCGAACAATATGATAAATACGCCATTTTTAGTTCAAAATTATTTTATTTATAAAAAAAGCCTAATTCGGATATGCGCAGAAGTGTATACCAAAATCAAGCTTTATGTTTACATTATATACATTAATTTATGTACCTTTTGTCTACATAGTATACATCATTTTTTATCAAACCCATATGCTTTCCATTTCTTATAAAATGTCCTCCTACTAATCCCTAAAATCTTCATAGCCTTGGTCTTATTGCCCTTGGCTTCTTCCATTGCTTGTTGTATCTTTTTCATCTCTATCATTTGAATACCTGATTTCAGCGAATGTGAATTCAATACCTTCCCAGTTTCCATGCTAACCGGCTTATATTCCAGATTATCAGTCATATGTTGCAGTTCTTCTGGCAAATGCTCTAATCGAATAACCGATTCATTACAAACAATCACCGCATATTCCATACAGCTCTGAAGCTGTCGTACATTGCCTCTCCAAGGAAATGATAAAAAATACTTCTCCACCTCAGCAGATAAAGTGATTTTTTTCCCATATTTCGAAGAATATCTTTGTAAAAAGAAATTTGCCAATAAAAGTATATCTTTTCCTCGTTCTCGTAGAGGAGGAATAATAATTTTAAAGGTATTCAAGCGAAAATATAAATCATCTCTAAATTTGCCTTCACGAACCATCTGCTTCAAATCGCGATTCGTCGCCGCAATTACCCGTACATTAACTTTTTGAACCGTATTCGATCCTATTTTTTGAATTTCACCAGATTGTAAGACTCTCAATAACTTAGCTTGCATAAATAATGGCATTTCCCCAATTTCATCCAAAAAGATAGTCCCACCATCAGCTAGTTCAAATTTTCCAAGTTTGCCTCCTCTTACTGCACCTGTAAAAGAGCCAGTAGTATATCCAAAAAGTTCACTTTCCATTAAAGATTCAGGAATAGCAGAACAGTTTAAGTTAATATAAGGATGGGCTCTCTTGCCACTAACTTTTAAAATAGCATTAACCAAGACTTCCTTGCCAGCTCCACTTTCCCCTTCAATGAGAACGGTCGCATCTGTTGGTGCTACTACTTCAGCTAAGCGAAGACACCGCAAAAACTTAGGGCTCTGCCCTATAACATCAGAAAATGCTGCGGGCAAATCATGAGGGCTATGCACCGCTGCCTTAAATATAGATCGATTTAATCGCTGTGCTTTTTCCAGTTCTTCCTGACTTCGTGTCAGTTCAGTAATATCATTAAAAATAGATACTGCCCCTATCAATTGCTTCTTTTTGATAATGGGGGTAATACTTACACGAATCTTTTTCCCCCGAGTTTTTACTTCTACAAGCTGATGAAAAATCGGAGTCCCATTTTTAAGAACTTTTAAAATAAGAGCTCCCGGCTCTATTGTCTTTACTTGCTTATAGAGAACTTTATCTTTGGATACTGCTAAAATTTTCGCATATGCATCATTGACATAAAGAATCCGGGATGTCTTATCAACGATAACAATCCCATCATTAACAGAATTTAAGGCTTCATGCATCATAAGCTCTGTAACATTATCATATTTAACCGTACAATCCATTCTTTCACCTTCTCCTCTACAAAATTTAACGAGGTCCCATAAACCGATTGCCGTTAAGGTGAATCATGTGGTCTGGTTCATCGGCAATCCAGACTTCTGTTTCCCAGGCTAAGTCCGCTACAAAGCGTTTATATGTAGTCACATCAGGAAAAGCGGTAACGTAGATTACCCCACTCGTAACCTGCTGGGTCATGGCTTCCAATTCTTTCAAGCGTTTAGGACTCATAGGGCCTACAGAGGTCACGGCTTCGACAAAGTAAATCCAGTCAACATCCTTGCGATACAGAATGACATCGGGCAACTTATCGTGTCCCGTCAAAGTAATCCCTAATTGGTTCAGCAACGATTGGTTTTCCACTAAATTTTTGTTCGTCGTATCGCCAACATACAGGCAAAGGGCTCCCGGTGCAAAGCGCGGTGCAAATTCTTCCAAGATAGCTTTTTGTAAGGCATTGTGCTTGCCTGGTGAAAAAGTATAAGCCCTCTCGTTAATCATGACTGGCATTTTCCGAACATTTTTCTTCGATGCGTACATGGAAATCAGCGATTCATGAACATCAGTAAATTCTTTTAAAGATTTCTCCCATAAATCGGTATGAAAGTTCTGTAAAAGATGGACGGCTTCCTGCGTCAGTCGATACCGATAGTTAGGGCTATTCGTCGCTTTTCCGTTATCTTCAATCAAAGCGGCATTCCGAAAATGGTGCATAGCCTGCTTACGAAAAGTTTCCCGGCTATTTTCTGCATAATCAACGTCATAATTCACATTTACGAACTGAATAATGTCGTGAATACGAATCCACTCATTATTGGCCTGACACCATTTGTCATCAGGCCGTATATGAGCTAAAGCCAGTAAACTCAACGCACAAATAGGCGCTTGCTGACGTTCGGGCATCCCAATAGCCTTAAGAAAGGCTTGCGCTTCGCTGATTTTTCCCATGTAAGAATCCCTCCAAAATCTGATCACACGTTTTTGCTGTTATATCGGATTTCCTCAACA
>OHVZ01000118.1_pt1 | contig 42570 bp, 34 predicted proteins | sample 1579561 | NCBI WGS metagenome assembly OHVZ01 (sample SAMEA3882547, study PRJEB24775) | human gut metagenome | biome: human-associated habitat; feature: intestine environment; material: feces | place: Netherlands | collected 2009/2010
TTCTTATATGCTTGTAAGTACATAATTTTTGCAGTCATGACACAAGAAAAGCTCCCTCACAGGAAGGAGCTTTGTCTACAGTCTGAAAGGAGATATCCATTGTGGATATCTCCTTTTTACTCATATTTTTCCAAGTAGAAGGAATACAGGATCCGCTCCTTCACGGGCATCTGCATCAGCTTCGTCAACGCTTCCTCATAGTACTGAATCTGGACGTTGTAGCGGTTCCAGAGAGCTTCCAGGGAGTCGATCACATCGGTCTTGTAATCCAGCAGAACAATCTCACCGTCTTCTATGAAAAAGACGTCGATAATACCCTGAATGAGCACCTTTTCTCCCTCGGGCAGATCCGGATCCAGGCGTTTCGCATCAATGCCCAGCACAAAGGGCTGCTCTCTATATAGAAGCCCCTGCTCCTGCGCACGCCACATGCGGTATGCCAGCTCCTGCTCCAGGAAATTGAGGATCTTCGGCAGACTGACTGCTTTGGCATATTCCTCTGTCAGGCGTAAAGATATCGTTTCCCGCTGTAAGAATTCTTCCAACCGGTTCTTAAGTCTCTCCGCGTCCAGTCTCTTACGGTATGTCTCATAATCTCCGGGGCATTTTTCAAACAGTCCTGATTCGACAAATACATACATAAAATCCAGAAGCTCCATGGTACGGTGAAACGCATTACCGCGCACTGCACCGCTGACCTTCTCCTGCTCTCTGCGGAATCCCGGGATATAGGGAACCACTTCTTTTTCTTCAAAGGTATGGAATGCCGCCTCGTCCTTTTCCGCCATGGCTGCGATCTTTAACTCTGACACTGTTGTCTTGGTATACAGCTTTTGTAACCCGGGATGTGGATATTGATAAGCAAAACGCTCCCGCAGATACATAAGCTTCCGCTCATTTTCTTCCGGGTCCCCGGTCAAAGTTGTCTCTCCACAGGCTATCAGCCGCAGCTGTTCTCTGCGATCACCCATGCGCAGCTGCTCTCGGAGCTCTTCTACCGCCAGGTCCTCCGTTCTCAGTGTTTTCACCGCAATTCCCGTCTGCGGCAGGATCGGCAGCAGGAAATCCATATAGCTTCCCGCCTCACAGAAATCCAGATAAGTCAGCCTCTCCTGTCCGGTCATCTGCGCCAACTCCCACTTTTCGTCGGCCTTGTCCAATACCGCTGTTAAGATCAGCTTCTCTCTGGCACGGGTCAGTGCCACGTAGAGCACGCGCAATTCCTCCGCCAGATTATCTTCCTTCATTTTTGCAGACAGGACTGTCCGGCGGAGAGTCTTATTTTTAATACGCCGTACGGAATCTACATAATCCACCGCGACACCCAGATCCATGTCCACGATCAGGGATTGGTTCGCATCCTGCATGTTGAAGCGTTTCGACAGTCCGGAGACAAATACCACCGGGAATTCCAGTCCTTTACTTTTGTGGATACTCATGATCCTGACCACATCTGCATTTTCATCCAGAGTATCCGCTTCCCCGTAATCCACGTCATATTTTTCCAGTTGCTCCATATAACGGATAAAATGAAACAGTCCGAAATAACTGGTCTTCTCGAAAGCGGATGCCTTCGTAAGCAGCATCTCCACATTTGCACGCCGCTTGCTGCCGGCGGGAAGTGCCGTCACATAATTCAGATAATCATAATCGTCAAGTATTCGCTGCAACAGGTCACGGATCGAGGTGAAAGGAGTCAGGTCACGGTAGTGGCCAATCCGTTGTAAGAAGGTATCTGCCTTTTGTGAAAGCTCTGCTTCTTCACCGGCGCTTTCGCCCGCTGATATCTCTTCTCCCTCTTCCACCGTCCGGCCGCTCTGTGCCACTTCCTTCAGTGCCTCATACAGTGTCATCCGTTTTCTGGAATGCCCTTCCCCGCCACTGCGGATCTGCGCGATCTCTTCCTGGGTGAATCCACCAAAGACGGACTGCATCACGCCAAACAGCGGGATATCCTGTCTCGGATTGTCCAGCACCCGCAAAAACTGCAACAGCTCCTGCACCTCCAGCGCCCCGAAATATCCGGTCTTAGATGTGATGTAGACAGGGATTCCCTGCTGTTCCAGTATCTTTTTGAATTCTTCGTCCCAGCCGCTGGTGGTGCGAAGCAGGATGACCATATCCGAATACCGCACCGGACGCAGTTCTCCCGTGGATTTCTCCATCACCTGCAGACTGCCCTTCAACTGTTTTATACGGGCGGCAATGGCGAGCGCTTCCAACTGTCGTACATTATCGTAATCCACAAGGACTCCCGCACCCTCGGCATGCTGCTCTCCGATGCCGCTCTCTTCGCGCTCTCCCTTTTCCGGCTTGCGGATCAGTAGCAGTTCGCTGCCGTAGGCGGGATCCTCCTGTGCAGGATACACTGCTCCGGGATACAGTGCCGCCTTGTCATCATAGGCGATCCCGCCGATCTCCCTGCTCATGATCCGGGAAAATACACCATTGACCGCATCCACCACCTGAATACGGCTTCGGAAGTTCTTCGCCAGATCGATCCGGCACAGATCTCCGGTCTCCTGATAGGTGTCGTATTTTTCCAGGAAAAGCTCCGGTCTCGCCAGACGGAATTTATAGATGCTCTGCTTCACATCACCTACCATGAAACGGTTGTAACGACCCTCTTCTTCCCCGGAGATAGCGCTTAACAGATACTCCTGCACCAGATTGCTATCCTGGTACTCATCGATAAGGATCTCCTGAAAATACTGGCGGTACTCCATTGCAACGTCACTTGGCACAATACGATATTTCGTTTTGGCACGATCCGTTCCTATGCTGCCGGTTTCTTCCACTTTTTCCCGCTTTAACAGGATCTGCAGCGCATAATGCTCCATATCGGAAAAGTCGATCAGATGTCTCTCCTGCTTGGCTGCGAGAAGCCTTCTGTCGAATTCCAGTACCAGGTCAAGCAGTATTCGCAGCGGCTCTCTGCAGGCTTTTCCCTGCTCCACCGCCAGTTCTAACGGGGTCTTAAAATAGCTCTCTGAAAGGTCACTTAAGGTATCCTTCACACTGTTTCGGATTGCCTTTGCCAGTTCCCGTTTGGCGGGATCCACACTGTCGTCCTTTTTAGAAGGGAGCCGTGCGAAAGTCACCGCAGGAACTTTGGCCGCCTGTTCCTCCAGATCCTTACAGGATGTCAGTCTCTCCAGCTGCTCGATCTCTGCCTCCGTCAGTTCTCCGTACATATACGGGCCGTCCGGTAGTTCACACAGCCGCTTTACTTCCCGCAGTTTTTCCAGGCATCCCTCCACGGTACGGTTCACCCGTTCCGTCAGATATTGTCCGTAATCGCTGTGAACCAGTGCTTCCATATCTCCTGCGGCATAGTCATTTTTACGCTCCTCCAGCCATTCCGCAGGCCAGGGAAAACTTCCCGCATACCGGGACAGATTCAGGATATGCTGCTCTAATACGCTCTCCCTGCCTCCCGGGCAGAAATACTCCACACAGACGTGGAACTGTTCCGGGGCTTCCGGGACAAATTGCCCGGCATAGGCATCCTCTAAAAGCTGCGCCAGTACTTCCTGCTGAAGCAGCTTGATCTCTCCCTCATCCGCCACGCGGAAATCCGGATCCAGTCCGATCTCATTGAAATGGTTCCGGATCAGGAACAGGCTGAAGCTGTCGATGGTAGTGATCTGCGCATTATGTAACAGCGCAGACTGCTTCTGGATATGCTCGTTGCCGGGATCCGCCTCCAGTCTGGCAGTGATGCCCGCGGCGATCCGTTCTCTCATTTCTGCTGCAGCGGCATTGGTAAATGTCACAATCAGCAATCTGTCAATATCCGCCGGATGTTCTCCGTCACAGATCATGCGGATGATACGTTCCACCAACACTGCCGTCTTACCGCTTCCCGCGGCCGCCGATACCAGAATATTGCTGTTATGCAGTTCGATCACTCTTTGCTGTTCCGGGGTGAATTTCATTCCCATACGCTACCTCTGTTCCTGTTTCTTTTATCCTACGCTTCCGTCGTCTCCTGCATCCGCTGCATCAGCGTCTGCTTATCCAGATCCTCCAGCTGCCTCTTCTCATATCCGGGAATACTGCCGTCAAAGCCGCAGACCTTTTTATAGGCACAGTACGTGCAGGCTTCCTCGTTCCCTTTCTCGTAAGGATTTGCCGCTATTTTTCCGTCCAGGATCTCCCTGCCGATCTCGCGGATCTTTGTATCCACGTAAGAGGATACCACCTGCAGCTCCTCACGGCTTAAGATTCCGGATCTGGCGCTGAAGCTTCCGTCCTTTTTCTTTTCCACCGGAATGACTTTGGACTTGTCCTGTAAAAATCGATCCAAACGTTCCACCACGGCAGGATCGCTGTTCACCACACCGTTCATGCGAAGCTTTGTCAGAATCTCTTCGTTGATCTGCTCCTGGGTCAGTTCCACCGGAGTCTCTATCGTAGGATCATCAATATGATAATACAGCAGTGCCGCCGGTACGATCTCCTTATCCGGATGCTTTCTGCTCTCCAGCTCCATTGCCGCATTCATATATACCACCAGCTGCAGCTGCAGGCCGTAATATAATGCCGCCAGGTCGAATTTCTTATTGCCGGACTTGTAGTCAATGACCTTGACATAGACATGCTCCGCATCCTCCGATACATCGATACGGTCAATGCGTCCCTGCAGGTGCATCTTCTCTTCTTCAGACAGATCCACATGAATACTGTCCAGATCCTCCGCAAACCGGAAGGACAACTCATAATCGTCCGGCTGAAAGCTTCCCTGCTTCAGATGCTGCTGCAGTGTCAGCACCGTCCGGGTCAGGATCCTGCTCATCCGGGTAATAGCATATTCATTCCTCGCAGAACTGTACAGAACGGTCTCCCCATAAGTCGCAGCATAACCTTCCACTGCTTCTTTGATTGCCTGAGTTGCAAAATTTTCATCAAAATCCCACCATGTTCGACCGGATTCTGCAAGTTTTCCTGCGAAATTCTCCAGTACCGCATGATACACATTTCCCATATCCGACACTTCAAAGCCAAATTCTTCTCTCTCCTGCAGAGACAGGCCATATTGCAGGAAATGTCTGCATGCGCAGGCAGCATAGGTCTCTAAGCGGCTCACACTGTTCTCCAGCTGCCTGCCGTACAATGCTCTCGCCACGATCCTTGACAGACCGCTCTCCTTATATCTTCTAAATGCTGCCGCCGTCAGACGGTCTCTGCCCTCCGGATCTGCTTCATAGGCACGGTACATGAGATAAAAATCCTGCCGTTCCTCTTCCCGCAGCGTTCCGTCCGCATATTCCCGCAGTTCCTCCGCCAGATATCTGGCACCTTCCTGTCTGCCCTCGATCTGCTCTAAGCGGCTGCGGTTCTGGGGATATTCCACAGCAAGCTGCGGAAAAAGCTTCCGTACCGTATCGATCAGGTAAGACGGACGGATTCCCTTCCCATCACTGTTTACCTTGGCATAAGACAGATACAGCCGTTCTGAGGGTTTCGTCATGTTCAGATACAGATACAGTCTCTGAATGTACATCTGTTGTCTGGGACTCGGTGCCATTTCTGTTCCGGATTCGATTAAAAATTCTCTGTCCATATCGGAGATAATGCCGCCCTTGGAGGCATTTTTCGGAATGTTTCCATCATTTACCCCCAGGAAAAACAGTACTTTAACCTGTTTTAAGCGGGTCCGCTCCATATCACCCACCACAATACGATCCACATTCTGCGGAATCGTACCTACTGTGATCTCGCCAAAACCAGCCTCTAAAATATCCGCAAATTCCTGTAGGGAAATCTCTTCCTCACCCAAAAGTTCATAGATTTGATCCAGCAGATCCATGACCAGACGGTAGATCTGTGCATATTCCCTGGCTTTCGCCAGGTCGCCCTCCTGCTCGAACTGCTGTTGATAGTTCAAAAGCTTCTGCTGTACCTGATTCTGCTCCAGAAAATCATACAGGTGATCCACATACTCGCCGGCTTTTGCCCGGGGAGCCATATGCAGGATCTCCACGGTATCCGCAAACTGCTGTCTGATACGGTTCAGACGCTCCATGGTCTCTTCCGCCCGCTCTGTGTCTTCCTGCCCACTGCCTTGCTGCATCTCCTCAGTTTTTCGTGTGAACAGGCGGCTGTAGGTGCGATACCCTCTCGCCCCGGTGCGGATCACATAATTCTCCAGTTCGTCAATTTCCTCTCTGGAGATATCCGCCATGCCGCTGCGCAAAAAATGAAATACGGTATCATACGAAAAATCCCTGATATATAACTGCAAGACGCTTTTGATGTATTCGATCATGGGATTTAAGACAATCCCTCTGGTCCTGTCCAGAAAACAGGGAATCTCCAGCTGCCCGAATTCCGCCTCCACATAGGAAGCGTACCCCTCCAGATCTCCGATGACCACAGCAATATCCCGGTAAGTAAGTCCTTCTTCCCGGATCAGCTTCCGGATATACAATGCCGTCTGATGGACTTCCTCTCTGGGAGAAAGTGCCTCAAACATATGGATCTCATGCTGTTTCTCCGTATATGGCTCATACTGATAGCGGAACAGGTTCTGCTCCAGATAACATAACGCCGGTGCCTCGGTGAAACGGTTGGGACCGCCCTTTACAAATACATCTTCCCCTCGTGTCACCTCTGCCTCCGCCGCCAGCTTCACCAGATCCGCCACTGTTTTTTTACTCAGATGGAACAATTTCTGCTCGCCGTCCATTTGATACGGGTCTTCTTCCTCACCAATGGTCACAGCGACAATGGTCTCTTCGCACACCCGCATCAATTCCTGGATCAGACGGTTCTGTATAGGGGTAAATCCCGTAAACCCGTCGAATACCACCACACTGTCCGGAAGGATCTTCGACTTTACCAGGGATCTGCGCAGCACATCCAGCGTCTCCTCTGTAGTGATAAAATGGTCTCTGATATAATCCTGAAATCCCCGGTACAGAGTCTTTAAGTCTCTGAGCTTCATTGCCAGTGCGCCTCTTTTTTCAGCGCTGGCGATCAGTTTATCCATATCCTGTGTGCTGATGCCGTACTGCATGAATTCGGAGATAGCACTTTTCACCTCATGGATATAGCCCTGCTTATGCAACAGGCTTCCCATGGCAGGCAGCTGCTCCTTCAGATCTGCCGCGATCTTCTGCAGCACCAGGCTTTTGCCGGTGTCATCCAGTACAGGCATTTCCTTCGTTCCTACTTCCTCCAGGATACGATGGCTGAGTCTGCCGAAGCTTAAGACATCGATATTCAGGATACCGCCTCTGTCACTGCGCATGACCAGATCCTTCTGGGTCTGCATGGTGAACTGATCCGGCACGATGATCAGGAAATTCCTCCCCGGCTCCTGCGCCGCCCGCTGCATGATCTCTTCATAGATTCTGTGACTCTTGCCGGACCCGGAAGGTCCGAAATAGAAACGTAAGCTCATAGGTCTCCTTTTGCAGTCTTCTGCCTATTGTATATCAAGCTCGATCGGACAATGGTCCGATCCCGGAACTTCCGTGTGGATCTTCGCATCTGTCAGTCTGTCCTGCAGGCACTGTGACACCACGAAATAGTCAATTCTCCATCCGGCATTTTTCGCCCTCGCCTGGAATCTGTAAGACCACCAGGAATAGATTCCGGTCTGCTCCGGATAAAAATAGCGGAAAGTGTCGATAAATCCATTTTCCAGTACTTTGGAAAAACAGCTTCTCTCTTCGTCCGTAAAACCGGCATTCCCACGATTGGTCTTCGGATTTTTCAGATCAATCTCCTCATGTGCCACATTCAGATCTCCCGCATAGATCACCGGCTTTTTCTCTTCCAGTTTTTTCAGATAAGCCAGAAAATCCGCCTCCCATTGCATCCGGTAATCCAGTCGCTTTAATTCCTGCTGGGCATTCGGTACATAGACTGTCACAAAATAGAACTCCGGGTACTCTGCCGTGATCACTCTGCCCTCATGGTCATGCTCTTCCACGCCGATGCCATAGGTCACCTGCAAGGGTTCCTCCTTGGTAAAAATGGCGGTACCGGAATAGCCCTTTTTCTCCGCATAGTTCCAGTACTGGTGATATCCGGGCAGATTTAAGTCGATCTGTCCCTCCTGCAATTTAGTCTCCTGCAGGCAGAAAATATCTGCGTCTATTTCCTGAAAAAAATCTAAAAAGCCCTTCTGCATGCAGGCTCTCAGTCCGTTTACGTTCCATGAGATAAATTTCATGCTGTTCCCTTTCCTGTCAGTCCTATCTGCTATTATCTACTTTTCTTGTCCCATTTTCCGGACCTAATTCTAATCTTCCACCAGATTATAATACATCACATGGATGTCCTCATAGATGCCGTCCTTATTCAGGAATCCGCCGGGTATGATACCCAGATCCACGAAACCAAGTCTCTGGTACAGATGAAAGGCGTGGATATTGGAAGCCACCACCGCATTGAACTGCAATACGCGATAACCGTTTGCCTTCGCCTGTGCCAGGCAATCCTCCACCAACAGTTCTCCGATATGTTCTCCTCTGCACTGCCTGTCCACGGCATAACTGGCGTTGGCGATATGTCCCACTCTGCCAATATTGTTGGGATGCAGAATATATAAGCCCTTCACATTGCCCTGCTCATCCTCCGCCACAGCACTTACGGTCTGTGCGGCAAAAAAATCTGCGGCATCCGCCTCTGTGAGTCCTTCCTCCTAGGGAAATGCCACGCCGTCCTCTACCACCTGGTTCCAGATCTCTGCCATTCTTGTGATGTCTTTTGCTTCAAATTTTCTAATGGTGATCAATTTTTCTGCCTCTTTCTTATTTTATCTACTCTATCTGCTATACCTGTCCGCCATGCTTTTCCAGCCATTCCCGCTCCTTGTGAGCAGCCTCCAGGGACGCTTCGTACCCTTTTAGAATATCCGTAAGTCTCTGCACATCTGTGATTGCGCTTGCTTTATTTTCCGGGTGATCCATCCAGGGATGTCTGTATTTTGCAGGATATATGTTTTCTATGGTATTTTCACCAATTGTGTACCATTTTTTCTGATAACAGATGGTGTTGTCCTCCGGGTTTAAGAAAGCGAACAACTGTGTCAGCGGATAGCTCTCCGTCTCCGTCGCCATCTTCCGATTCTTCAGATTCTCTTCTCTGCCGGTCTGAGCCTTACGAATCTTCACGTTCGTTCCTTCGGGTTCTATGATCAGTGTCATAGGTTCTGCCGGTTTTTTCCATATTTTGTCCAGTATAAAATTTAACGGTCCCAGCAGCAGGATCGTCATGAGGACTGCCAGCACTCCCGTCAGTTCCGGGATCCAGTCGCCCAGTACCAGCATCTGGAACAACACATGATCACTGTCCCGCACGCCCCAGACTTTCATTACGACAAATGCCGCCGTCACCACATAGATCAAGACTGTTGCTATGGCAAACGGCATCAATACTTTCTCTTTTTTGATACCCCAGTCGGCGTAAGTGTTCCGCTCTTCCTCCGTGAACAGCACCTGCAGTTCATAGCTTTCTGTCATGCTCTGATTCTCCTTTTTTTGTTATTCTCCGAGAATGATACGGAGGAGATGTTTGTCTAACATCAGTGTCCGGTTCCAGGGGTTTAAGATCACACCTTCAATGCCCTCTGCGGTCAGCGTCATGCGAAACAGCTGCTCGATATCCGTGAGGAACGTAGACATCACACTGCCGCTTCCTTTTAATTGTTCTTCGAAGCCGGTGAACGCCGACCACCATTTTTTTCCATCGGAGGTCTGCACCGCCTGTAAACGCATAGCGGTTCCGGCGGCCTGCATCACCGCTTCTTGCACATCTGCGGAAGGCGGCTCCACTGCCACGATGAACTGCCCCTGCTCCCGCATCCGTCTGCGCACCACTGTCAGCGCGTGTGCCAGAAGCTCTTCCGTAGGTTCCTGCTGTAATGCCAGAATTGCCTCCTCTATTTTTTCGTTTCCCTGTAAACCTTTATCCTTCTTCTCATCCATATCACTGATCGTATCCTTTTTTATTTGTCATTATCAGGCAGCTTTACTGCGTACCCCACCACGCACATCTATGCCTATCATACCATAAATGCTTACGCAATTCCACTTACGTTTCCCTCCACACATTTTCCCTCCGCGCGCTGTCTTTTCCTTGACAGTGACTACATTCATTGCTAACATGAACCTGAGCATTTCAAGCTCAGAAATGAGGACATTATGAATACTTTTGACCCGAACCATAGATACAGCGATGCCGCGAAGCTGGCACGTCTGAAAAATAAAAAGCTTTTCCTGTTCGACATCGACGGAACGATCGCCGTGGGCGATACCCTGTACGAAGGCAGTGCGGATCTGATCCGCTATATCAATGCCATCGGTGGCAGGGCTTATTACATTACCAACAATTCCACGAAAAGCGGACTGGACTATGTGAAGAAATTCCACGATGCGTTTCACTTGGACAGCACAGAGGATCAGTTCATCACCTCCGGCTATATGACGCTGCGCTTTCTGAAGGAAAATTATGCAGAGAAAAAAATCTTCGTACTGGGAACTGCTTCCTTCGTAGCAGAGCTGAGAAAAAATGGGCTTCATGTCACCGAGGTCTGCGAAGAGAATATCGACTGTGTGGTGGTTGCCTACGACAGTGAATTAAATTACGGCAAGCTTACGGAAGTCTGCAAGGTTTTATTCACCCAGGACGTTCCCTTCTACGGCACCAATCCGGATCTGCGCTGCCCCATCGACTTTGGCTTTATCCCTGACTGCGGTGCGATCTGTGATATGATCACCGCTACCACCGATAAACAGCCTATTTACTTGGGCAAACCCAGCAAAGAAGTCGTAAACTTATGCCTGGATATATCCGGTTTCACCCCCGAGGAGACACTGGTAGTCGGTGACCGTCTGTATACCGATATTGCCTGCGGCATTAACGGCGGCGTGGACACCTGTGTACTATTCACCGGCGAGGCACAAAAAAAGGATATTCTGACTCCCGAGGGGGAGCCGAATACCCAGTATCTGCCGGACTATGCTTTTGAAAATGTGCAGGAACTGTTAGATGCCTGCAAAGAATAAATTAAGAGTTACTCTCTAATGGATTTCTTCACGACACCGATTCCCAGCGGATAAGGTCCGGTGTGTACGCCGATGGTGGCACCGATCTGTAAGATGGGAATGGTGTCGATGTCGTATTCCTTCTCCTTCAGTCTGCTTACCAGTCTGTCCCGGAACTCCACGGCTTCTTCTTTATCATATCCGTATCCTATACAGATACTGTAATCTGCAATATCTGTCTTCTCCTCTGCCAGATATGCCAGCAGCAGGTCGATAGTCTTGTCCACGGTCTTGCGGCGGCTTCTGCCGATACCGGACGGGAAAATTTCGCCTTCTTTTAAGGTGATGATAGGCTTGATGCCAAGCAAGCTTCCTGCTACACTTGCTACTTTGCCGATGCGCCCACCATGCTTTAAGTATTCCATATTTCCGACCGTGAAAAAGATTCTTCCGGAGCTCTTGATCTCATTCAGGCGATCAATGCTCTCCTGATATCCTGCACCCGCATCTCTGAGCCTTACTGCTTCCAGTACATAGATTCCCTGAAGAACTGTGTTCACACAAGAATCACAGACATAGATCTGTGATTCGGGATATTCCTCTTCCAGAATCGCCTTCGCATTCAGCGCGGACTGCATGGAGCCACTGAATTTGGTCGTAATGCAGATACAGATAATGGGTGTACCCGCTTTGACATAAGGCAGAAATGCATCCAGGTAATCCTGTACGGACGGCATAGAGGACTTGGGATATACATCCGGATGATCCACCATTTTCTGATAGAATTCACGTACACCGATCTCTACCATTTCTTTTTGATATTTTCCCTCTTCAAAAGATACATAGAAGGGAACCACTGTGATATTCTTCTCTTTGGTAAGCTCCAACGGAAGATCGCAGGAACCGTCTGATATAATATGAAATGCTTCGCTCATTCTCGCATACACCTTTCTGCTTCTTTTCAAAGTTTAGCTTACCACGTTGTAGAGTAAAAAGCAATGCGTTTTTGACTTTGTATTTCATTTCATGGTATTTTAAATCTTTTTATGTAGTTTTTATAACTATATAAAAATTTAGATAGTTTTCCGCGATATTTGTCGATGAAAGGATGTCAACCTTTATCAGACTTTCGTTGACAATAGGTTCTTCTCCCGATATACTAAAGTTGTTAACCATTCATTCCTTTGGTTGACATTTTTCTGCAGGAATGACCCCCCTTTCATTCTCTGCAAACTGACAACAGCCCGGCAGAAAACCTGCCGGGCTGTTGTCAATCCTTATGCGAGCTTAAGTCTTTCGACCCTGATATCATGCTATATGGAGTAATCCAGATTCTCCAGTCTCTTTTTCCTACGCTCTACAAGATCTGCTATGGTAACCCCATCCACTACTTTATTCACAGCATTATACAGCTCCTGCCATACCTCCAGGGTCTCACAGGTATCGCAGCGTTCACAGATGTCCGCACCGTCTTCCAGACAGGCCACCGGTGCCAACGATCCTTCCGTCAGCCGCAGGATCATTCCCACCGTATAATCTGCCGGGTCTTTTGCGATGCGGTAACCACCCTGTGCACCACGGACGCTCTTCACATATCCTGCCTTATTCAGCACAGCAATGATCTGCTCAAGATACTTTTCGGAAATCCCCTGTCTGGCAGCGATTTCTTTTACCTTGATACACTCTCCATTGTTGTTCAATGCCAGATCCAACATGACACGTACTGCATATCTTCCTTTGGTTGAAATTTTCATCCTATCCTCATTTCCGAGCATCCTCCTGCTCTGTTTCACTTTTCATATCAGCCTGCTTATTCCAAAGCAGTTCAAAACTGCTCCGATCTTTCTATGGTTTCCACAGATTCTACCTTATTTTTTCTTTATTTTTCTTTTTCCTATAGTTCATATAGGATTTGTGGAAACAACAGAAAAATCTGGAGAGCATCCACCCGAATGCTGTTCGGAAAAATCTCCTCCCATTCCTCGGAATGCTCTCCGGATTTTCGCATTACTTTACTGGCACTTCACCTTACTTGTAAGGGATAACGCCGCCATTATAATTGTCATTGATGAACTGCTTGATCTCATCGGACTTCAGAGTATCTACCAGTGCCTTGATCTTAGGCAGATTCTCGTTGCCTTCCTTAACAGCGATTACATTTACATAAGTAGCAGCTGCTTCGGAATCATCGCTCTCATACAGCAGAGCATCGTCTGCAACAGTCAGGCCTGCTTCCATAGCATAGTTGCCGTTCAGGACACCGAAGGATACTTCCGGAAGGGTTCTGGGAACCTGTGCTGCTTCCAGCTCTACGAAGCTGATGTTGTGAGGGTTCTCAACGATATCCTTAGTAGTAGCGGTCAGACCCACACCATCCTTCAGGGTGATGTAACCGTTATCCTGTAACAGTAACAGAGCACGTGCCTCATTGGTGGTATCGTTGGGTACTGCGATGGTTGCATTGTCAATGTTGTCTAAGCTGGTCTCGGTTCCGGGATACAGTCCGAAGGGCTCGTAATGGATACCGCCGGCATTTACCAGATGGGTACCTTTCTCTTCGTTGAAGCTCTCCAGATAAGGGATATGCTGGAAGTAGTTAGCATCGAACTCACCGGACTCTACTACTTCATTGGGCTGTACATAATCATCAAATACCTGAACCTCCAGAGTATAACCCTGCTCCTCTAACAGAGGCTTTGCTGCCTCTAGGATCTCTGCATGAGGTACTGCAGTTGCAGCTACCTTAATGGTCTTGTCGTCGGCTCCCTTGCTGCCGCAGCCGGTCAGTGCGCTCACGGACAATGCTGCAACGGCGATCAAAGCGATTACTTTCTTTTTCATAATATTTCTCCTCCTAAATCATTCGTTCATAATATTAACTTTATTGAATCAGGTGATCTGCACCTGTCTCAACCTTTTATCAAACCATCTTATCTGGTTCTCTTGTCCAGCTTCTTGGATAACTTCATTCCAACATATTGCATCAGCTGTACCAGCACTATCAGCAATACCACAGTCACCCACATGATGCTGCTATCGTAACGGTAGTAACCGTAACGGATTGCGATATCACCCAGTCCGCCACCGCCGACGATACCCGCCATAGCGGAGTATCCCAGGATCGTACCCAGAGCAATCGTTACATTGACGATCAGGGAAGTCTTTGCCTCTCCGATCATTACTTTCCAGATGATGGTCCAGAGGTTCGCTCCCATGCTCTGTGCCGCCTCAATAACGCCGTGATCCACTTCCAACAGAGAGGACTCTACCATTCTGGCTATAAACGGTGCCGCTGACAGTGTCAGCGGAACGATCGTTGCGGTCGGTCCATAGCTTTTTCCTACGATGATCCGTGTCAACGGCTGAATCACGATCAGCAAAATCAAAAACGGAAAGCTTCGAACAACATTCACGACCACATCTAATACCTTATAAATAATCTTATTCGGTCGAAGTCCCTTCGGTGCGGTAATTACCAGGGCAATTCCCATCGGCAGTCCGAGCACATACCCCATAAACGTTGTTGCCAACGTCATGTACAAAGTAACAAAGATGCCTTCCACCACCATCATAGTCGTTGCATTATCCCACATAGTCTCTCAACTCCTCCACTTCCAGTTTTCTCTCCTGTAAATAATGAACCATCTTGTTCGCCGCCATTTCATCCTCCGGCAGCTGTAAGATCATCTGTCCATGGGCGATACCGCCGATGTCCTTGGTATCCGCTAACAGGATATTAACGGGAGCCTTGCACTCCAGCACCATATTGGCGATCACAGGTTCAAATGAAGAATTCTCGGTGAAAACAATGCGGATGCAGCGTTTGCCGGACATTTCCTTTGCCTTGGGATCCACCATGAACACCAGCTTTCTTGCAGCTGCGGACTGGGGTCTGGAGAATACCTCCTCCACAGTACCATGCTCTGCCAGTTCTCCGGCATCGATAATGGCTACATGGGAACAGATCTCCTGTACCACAGCCATCTCATGAGTGATGATCACGATGGTGATGCCGTACTGTTTGTTGATGTCCTGTAATAATTTCAGGATCTCCTTGGTCGTCGTGGGATCCAGCGCACTGGTCGCCTCGTCACACAGCAGGATCTTCGGCGTATTGGCAAGAGCTCTTGCGATTGCCACACGCTGCTTCTGTCCTCCGGAGAGCTGGGAAGGATAAGCGTCTGCTTTTTCCTTCAGTCCTACGATCTCGAGCAGTTCCATAGCACGCTTTCTGGCCGCCTGCTTCTTCACACCCACGATCTCCATGGGGAAGCATACATTGTCCAGAACACTTCTCTGCATGAGCAGATTAAAATGCTGAAAGATCATCGCAATGCCTGTACGAACCTTACGAAGTTCTGCCTCGGTCAGTGTCGAAAGATCCTGATCTTCTACGACTACGGTTCCCGTGGTGGGCTTCTCCAGATAGTTCAGGCAGCGTACCAGGGTAGATTTTCCGGCACCACTCATACCGATGATGCCGTAGATGTCTCCCTTGTTGATATCCAGGCTGATACCCTTTAAGGCTTCTACCTGATTATCTTTACCAATAAAAGTTTTTGTTACATTCTTGATCTGAATGATCGGTTCCATAAGTTCCTCCATTCCAGGTTCGTGCTTTTAAGGGAAGAAAAGCGCAAATTCCTTGAATTCCTAGTACCATGCCATACATTCTAACACAAGAATGCAAGTCTGTCCAGTTCTGCAAATTTCGTCTTAAGCTTCTGCAAACATCGGGGTGGACAGGTATCTGTCACCGGAATCGGGAAGCAATGCTACGACTGTTTTGCCTGCATTTTCAGGGCGTTTTGCGATCTGTGCTGCTGCGTACAGAGCTGCGCCGGAGGTGATTCCTACCAGGATACCTTCCTTATGAGCGATGAGGCGGCCGGTGGTAAATGCCTGATCGGTAGTAACGGTAAAGATCTCATCATAAATGCCGGTATTCAGAACGGAAGGAACGAATCCTGCGCCGATACCCTGCAGCTTATGAGGTCCGGGCTGTCCGCCGGAAAGTACGGGAGAATCTGCAGGCTCTACTGCTACGATCTTCACTTTGGGGTTCTTGGATTTTAAATAAGTACCAATGCCGGTCACGGTTCCGCCGGTACCTACACCTGCTACGAAGATATCAACCTTGCCATCGGTGTCTTCCCAGATCTCAGGACCGGTGGTAGCTGCATGTGCGGCGGGGTTCGCGGGGTTATCAAACTGTCCGAGGATCACGGCTCCCGGGATGGACTTCTCCAGCTCTTCTGCCTTGGCGATGGCACCCTTCATGCCCTTGGAGCCTTCGGTCAGTACCAGCTCTGCACCGTATGCCTTCAGGAGGTTACGGCGCTCCACACTCATGGTCTCGGGGAGGGTAAGAATAGTTCTGTAACCCTTGGCTGCAGCCACACTTGCCAGGCCGATACCGGTGTTGCCGGAGGTGGGTTCGATGATGGTGGAGCCTTCTTTTAAAATACCCTTCTTCTCGGCATCTTCGATCATTGCCAGTGCGATTCTGTCCTTAACGCTTCCTGCGGGATTGAAGTACTCCAGCTTTGCCAACAGTTCTACGCCTTCGATATTCTGATCCTTCGAGTAGTTTGTCACCTTTAAAAGGGGTGTATGTCCGATCAGCTGGGTTGCGGATGTGTAAATCTTACTCATAATAGAATCCTCCTTAAACCTGAAAATTGTGTTTGTTTTTATTTCCTACTTATCTGATATGGATGTTATGGTTTTATACTATACTATTCCGCTAGGAATGTCAACAATTATTTCTAAAAATTTTTGAGAGTTGTGCCGTGGAACGGAAAATGGTATGATTTAGATATTTAAGAGAAGCAAGGAAGGATACACAGATCCATGGCAGATAAAATTTACCGCGTTCCTACTATATATAATAAAATAAGAAAAACAACCGACCCGCTGACGGTCCGGGTACCGGGTTCTAAGAGTATCACGAACCGCAGTCTCCTCCTGGCGATGCTGGCGGAGGGAAAGTCCACGCTGCGTGGGGTGTTGTTCTCGGATGATTCGAGGCATTTTCTTAAGTGTGTGCAGGATCTGGGATTTGAGACGACGGTGGATGAGGAGAGTTGTATCGTCACGGTAGAAGGACTGGGAGGAAAGCTTCCCTGTGAAGAGGCTGTGTTAAATGTGGGAAGTGCAGGAACGGCAGCGCGTTTTCTGACAGCTACGTTAGGTGTCTCGGAAGGTGTTTTTCACATGGATTCTTCGGAGCAGATGAAGAGGCGCCCCATGGATCCGCTTCTGTCCTCTCTGGCAGAATTGGGGTGTGAGGTCCGCTGCGAAGGAGAAGATGGGCATTTTCCTTTTACGCTGACCGCTCATGGGTCCGGACAGGATCATATCTCCATCGATATCGGGCACAGCAGTCAGTTTCTGAGTGCGCTGCTGATTGCTTCGACTTTGTCTTCGGAAGATTTTACGATTCAGGTAGAGGGTACCCATGGGATGGCGTATATCGAAATGACGCAGAAGATGATGAAGCAGTTCGGAGTCTGCGTGGAGCGTCCCACGCCGGATCAGTTCCGTATTCCCGCCGGTCAGCATTATAAAGCATTAGATTATCAGATTGAGCCGGATGTCTCTGCCGCCTGTTATTTCTATGCGATGGTACCGTTACTGGGAATCCCGGTCTGTGTAGAGCATGTGCATTTTGAAAGTCTGCAGGGAGATGTGGAATTCCTGCGTATCTTAGAGAAAATGGGATGTACCGCACAGGATACGGAAAAGGGAGTCCTCCTGCTGCCTCCTTCAGCTTTATCGGACGCCGGAACGCAGACTCCCGCTTTCCATGGTGTCACGGTGGACATGTCCTCCTGTTCCGATCAGGCGATCACACTGGCAGCCATCGCACCGTTTGCCGACAGCCCCTCCTGTATCACAGGCATCGGGCACATCCGTTTCCAGGAGAGTGACCGCATCCATGCCATCTGTACAGAACTGACCCGTATGGGCATCCACTGCGAAGAGACGCAGGGCAGCATCACCATCTATCCGGGGACGCCAAAGCCTTGTACCGTAGCCACCTACGACGACCACCGCATGGCTATGGGGTTTGCCCTCACCGGTCTGCGCGCAGAGGGCATCGTGATCGACGATCCCGGATGCTGCCGCAAGACCTTCGAGAATTATTTTGAAGTACTTGACCAGGTGATCACGGAGATATCAGAGGGTTAGGCATATAACTGAAAAAGAGAGCATCCATGGCTCTATATTTCTGCCATGGATGCTCTCTCTTACTTTCTTTGTTCAGTTTATGCTGTTTTCAGCAAAAATGTCTTAGTTCTCCTGACCCTTTACCGCGAAGCATACGCCGGTGTCATCGGGCTTGTCCTCATCGAACTTGTAGTCCTTGCCGGGCAGTACTGCATTCAGGATAATACCGGTCAGCGCACCTACTGCCAGTCCGGACAGGCTGATGGTGATCTCGCCGATGTGGAATGCGATAGCGCCTGCTGCACTGTAGTTGATACCGATGGACAATACCAGGATCAGAGCAGCGATGATAACGTTACGGCTCTTGGTAAAGTCTACCTGAGTCTCTACGATGTTACGGACACCGACTGCAGAGATCATACCGTACAGTACCAGGGATACACCACCGCAGGTAGCGGTAGGCATACAGCCGATCAATGCTGCTACCTTCGGAGAGAAGGAGAACAGTACAGCGAAGCCTGCTGCAATACGGATAACTCTGGGGTCGAATACCTTGGTCAGAGACAGTACACCGGTGTTCTCACCGTAAGTGGTATTCGCAGGAGCACCGAACAGGGATGCAATAATGGTAGCCAGACCATCACCTAACAACGTACGATGCAATCCGGGCTCCTTGATATAGTTGATACCAACGGTGGAAGAAATAGCGGAGATATCTCCGATATGCTCTACCATGGTAGCCAGTGCGATCGGCATAATAGTGATCACGGAAGTAATTAACAAAGAAGTGTTGCCGTCGGACAGTGCCCAGAAAGCAGTCTCATTCCAGTGGATGGGAAGTCCGATCCATGCAGCTTCCGCAACGGGTGTGAAATCCACGCGGCCTAAGATAGCTGCCAACACATAAGAACCAACAACGCCGATGATGATCGGAACGATCTTCACCATTCCCTTACCCCAGATATTGCAGATCACTACCAGTGCAATAGCGACCACTGCGATCAGCCAGTCTGCGGAACAGTTGTTGATAGCGGACTGGGACAGGGTCAGACCGATGGCAATGATGATGGGGCCGGTTACGATGGGCGGGAAGAAACGCATTACCTTGCCGGTACCGAAGATCTTGATCAACAGGGATAATACCAGATACAGCAGACCTGAGCAGGCCACGCCGAAGCAGGCATAAGGAAGCAATGCGGAATTGTCCGCTCCGTCTGCCATAGGTGCGATCGCGGCATAACCGCCTAAGAATGCAAAGGAAGAACCCAGGAATGCGGGTACTTTTCTCTTGGTCAGCAGATGGAACAGTAAAGTTCCCAGACCTGCAAATAACAGTGTTGTGGAAACATCCAGACCTGTCAGCATGGGTACCAGAATCGTGGCACCGAACATTGCGAACATGTGCTGAAGTCCCAGCAGAAGCATCTTGGGCACGCCCAAGGATCTGGCATCGTAAATGCCATTTTCGCCGAGTGTAGTCTTCTCGCTCATTTTTCTCCTCCTGTGTCATAGACATGTGAACTTGTAATATTTGCTGCATAGAGATAGGCAGATAGTCATCTACCTGCCCACACCTATGTGACCTTATTAGTTACATGATAGCTTTTCATCGTTCCACAGTCAAGAAAAAATTTATTCCACTGCATGTTCTTTCAAAAAGTCCAGCCAGATGGGAATATACCGGGCCTTCAGGTGCACTCCGTCATAAGTATAGGATGCCACCATTCCTCCGGTCTCATCACAGATCAGCGGATTCACATCCAGGTAATATATCTTCTCATCATCCGCCAGCTTCGCGATTTCTTCATTCCTGGCTTCGATGCCCTCATTGGTAATATAGTCTCCCTGCCCGGAGCGCTCCGTGGTCACCTTCATGATCGCCTGCAGGTAGATCACCGCATCGGGCTGCAGCTGTTGCAAATGCTGTACTGCCTCCCCGTAAGCCTTCATGAAAGATTCCACCGTACCGGTTCCCATCTCGTTAATACCGATCATCAGATAGATCTTGGCAAACTGTTTCTCGGATAGTGCCTCTTCCACCGTGATCTTTTTCTTCTGCCCCGGCACCGCTACTATTTTCGAATCGAACATCTTATAAATCGTAAGTCCGGTAGAGGCATAAAATGTGGAGGTCTCTTCCAGTCCACCATATTCATACATTCCCACTGTCCGGGAATCCCCGATAAATACAGCATCATCAAAATAGCTGTCATCCACCGTATGGTAGACCACTTCTTTTGGCAGTTCTTCCGAAGGCTCTGTCGGTTGTGGTTCCTCCGTTGTCATTGTCTCTGTCTGCGTATCTGCCGATGTCTCTCCGACTGCCGGTGTCCGACTTTCCCCTGTGGGATCTTCTGTGCCTTCCGGGACCGTATCCCCCGATACGGTTCCGTCCTGTTGTCCGGGTTCCGATGTATGACCCATCCGGGCACCGCCTGCCAGCTGCACACCCCTGTTATACAATTCCCGAAGGGGATCCGTATACACCTGCCAGTTGTCCGTCCATGTAAAAAACAGGACTCCCATAAGCAGCAGACTGATGGGAAAGGATAATTTTCTTATCCATTGTCGTAGTTTCTGTAACATATTTCCTATCCTATCCAGATTTTCTAAAAACTAAAGTACATAAATGGGTTATTTCCCTCTAATATAAGTCTCCAGACGCAATACCAGAATACCGCTGCCAGCAATATTTTCATCAGGATCTTATCCTTGCCGTAATCGTACAACTTCTCGATTGCCGGCGTACATGCCAGCCCGGATACGGCTAACAGCCCACCGTAGGTAGACAATGCTTTCCACGCATCCTCATAGCCGCCACTGATCCCCGGTGCCAGCCACATCATTTTATCCAGATAGACCTGCAGCTGTGACAGATCCGTAATGGCAAAGCACATCCAGCTTACGGGAATGATCAGCCACAGATAAATGTGCGGCAGTACTTTCATTTTATGTACGAATTTTAATCTTCCCAGCTGCCGTTCCAGCACAATGCAGATCCAGAGCAATCCGCCCCAGCAGAAAAAGTTCCAGCCGGCGCCATGCCAGAAAGCTGTCAGCATCCATACCACCAACAGATTAAAAATCGTGCAAAGTTCCCCTCGTCTGCTGCCTCCCAGCGGAATATAGACATACCGGCAGAACCATTGCCCCAGTGTCATATGCCATCTGCGGTAAAAATCCCTGACCCCCCGGGCCATATAAGGTCTGCGGAAATTTCTGGGCAGTTCGATTCCCAGCATCCTGCCAAGCCCCATTGCCATCAACGAATATCCACAGAAATCAAAATAGATCTCCATGGAATAAGCAATGGCTGCCAGCCATGCCAGCGGAGTGGAGATACTCTCGAATCCGGTTACCTGTACTTCATGCCACAGGATCCCTACGCGGTCGGCCAACAGCACTTTGGCAGCCAGCCCTAAGACGAACAGCTTCATGCCGTCCTCCAGTCCCTGCATAGTAAAAGTCCTGTTGTACAGGCTGTCTTTCACCTCACCATAACGGGTAATGGGGCCGGAGATCAGCTTCGGAAACATGACCACATAAGTTGCAAATTTTAAAAAAGAATACTCCCTATCTGCATCTCCGCGATATACATCGATCAGATAAGACAATATCTGAAAGGTATAAAAACTGATCCCCAGAGGAAGTCCCGCAGAACCTCCCCGGCACTTAAACCAGATCAGAATGCCAATGTTAATACTCAATGCTGTCACGAACAACAGCCTCTTGCGCCATAACGTCCTGGGGCTGCGCTTTGCCAGATGCAGCCCGATAAAATAATTACATAAGACGGAAATCATCAAAGGTGCAAGATTTCCTGCATCTCCCATTGCATAAAAGACAATGCTACCTATAAGCAGTGTCAGGTTTCTGTATTTATGCGGTGTGATTCCATAGACAATCAGGAAAATCGGCAGGAACCACAGCAGAAATTCAATACTGCTGAATATCAAATAAATCACATCTTTCTATTTTCGCTTTACACTTGTACTATCATAGTAGCTTGAAATGAAATGTATTACAACAAAACAATTCTTAATTTTAAATGACATTATTTTACAAATCAGTAATCTTTTTGCAATTATTTCAAACATCGTTTACAATAGTTTTCATACAGACAGAATATCGTCAGGAAAGGATCGTTTTCTATGAAAGAACAGTTATACACAATTCCCTTAAATGATGCCGTAAACGCCCAGGACGAATGTCCTTTCTGCTTCATCCACAGAAGTATCGAACAGGATCTGTTAGACTTCGTCTTAGGCTCCGGTTCCTCCTACATGGAAGCGGATATTAGAGAACAGACCGACAAGGCCGGATTCTGCCGCTATCATTTTCAGAAGATGTTCGACTACGGCAATACTCTCGGCAACGCCTGGATCCTGAAAACGCACTACCAGCGTATGATCCGGGAAATGCAGCAGGAATTTGCTTCCTTCCGTCCCGGAAAAAGTTCTCTTCTGGGAAAATTCAAAAAAGCCGAGGGCAGTGAAAATACCATCGGTATGTGGATCCGCGCAAAAGAGGACTCCTGCTATATCTGTTCCCAGTACAAGGATACTTATGAAAGATACCTGGACACCTTTTTCTATCTGTGGAAAAATGACGAAAGTTTCCGGAATAAGATCATAAACGGAAAAGGCTTCTGCCTGCCTCACTTCGGAGACCTCTGTGAAGCCGCCGACCGCAAACTCTCCGATAAGGAAAAGCAGGAATTCTACGACTGCCTCCTGCCCGTCATGGAAGCGAATATGCAGCGGATCTCTGAGGATGTATCCTGGCTGGTGGAAAAATTCGATTACCGAAATAAGGACGCCGACTGGAAGAACTCCAAAGATGCCATCCAGCGCGGCATGCAGAAATTAAAAGGCGGATATCCCGCAGATCCCACCTATAAGATGTCTAAATAGTTATCATTTTCTTCAAAATTATGATGCAAATAGGATGCTATTTTTCTGAAAACGCTTCGTCAGAGGGCTGTGTGGAACGTTCCGCCAGCCTTCTGCTTAAGTTCAGATACTCTGTGATCTCTTCATACAACATCTCCGGCTGAAAAGCATCCTCTAAAATCCTCTCGTTCATCAGTCCCTTAATGGTCAGTTCCAACATTTTACGAAGTTTCACGGCATCCTCTGCGGAAGCATATTTACCCAGATCCGCTCTTGCGAAAACAGACTCCAGATAATCTTCCAGCTGCTGTTTTCTCTCTTCTACCGCCAGCAATGCTTCACTGACATTTTCCGTCTGCGCCCGGTTCAGAAAAGGCTGCAGATAAGGATAACCGCACATGGCATGCATTTTGCCACATTCCACCTGCTGCAGCAGAGCAAACAGATCCGTCTCCTTCGCATCCACCGCCGTAGACAACTCCAGCAACAGGTAACGGACGCTGTAATCATAGACAAATGCATATACGCCCAGTTTGCTTCCGAAATAATGGAATAACAAACCCTTGCTGATAGCCGCCTCCTTTACAATATCATCCGTACAGGCATGGCGGTAACCGTGCAGTGCAAATACTTTCAGTGCGGCATTGATCATACGATCCTGCTTTTCTTTTTTTAAATCAAAAAATTTCTCATTCATATCGCAACATATCCCTTTTCATTTTACGCAATAAGGTTTATCATATAACTGTATGGACAAATGTATAAAATTCCGAACCGTTACATACACTACAACATGGAAGGAGCAACCCTATGGCTAAAAAATTTGGCAAATTTCTGCTGTTCACTGCAGCAGTAGGTACCGCAGCCGCAGCTGCTTACTACTATATGCAACAAAAAAACTCTCTGCTGATGGAATCCACCGACGCAGATGACGATTACGATGATTTCCACGAGGATCTGGACGAGAGCACGGAGTTCTCCCGCAATTACGTTCCTCTGAATGCTTCCGTTCCGGCTTCCGCTCCCACGGAAGAAACCGCTGAAACCGAAGCTTCCTCTTCCTCCTCTGATTTCACACCGCTCTCCGGTCAGGCAGCCGATCTGTCCGGCGAAGAAGGCGAAACCGTCGAAGATGTGGAAGAATTTTTCGATGAAGAGGATGCCGAGGACGAAGAGCCTCCCGTAACCGAAGAATAATAGCAGTATCCTGAGAAGGTCTCACAGCCATGCATTTTGCAACCGGCGGAGGCCTTCTTTCATGTCTGCCTCATCCATACTTCCGAATCCCAGCAGCACTGTCGCTTTGTCCGCAGCGGATGCCACCATATTCTCTGACATCCCATAGACCTTCACATTTTCCGCCGCAGCGGCATCCAGAAGCTCTTTTTCCGTCACATTTCCTTTCGCCGTCAACAGCAGATGCAGCCCAGCATCTTCCCCGGAGATCCGGAATTTTTTTTGAAAAGGCTCCAGTCCCTCTAACAGCTGGTCGTGTTTGGCACGATAACGCATCCGCATCTTGTTCAGATGCCTTTCGAAATAACCGTCCCGGATAAACTCATTCAGGATTCGCTGGTCGATTCTGGATACCGTACAGGAATAGAAAGAACAATCCCTGCGGTACACCTCCAACAGTGTCTCCGGCAACACCATATAGCTGACACGGATCGCCGGTGCGATCGCCTTGGAAAAAGTACCGATGTAGATCACCTTTCCCCTATCGTCCGAGGACTGCAGGGACGGAATCGGTTTGCCGCGATACCGGAATTCACTGTCGTAATCATCTTCGATCAGATAGCGGTCCGGCTTTTTCTCCGCCCAGCGCAACAGCTCCGCCCGCCGGCCGATCGTCATCACCGCTCCGGTAGGGTACTGATGGGAGGGCATGACATAGGCCACCCTGACCGGTTCCTGTTCCAGTCTGTCCGCACGCATTCCCTTATCATCCATATCCACCGTCACAATATGATAGGCGAATGACCGAAAGATACGGTACGCACGTTTATACGTAGGATTCTCCATGGCAATTCCCACATGTCTCCCCAATATTTTCTCCAACAGTAACAGCAGATAATCATTTCCCGCGCCAACAATGATCTGCTCCGGACGGCAGTTCACCCCTCGGGAAGAATGCAGGTAACGGCTGATCGTCAGTCTCAGATCATAATCCCCCTGCGCCTCTCCCTGGGCAAACAGTTCACTGTTGCTGTCATTCAGGATATTTTTCGTAATCCGTTTCCAGACACCGAAAGGGAAACCGTTCATATCGATTCCATAGGGGGAAAAGTCAATCCTTTTTTCCTCGTCCCGGTCTTCTGCCTGTGGATCCCATGCCTCCGGTTCCGGCACCCTGCCAGTTTCCTGCTCCAGAGTGAAGATTCCCTCCAATTTGCATACAAAGTATCCCTTATAGGGTCTCGCCTCGATATATCCTTCACTTAACAGCTGGTCATAAGCATAATCCACCGTACTTCTGGCCACCTGCAGATATTCTGCCAAAGAACGCGTGGAGGGAAGCCTCTCTCCTGCCAGAAGCTTCCCTTCCCTGATTTCCTGTCGTATATGCTCATATATCTGCTGGTACAGACATTTGTCACTGTCTGTACGCAGCCGGATCGTCATATCATACATAATGTTGTCCTACTTTTTCTGACTCTTCAGTTCCTCCAGGATCTGGTCTTTCAACTCTCTTGCCTTGTCCTTGGTACGGGCATTGGCCGATGGAGATGTGAGGATTGAAGCCACCATACGGCTTGCCACATCGTATTTCTGAAATCTGGTGGCCAATACTCCGATCAGGAACTCCACCGTAATTTCATCCATACCGCACATGGGAAATCCTTCGGTCTGAAGTGCTTCCGTGAAGCCGGTATAAGCATTCTTCAGATAGGCCTCTTCCATGTTTTTCACTTCACGGAGACGGGCCATGTCCGTATCTCCGGATTCTTCCAGATATTCGTGATATCCTCTCATGAGCCATCCGCTCTTTAAGCAGATATAAGCCTTCTCGCTGGCATGGGCACGTTTTACCACCGCATTTGCGAGGCACAGCTTATAGCGTTCGATCGCCTCTTCATAGGTATAGATATCGTCATCATAGGTGTGCAGCTGTACTTTGCTGCTGATATTCTCTTTGATCAGTTTGGCATATACCTTGGTAATGTTGTTGAAATATCTGTTCAACGCCGCATATCCGCAATGGGGACACAGGATCACATCATATTTTACCGCATCGATTCCTTCGTATTTTGCACGAAGATCCTGATCCGTGCCTAAAAGTCTCGCCTTGCCGGTCTTCATGATCTTGGCGGGAAAATCTTCTCCGCATACCGGGCAGGTGAAATTCTTGTCGTAGATCAGGTCCTTTTCTTCTATCTTAGGTGCCTCGGCCGCTACCTGTTCTTCCTTTTTCTCCTGTCCAAAAATATCCATATCCTCCAGGTTATCCAGGCCCAGTCCGGCCAACCCGCACAATTTGTCTGACATATGTTTCTCCTTTTCCAAACTTACTTAGGCAGTACATAAGAGCTCTTCAGAGATACGATACGGTTAAATACCAGTTCTCCGGGTTTGGTGTCTTTGCAGTCCACGCAGAAGAAGCCCTGTCTCACGAACTGGAAGCGGTCGTACGCCTGTGCCTTTGCAAATGCAGGCTCTAAGCGGCACTCTGTCAGAGTGGTCAGAGAATTCGGGTTCAGATTCAGACTTCCGTCCTCGTTGTATACACCCTTCTCCTCATCAATAATATTCTCATACAGACGCACCTGTGCTTTCACAGATTCGGTTGCACTTACCCAGTGGATCGTTCCCTTAACCTTATGACCGTCCGGGCTGTTGCCGCCGCGGCTCTCCGGATCGTAGGTACCATGTACTTCCACAACCTTACCGTTTTCATCCTTGACACAACCGGTGCACTTTACGAAATAAGCGTTCATCAGGCGCACTTCGTTGCCCGGAAACATGCGGAAATACTTCTTGGGAGGCTCTTCCATGAAATCGTCTCTCTCGATATATAACTCCTTACCGAAAGGAACCTCACGGCTTCCCAGTTCTTCATTCTCCGGATTGTTGACTACAGGCAGCATCTCGGTCTGTCCTTCGGGATAATTATCAATGACCAGCTTTACGGGATCCAGGATTGCCATCATACGGGGCGCCTTTGTCTTCAGATCCTCACGGATACAGTACTCTAACATCGCATAATCTGCGGAAGACTGTGCCTTGGAGATACCACACAGCTCTACGAACTTCTTGATAGATTCCGGTGTGAAGCCTCTTCTGCGCAGTGCTGCGATGGATACCAGTCTGGGATCATCCCAGCCGTCCACGATCCCCTGCTCTACCAGCTTCTTGATATAACGCTTACCGGTCACCACGTTGGTCAGGTACAGCTTGGCGAACTCGATCTGCTTGGGAGGATGCGGGTATTCCAGTTCTCTTACCACCCAGTCATATAAGGGTCTGTGATCCTCGAACTCCAAAGTACAGATAGAGTGGGTCACGCCTTCAATGGCATCCTCGATAGGATGTGCAAAATCGTACATCGGGTAAATGCACCATTTGTCACCGGTATTCTGGTGAGACATATGTGCCACACGGTAGATAACGGGATCACGCATATTGATATTCGGTGATGCCATATCGATACGGGCACGCAGTACCTTGGAGCCGTCCTCGTACTTTCCGGCCTTCATATCCTCGAACAGTGCCAGATTCTCTTCTACGCTTCTTACGCTGCCGGGATCCTCCTTGCCGGGTTCGGTCAGGCTTCCTCTGTACTCACGGATCTGCTCTGCACTTAAATCGGAGACATAAGCCTTGCCCTTTTTGATCAGCTTTACTGCTGCCTCATACATCTGGTCAAAATAGTTGGATGCGAAGAAGAGGCGATTCTCCCAGTCCGCGCCCAGCCACTTTACATCTGCCTTGATAGACTCCACGAATTCAGACTTTTCCTTGGTGGGGTTGGTATCATCAAAACGCAGGTTGAATTTGCCGTTGTATTTCTGAGCCAGACCATAGTTCAGCAGAATACTCTTGGCATGTCCGATGTGAAGATATCCGTTGGGTTCGGGAGGGAAACGGGTATGTACGGTATCGTATACACCCTCCGCCAGATCCTTGTCGATGATCTGCTCTATAAAATTCTTAGATTCCTTCACTTCTGCGGAATCTACGATTTCTTTTTCCAGTTCGCTCATGGTAATATCCTTGCCTTTCGTTTACTTAATACTGTTTTCGTAACCTTAATCTTACCACACAAGGAAAATTTTATAAACCTTTTTTTGCGATTCTTATGTCATCTCTTCAAAATTATTCAGAAGATTCTGCGCAGGCTCTATGAACATATTGTGCAGATCATCCTCACTGGCCACCAGATAATCTCCGGCTCTGCCCGTCATATAAGTATCCTCATCCCAGATGGGGAATATCTTTACTCCCCGCTTCAGCTCGAGGGCATAGATACAGAAAGCATCCGCAGGCATACCCATACGGACATATTCCGTCAGCAGATGATTACTGCCATCCCCGCCTTCCTTGACTCTCGGGATATATCCCATAGAGCTGCAATATTCCTCCGGCAGGGGCAGATCACACAGTTCCAGGATCCGGTGAAATCTCCCGGTCGGAACCGGATGCAGCTCCCCGGTACGCTCCAGGGTGAAATACATATCCTGTCTGGTGTCGATATCCATCGTACCGTCCACGGTACGGATGGATACCACGTTTCCGAGTTCTGCCAGGTCCGCTGCCCTCAGGCAGGCGATCGGCTCTTTCCGCCTGCGGTATTTTTTACCCTCTTTTACAGGGAATTTGCGTTCTTTCGCATATACGATCTCAAAATTGTCAAAATACTGCGTCATCCGGTTATTGAAATAAGCCTCAGAATGCAGGGTTGGATATTTTTCCTCATACAGCTTCATGCTGATGTAGCCTCCGGCCTTTTCCACATGGCCGCCGCCGGAACCGATCCCCTCCGAGAGATAATCCGACAATTCACTGGCATTAACCTCCCGGATACAGCTTCTGACGGAGAATTTATATCCGCCGCTGTCCTCGTTATAGACTACACAAGTGTTAACCCCCGCCACCTGAAGCAGAAAATCACTGATCAGTCCCAGCACATTGGGGTCACAGGGCTGGGAATGGATCACAGCGAACTGGTAATCGTCATTGTAATTACAACGTAACAGTGCCACCCCGGCGATCTCCAGCTCCTTCAGGGAAATATTGGAATTGCGGAACAGGGATACCAGATTTTTGTCAAAGTTCAGGCTTTCGCGCATATCCATATCCACCGGATTGGACAGCTCCGAGAACTGATTGGTATCCATGAACAGCCCATAATACAAAGCGGTCCCCAGATCTTTATTTTTCTCCACCGGATAATGCATCTCCTGAAGCATGGTCCATACCAGAGTCGCACAGCTGCCAAGATTAGGTTGTAATCGCATTTTCTCCGTACAGATCACTTCCAGAGGATGATGATCGATCACTGCGATCTCCTCTGCCGGGATTACGGTCACATTGCCGGCACCGTATTGACAGTCCACTGTGATCAGAAGTCCGTCCACCGGCTCCTCTCCGGGATGCGCCAGATATTTCAGCGGAATTCCAAGCTTTTCCACCATCAGCGTCAGGTTTGCCTTTCTCACTTTATTCTTCCCGGCATACAGCAGTCTCACATCTTTTCCCTGATCACGGAAAAAACAATACAATCCAAACCCGGACGCTATCGCATCCGCATCCGGATTGTCATGGCACTGGATCGTGATCCGGTCATATCCCAGCAATTCGTCCAGCATCATTTCTCTGCTTTTCTCTGCCCCTCGTCTGTCCATAACTACGCTTTCCTCATCTTCCTTATAAAAACTATTCAGAACCCCATTCGCAAAATCGCCTTTTCAAGGCTCACCTTTTGCTCATGTGGTTACCTCGCCATATAAATCTCTAAAAGTCTGACCATAAATGGTCAGCTTATTACAGATTTACATGGCTCTGAATAGTTACAGGCAGGTCCTGTTACAGTCCTGCCCGCAAATATCTGTCTTAATGGTGGAACAGACGGATGCCTGTAAACGCCATCACCATGTTATATTTATCGCAGCATGCAATAACATCTGCATCACGCACGGATCCACCGGGCTGTGCGATGTATTTTACACCACTCTTATGAGCTCTCTCGATATTATCGGAGAAGGGGAAGAATGCATCGCTTCCCAGAGTCACATCCTGCATTTTGTCAAGCCATGCTCTCTTTTCCTCTCTGGTAAATACAGGGGGTTTTACCTTGAAGATACCTTCCCAGGTACCGTCAGCCAGCACATCCATGTACTCATCGCCCATGTAGACATCAATGGCATTGTCACGGTTGGCTCTGCCTAAGCTGTCTACGAACTGCAGACCCAGCACCTGTGGAGACTGACGTAAAAACCAGTTGTCCGCCTTGCTGCCGGCCAGTCTGGTGCAGTGGATACGGGACTGCTGTCCGGCACCGATGCCGATAGCCTGACCGTCCTTGACATAGCATACGGAATTGGACTGGGTATACTTCAGAGTGATCAGTGCGATCTTCATATCGATCAGGGCACTCTCCGGGATCTCCTTGTTCACAGTCACGATATTGGACAGCAGATCACCGTTGATGTCCAGTTCGTTACGACCCTGCTCAAAGGTGATGCCGTATACCTGCTTGTGCTCGATGGGAGCGGGCTGGTAGGAAGGATCGATCTGGATGATATTGTAAGCGCCCTTTTTCTTCTGCTTTAACAGCTCCAGTGCCTCGTCGGTATATCCGGGTGCGATGACACCGTCGGATACCTCTCTCTTGATCAGGCGTGCGGTATCTGCGTCGCAGACATCGGATAATGCGATGAAATCACCGAAGGAGGACATTCTATCTGCACCACGTGCTCTTGCATAAGCACATGCCAGGGGAGACAGCTCTCCCAGATCATCCACCCAGTAGATCTTCGCCAGGGTGTCATTTAAGGGCAGTCCTACCGCAGCACCGGCAGGAGATACATGCTTAAAAGAAGTGGCTGCGGGAAGTCCCGTAGCTTCCTTCAGCTCCTTGACCAGCTGCCAGCCGTTGAAAGCATCCAGGAAGTTGATATATCCGGGCTTGCCGTTCAGGACGGTAACAGGCAGGTCACTGCCGTCTTCCATGAAGATCCTGGAAGGCTTCTGGTTCGGGTTACATCCGTATTTTAACTGAATCTCGTTCATCTTATTTTTCTCCTATTCTACGATATTCACTATTCAGAATCTGCATTCACAAAATAAATATTTTCAGGTTTCCATATTCTTCCATTGTTTAACGGTTCTGAATAGTTACACATTCTTGTTGATAATCCTGGTCTCATATTTGCCGGTCTCGATATCAATGAAACGTACAAACAGGGAGACTTTGTTGTCCTCATTTAAGCTGTTCCACAGCATATCGGTAAATGCATCCATATCATCGGAGATCTCTACCAGCTTAGGCTCACCCTGGAAGCTGGGCAGGGGATTGCCATCGTGCATGTAAGTATGAATGAAACGTCCCTCTCCGGGAAGGGGATTCTCGTAAGCATAGGTAAAACGCAGGCAGGAATCAGGGTTGCCGTTGTCACTCTTCAAAATGGACATGGCGTAATTATACTTGCCGTTCTCGATATGCATGATACCGGAGATTCTCGGTGTATAATTCGGTCCGTCCGGCTCGAATTCTCTGGTGCGCAGGGACTGTTCAAAGGTCAGCTGTTTGTCCATCCCCTCGTAAATAGTGTCTGTCTGGTCACCGTTGGTCACGATAGTCTTGTTGCCCAGGACACGTACCGGCGCATAGATGATCAGACTGGGATCTTCCAGTTTGGAAGGGTCGAAAGCCTGGGTGCGGATGCCCTCTCCTTCTGTCACAAACACACGATTGCGGCTGTTGGCGCTTCTTCCCATGATAAAATAAGCGGTTACAGCATATTTACCGTTTGCAGAGCGTCCGATCACGATACCTCTGCCGGGATAAGCATTGCTTTTCAGTTCCTGTTCCAGTTGTAACATAGTTTTTCCTCCGTTTAATCTTTAAAATAAGAAACCGCCTAAGCACCAGAAATAGACGGTGCCCAGGCGGTCGGCTTTCACTATTCTACACTCCCTGTGGGTAATCTCCACTGCAGCAGGCTGCGTTCCGCCAGTCGTGTAGCTATATCAATAGTAGCATGGTTCCCCTTATTTTGGCAAGGGTGTTTTGATGATTTTGTTGCTTCCGTAACAGTTCTGCCCCAAAGCCTTCATAAAAGCGTCTGCTGCGCAGCCGTCGCTGCTATGCAGCTCATCTTTTATTCATGTTTTGGGCGCTCCGCTCATAGAATAGCAAAAGTGCCGCTCCGTGTGCAAGCACCCGATCGTCGCATTTGCTATTCTATGGCTGAACTGTTACTTCACATATTTTGCCTCGAACGCATGTCTCTCCATAGGACGGTCAAAATAGTATCCCTGAATATATTTGACCTTCATGCCCTGCAGCACTTTGAACTGTTCCGGAGTCTCAATACCTTCCACGCAGACACTGACTCCAATGGTCTGTGCCAGCTCTGCCACCATCTTGATAAAGGACTGGGAATAGGCATCCCCCGCCAGATCCTTGACGAAGCTCTGATCCACCTTGATGACATCAATGGGGATCTCCCGGATATGGTTCAGGGAAGAATAACCGGTACCGAAATCATCCAGTGCCAGTGAGACACCCAGTGCCTTGATCCGGTTCAATATCTCTTTCATACGATCCATATCGTTGATCGCAAGACTCTCTGTTACCTCCAGTGTCAGATTCTTCGGCGATAAGCCGGTGTCCGCAAGCGCCTTTTCCACCGTCTCTACGATATCCGGCTGAAGGAGCTGAACCACGGAGAGGTTGACATTTACTTTATAATCCGTATATCCGATATCGTTCCAGCGCTTGCAGCGGCTGCAGGCCTCCGTCAGTACATAATTGCCGATGGGATTGATCAGTCCCAGATACTCCGCCAGGGGAATAAATTCCGCCGGTGAGATAAATCCCAGCTTTGCACTGTTCCAGCGGATCAGTGCCTCGGCTCCGGCACAGACATCCTTGCCGCCCTGAATATCGATGATAGGCTGGTAATAGACCTCGAACTCCCGGTAGCCTTCCACCGTGGCATCACGCATGTTCTTCTCCATATCCAGACGGCGTCCCGATACGGAATCATTGCCTTCCCGATACGTTTCCACACGGTTTTTACCGGTCTTTTTCGCCTCATACATGGCAATATCCGCTTTTTTGATCAGATCTGTCACGGAATCTCCTGCATCCGGGAAAGTGACGATGCCCATACTCATGGTACAGTAATAATCTGCATCCTTCAAAAACCAGGGTTTGCTGAAGATCTTCTTAATATCTTCCACAATATTTCCAAACCGGGGATAGCTGTCCGGCGGAATGATAATGACGAATTCGTCTCCACCCATACGGTAACAGGTATTCTCGATACCATTGATCCGTTTCAGTGCATGGGAGATGGATTTTAACAGCACATCACCGTACTGGTGTCCAAGTCCGTCATTGATATGCTTGAAATCATCCAGATCCAGATACAATAACGCTCCTTTTCCTCCGATCTTCTTCGCCTGATCGATCTGTCTCGCCAGATCCCTCTCACAGCACATGCGGTTATACAGTCCCGTCAGAAAATCTGTGTATGCCTGCTGCTCGATCCGGCGCTGGTACAGCTTTTTATCTGTAATGTCATACAGAGAGTACAGATTGGCTTTTTTGCCATCCACCCAGGCGATCTCCTTGCATAACAGATCGTACCAGGTCTCCTTCTCCGCATGATATACCACGCTGACAGTTCTGGTTTTGTCCTTGTGGATACTGGACTGCAGCAGGGCATCAAAATTATGATCCATCAGTTCCTTGGCAAAGGTATTCTTCAATATCTGATTGGCGAACAGCATTCTGCCCGTATTCTGATCCGTTACGTAGATGGCACATCCCACATTGTCCAGGATCTCCTCCAGTGCGGCGTAAGAACCTGCCAGGGAATTTTTCTGGATCCGTCTGGTCAGGATACTCTGTAAGATCTTCACCGCGTCAGAAGTGAACTTAATCTCCGCCATGCTCCAGACATGCCCCTGTCTTCTGTGGTTCAGAGACAGCACCATATTGCCGCTCTCCTGTTTCAGGATAGGAAATATCATCACGGCTTTCATGCCTATCTTTTCAATTTCCTCAGAGTCAGGCTTACCCACACTGTCCGTAGATACCACCAGCGGCTTCTCTGTATGGAGAAAAGATTTCTCGGGAATCCCGCTGGTCTTGTCAAAATAAGAGATCAGTCCCGGTGCCAGCCATTCACAGACGACATTCATCGTATCCGTGTCTGCCTGCAGCTGAAAAATCTCTGCGCTGTCTACCTGAATGTGCTGTGCCAAAATCTTCAGCCATCGGCTCATAGCCAGTTCGATCTGATCATCACTGTCCAGAAGCTGGACGATCTCCGTAGTAGCCTCTATCGTATGGAGATTGCGGCTCATCTCTTCCTCCGCATATCTGCTCCTTCTGCTCTCGGCTTCCGCGCTGAAACAGGACATACGGTCTCTGTAGATATCTGCACTGGTATCCCGCAGCAGATCCAGAATCTGGTAAAAAGATATGGTATCGAGCTTCTTCAGATCATATACCTGCCAGTACAGAATGATCTGATTCTCCACACTGACGGCAACTGCTGCCACATGTCCGCCATCCGGCAGCTCTTCCACCACCTGCTCCTCCAGGGATCCTTCCTGTACTCTGTCTAATGCCTGCGCTGCTTTCTTCCGATATTCTCCCAAGATCGGATCTTCCCCATCCGGTCTTATCAGGGACTTATCGATGTACGGCTCTGTTATGGCTCTGCCTTCCTTGTCCACACAAACCGCTGTGACTCCCGTCACCTTGCAGAACTCGTTCTGCAGATGCTGCAGGCGCTTTTCGTCTATCAATTCACGTAATGCAAACTCAGCCACTTTTTTGCTCCCCTGTTTCTCTGTAAAATATTCAGAAATTCCTTCCCGAATATTTATATTCTACCATGCATCCCGAAATTGATACAAGCTATTATTTTACATTTTTTGCTATATTTATTAAATTGCTTGAAAAATTCGGATCATTTTGTCAATTATTGCAAATACTTTGCATGCAGAAAAAGGCGATCATAAGTCTGACCTACGATCACCTTTCTCATCTCTTTTTTGTAAAACTTATTTATCATCCACGCTGTAGTTCGGAGCTTCCTTGGTGATGTGGATATCATGAGGATGGCTCTCTTTCAGAGATGCTGCGGAGATCTTCACGAATCTGCCGGTCTCTTTCAGGGTTTCGATATCCTGTGCACCGCAGTAACCCATACCGGAACGAAGACCGCCGAGTAACTGGAATACGGTATCTTCTACGCTGCCCTTGTAAGCCACACGGCCCTCGACACCTTCGGGTACCAGTTTCTTTGCATTCTCCTGGAAGTAACGATCCTTACTGCCGTTCTCCATAGCCGCGATGGAACCCATGCCACGGTATACCTTGTATTTTCTGCCCTGGAACAGTTCGTATTCTCCCGGGCTCTCCTCGCATCCTGCGAACATGGAACCCATCATACATACGTTACCGCCGGCTGCGATTGCCTTGGTAATATCTCCGGAATACTTGATACCGCCATCAGCAATGATGGGAATACCGTATTCTTTTGCCACGCTATAGCAGTCCATGATAGCGGATACCTGGGGAACACCGATACCTGCAACCACACGGGTAGTACAGATAGAACCGGGTCCGATACCTACCTTAACGGCATCTGCACCTGCCTCGATCAGTGCACGGGTTGCGTCGCCGGTAGCTACGTTACCTGCGATCACCTGCAGATCGGGGTATTTTTCCTTGATCATCTTCAGACAGTTCAGCACGTTCTGGGAATGGCCGTGTGCGGAATCCAGTACGATGACATCAACCTTGGCTGCTACTAAAGCTGCCACACGATCCAGTACATTTGCGGTGATACCTACGCCGGCACCGCAGAGCAGTCTGCCCTGGGAATCCTTGGCTGCCAGAGGATATTTGATGGTCTTCTCAATATCTTTGATGGTGATCAGACCTTTGAGGTTGAAGTCCTTATCTACAATAGGAAGTTTTTCCTTTCTTGCTTTTGCCAGGATCTTCTTCGCTTCTTCCAGAGTGATACCTTCAGGAGCGGTGATCAGTCCTTCGCTGGTCATGGACTCCTTGATCTTCTTGGTAAAATCAGTCTCAAACTTCAGATCACGGTTGGTGATGATGCCGACTAATTTTCTGCCCTCGGTGATAGGCACACCGGAGATCCTGAATTTCGCCATCAATGCATCTGCGTCTGCCAGAGTGTGCTCGGGAGACAGGGAAAACGGATCGGTGATGACACCATTCTCGGAACGCTTTACCTTATCTACCTCTTCTGCCTGTGCCTCGATAGACATGTTCTTATGGATGATACCGATACCACCCTGTCTTGCCATAGCGATCGCCATGCGGTGCTCGGTAACGGTGTCCATTCCTGCGCTCATCATAGGAATGTTCAGCTTGATCTTTTTTGTCAGCCATGTGGTCAAATCCACCTGATTGGGGACTACCTGAGAATAAGACGGTACCAGAAGTACGTCGTCAAAGGTAATGCCTTCACCAATAATCTGTCCCATTTTCTCTCCTCCTGTGTTCATTTGATAAGATTTGTGAATGATTTGTTTTGGTAATATAAGCTATGCTTATAATAAATATTTGCTGTGCTTATAACATTTCCATGAGTTTAGCAAAGTTTTCTATGACTGTCAACCGGATATTGCATATTTTTGTATCAAAAAAGGATTCCGATGCATCCTGTTCACCGGAATCCTTTTGTTCATGAATCACTCACTGATCATTATTCGCTGAATACCTTACGGGGTGCCACGCTCTTGAGCACTTTCACCAGTTCCTCGTTGGGGCTTAAGATGATCTTCTCGCCACCTTCATAATACATGGCATAACGGCCATCCGGCTTAAGTACCTCGCCGATGCTGTAATCCTTCTCCTTCACCTGACGGTTCTTGAAATTGTCCAGATGATACGAATAGACCGGTGCAAATACTTCCATGCGGTCCAGGCTGTAAGTAGCTACACGCTTTCTCTTACTCTTTGCCATGATCTTGTCCACAGACAGCTCCTTATCCAGATAGAGATATTCATACTCCAGATCGGTGAACATATTCAGGAAATATGCTCCCACACCTGCGACAAGAGCGATCGGCAGGAAAATGATAAACACAAACATTACCAGGCAGCTTAACACTGTCAGGGTGACAAGTAATACTTTTAAGATTTTAGCCCACGCGGGCTGTTTTGCTTTTACCAGACATTCTACGTAAGAATCACTCATGTTTCGTTTCCTTTTCTCTTCCTTTATTCTGTAACAGAAATTTTCCGCGCCGTTCTTCCGTTCCTTCGGGAAATCTCTGTTTACGTCTGTCCGGATTCTGTTTCTCCTGACAATCGCTTTCTATTATGATATATCATCCGTGGAAAACTTGCAAGATATGCCCGAATTTTTGGGGCGATTTAATTCTTTTTTTAGAATCCTCTTGCACTTCCTTCATTGACTTTCGGATATGGAACCTTTATCATAAATCTATATCAAGCGCAGAAAGGCGGTTTTTCCATGGCGGTAATGGATGAATTTAAAGAAGAACGGGAAGCACTGAAACGCGGCACTCCTAAACAGAAGCTGGCGTATTTCTGGTATTATTATAAATGGCATGTGATCATCTCCGTGATCATCATCGGTATGCTCGTAAGCTTTATTTACCAGTTCGTAAACCGAAAGGATACAGCTTTTAACGCCGTTTTATTAAACGCAAGTCTCTTAGACCAGATGTCTTCCGAGCAGCCGGATTTCCTTACGGATTTCGCCGAAAAAGAGGGCATCGATCTGAATACCAGCGATATCACCTTTGATACTTCTATTCGTATCGTGGAAGACAGCATGGACGAGGCCTCCGTCACTTCTACCCAGAAGCTGATGGCATATGTGGCAGCGAATGAGCTGGACAGCATGATCACGGATTTCGATTCTTTCCAAAAATATGCCAACAGCAGCCTGTTCTATGATCTGCGGGATATCCTCACAGAAGAACAGCTCCAGGCACTGGAACCTTATTTCTATTACGTGGACAGAGAAGTGGTGTTGGCGATCGAGGCAGCAAACGATGACCTGAATACCGATTATACTCCGGAATATCCCGATCCTCTCCACCCGGAAGAGATGCAGGATCCCATCCCGGCAGGCATCTGCCTGACCGGCTGTACGGATCTGACCGACAACTATTACTTCCGCGGAGACGGTATCGTCATGGGCATCTACGCCAATGCGGAACATGCGGATACCGCAGTGGATCTGGCGGAATATTTATTGAGCAAATAGAAATTTGCAACACTGAACTTAAAAGGCATGCCCCGTTGTGATGGGACATGCCTTAATTATTTTTCTAAAAATCCAGATCGCGGAAGCGGTTTGGTTTCTTGGGCTTGCGCCGCTTTTTCGCCTGTCTGATAGCTTCTCTCCGCCTGCTTTGCAGGTCCTGGTTCACCGAGCGGTACCGGGATCTGGAGCGCTTTCTCCTGCGGCCAAACCGCCACGTCAGCCTGGTACTGCGATGTGCGAATTGGTAGTTCTTAATAAACGCCCGGATCAAAAGTATCAGGAAGATCACTACAGCGATCCCCAGTATCCAGAAAAATACCTTGATCACATTGATAAATATCACTGCCGGACCGCCGGAGGCCGTATCTTCTTCCCCGGAAGCTGCCGGCTGCGTAGCCCCGGTGCTGTCCGGCTCCTGCGTCGCTGCGGTAGCTTCTGCCCCATCCGTTGTTCCTGTGGTCTCGTCCCCAAACACACTGCTTCCTTTTTCCGAAGCCGTGAAATCTATGGATGCCGTTCCCAGTACCACATCATTGTAGGTATAGGTGATCACGGCAGCCTGCCCCGGCGCGGTATTGTCGTAGGAGATTGCGGACACAGCATCCCGGAACGTAATCGTGTTGGGCAGGGTAATACTGTCGTTTTGGTTCAATTGCAGAATCGGTTTGGAATTTCCGAAGATATCGTTGCCGCTGTAAAAAGCTCCCGCATTGTCGATATTATATTTCGTCTCCGTCTGAGAGATGTTCACTCTCTGGAAATTACTGAATCCATAGTCGAACAGCGCAATCGTATCTTCATAATAATTAGGGTTCTCATCCTTCATCACCACGCAGATCAGCTTCATGCCGTCCTTCTCCGCACAGGAGACCAGGGTGCTTCTCGCCACATCGGTATAACCGGTCTTACACCCTACCAGGTAGGGATATGCGTATTTTCCGCCCGGGATCAGTTCCATCTTATTGACTTCCATGATGTCATCCGGTTGTCTCTCCGACGGCAGAATGTGCAGCATGTGCGTCATGGTCATCTTGCATAATGCTTCATTGGCAAAAAAAGCTCTGCCGATCATCGCAAGATCATAGGCGCTGGTGTAATGCTCCTCATTGGGAAGACCGTTGGGATTGACAAAATGAGAATCCACACATCCCAGTTCCTTCGCACGCTCGTTCATGATATCACCGAAATCCTGCCAGGTCGTCCCCGAGATATGTTCCGCCACCGCAAAAGAGACCTCATTCGCTGAACGGATCAGAATCGCATTCAGACATTCCTCCATGGTCAGCTGCTCTCCCGGCTCGATGGCGATATGGTTGCTTCCGGGGTCGATATCATGTACCGCATCATAGGAGAAATCCACGATCTCATCCATGCTGCAGCGTTCTGAAGCAATCAGGGTCGTTAATATTTTCGTGGTACTGGCGGGATATTCCTTTTGATGAATATTTTTCGCATATAAGATTGCGCCGGTATCCGCATCCATCAAAATTGCGGATTCCGCACTGATCACCGGTCCCGTAGGCCAGTTCGCCACTGCATTGGACTGCACTGCCAGTGACTGATTGTAGGCAATGTTCTCCTCTTTGATGGTGGTAGCCGAAACTGTAAGTCCATCAGACACAAAAAGGCAGATAACGCTGATTCCCATGACTGCCTTCGTAAAAAGTGTTCTATATGATAAATGCTTAAAAAAACGCATGTATAAATCCTTCCTGATATATCTTTATAAACCTTTATAAAAATGGTGTATGATAATGCACATTTTCTATCATACACCATTTTACTTAAAAACCAAAGTGCTAACTTAATTTTTTTCGCATATGTTCCTGTCCGTCAAAATCTTTCCAGACAAACTCGCTGCCTTCCCAGATCATGTATCCATGCCAGCTGTCTTCCTTGGGCAGTGACACCGATCCGGGATTCATATAAATGTAAGATTCCTCTTCGTGTACAGCGCACTTCGGCACATGAGTGTGTCCGTGCAACAGAATGTCTCCGGGATGCAGCGGCGGAAGCTTCTGTTCGTTATAGATATGTCCATGTGTGGCATAGACTGCCGTCTCCCCTTCCGCAATCACACAGTAATCCGCTAACACAGGGAATTCCAACACCATCTGGTCCACCTCAGTATCACAATTGCCCCGGACGCAATAGATGTCATTTTTACGGGCATTCAAAAGTTCAATGACTTCCTTCGGTGCATATCCTTCCGGGAGGTCATTGCGGGGACCGTGATATAAGATATCCCCCAACAACAGAAGTCTCTCCGCTTCCTCTTTTTCATATGCCTCTAATAATTTTCTGCAATAGTATGCCGAACCGTGAATGTCCGACGCGATCATCCATTTCATCCTCTTTCCTCCGGGTTTTATATGAAACCAGCCACGACCGCCCGATGCAACAGGGTCGTGCACAACCACCTGTTCCGTCAGGGGCATGCATAGTCATCCATTCCAACAGGGTCACTTGACAAGCTTTCCAAGATAAAGTACATTGACAATACAGATTCTACACGAATCTGCAGCATTCATCAAGAAAAGTCATTAAATAAGAAAAATCATCAAACAAGAAAAATCATTAAATAAAGAAAGGTTATCAAATATATGAGATTACGCAATATTACCGGCTCCCGTGAAGTGATCGCAGAAAGTCCTTACGTGGTACCGGAAGATACTTTAGAAAGCTGCCCCGGAACCTGGCATGAGATCTTTGGTAACGATCACCCCATTCATATCGAGATCGGTATGGGAAAGGGACGTTTCCTGCATACCCTCGCCAAATCAAATCCGCAGATCAACTATGTGGGCATTGAAAAATATTCCAGTGTCCTGCTCCGTGCGATCCAGAAAATGGAGGAAGATGAGCTTCCCAATCTGAAATTCATCCGCATGGATGCCGAAGATATTGACAAGGTATTCGGGAAGGGAGAGGTCGACCGGATCTATCTGAACTTCTCCGATCCCTGGCCGAAGGACCGCCATGCCAAGAGACGCCTGCCCTCCAGACAGTTTCTGGCACGCTATGATGTGATCCTGAAAAAAGAGGGCACACTGGAATTCAAGACAGACAACCGTCCTCTGTTCGATTTCGCAGTCGAGGAACTGGAACCCGCCGGCTGGCAGGCAAAAGTGATCACTTATGATCTGCATAGTGACGCTTCACTGATGGAAGGTAATGTCATGACGGAATACGAGGAGAAATTCTCTTCCATTGGCAACCCTATCTGCAAATACATTATTTTTAGATAACAATTCATAATACACTCATTTTTTTGAAATAATTCATAACACATTGATTTTTTTGAAATAAATAAATCATAGTACACTCATTTTTTTGGAATACTTGTAACTATTCAGAGTCATGCAAAACTACGATCTGCGAATGCTTGCATTCAAGCAGATAAGAAGTTTTATATGGTGAATGTGGTTCTGAATCGTTACAAAAACTTAAGACATATCGGCTGCTTACATTCAGCCGGGAAAGGAAGGATCATTATGGAATACACTTTTACTGCTGCAAATTTTGAAGAGGAGGTTCTGCAGTCGGAGCTTCCCGTCCTGGTAGACTTCTACGCTGACTGGTGCGGTCCCTGCAAAATGATGGGGCCCGTGGTGGCCAAATGTGCCGAAGCTTATGCCGGCAAGATGAAGATCGGCAAACTCAATGTGGATGACAACATGGCGATCGCACAGAAGTACCGTGTGGTAAGCATTCCGCATTTCATCGTGTTCAAAAATGGAGAGCCCGCTGTAACCTTCGGCGGTGCCATGTCCGAAGCCGACTTTTGCCGGAAGCTGGACCAGGTGCTGGCATAACTTGAAAGTTACGAGCCATGCATAGTCAAAACGGAAACAGCGATCTGGGAGCTTGCTCACAAGTCGCTGTTTTTGTTTTTGACTATATATGGCGACAGCCGTCAATGAAATAAATGTGGAGCGTCCTTTGCGACACATTTATGAATTGAGTGCATGGCTCGTAACGTAGGGTTGCCATAAAATCCACGCAGAAAGGGCTGCCCGCCCCGGACTCGGATGCTAGCTACAACTG
>OHVZ01000127.1_pt1 | contig 41526 bp, 28 predicted proteins | sample 1579561 | NCBI WGS metagenome assembly OHVZ01 (sample SAMEA3882547, study PRJEB24775) | human gut metagenome | biome: human-associated habitat; feature: intestine environment; material: feces | place: Netherlands | collected 2009/2010
CCAGACATAATTTGATTGCTTTGCTCAGCACCGTCGCCGCCTCGCCCCGCCAGACACCGAAGCACAGCATGGCGGCTCCCGCCAGCAGCAGCGTGACCTGCGCTGCTGCCTTCTTCCTGTGACTCATTTTGATCACCCTTTCCTGTTTCTGTGGCCTATCATAGCGCAGGCGGGTTAAAATCTCTGTTAAGAACAGAAATTTAACACAAATCTTATCCGGCTCTGCTATAATAGGAGACAACCTGTTTATTAAGGAGGCGACTATGCACCTTTTGATTGTAGAGGACGAGCGCGCCCTGTGCGACACCGTCGCCCGCAGCCTGCGGCGGTCGGCCTACAGCGTGGATTGCTGCTACGACGGCGAGAAGGCGCTGGAGCTGCTGGAAACGGAGCGGTACGATCTGGTGCTGCTGGATCTGAACCTGCCGAAAAAGGACGGAATGACGGTGCTGCGCACCCTGCGGCAGACCGACAGAGAGACACCTGTGCTGATCCTCTCGGCTCGCGGCGAGGTGGAGGATAAGGTGACGGGTCTGGATGCCGGCGCCAATGACTATCTGGCGAAGCCCTTCCATCTGGCGGAGCTGGAGGCGCGCATCCGCAGCCTGACCCTGAGGCAGTTTACCCAGCAGGATGTGGTGCTGCGCTGCGGGCAGCTCACCTTTGATGCCCGTGCGCGGGCAGTTTCCGCCAACGGGCAGCCCCTGACGCTGACCCGCAAGGAGACGGGGATCCTGGAATACCTGATGGCGCATCAGGGGCGGCCTGTGAGTCAGGAGGAGCTGATGGATCACGTCTGGGACAACAGCGTGGACAGCTTCAGCAACTCCATCCGCGTCCACATCTCCGCCCTGCGGAAGAAGCTGCGCACCGCGTTGGGCTACGACCCTGTCCGCAACCGCATCGGCGAGGGCTATCTGATGGGAGGGGACGAAGAATGAAGCGGCTTTCCCTGCAGTGGCGCATCACACTGATGTCCGTCCTGCTCATCGGCATCACCTGCGTGGCCATGAATTTGCTGCTGTGCTCCTCCGGTGTGTACTATATGGACACCATTGCAGACAGCTTACAGGGCGGCGGCACGGTGATCCTGAATGAGGAAGGCATGGCAAGCTTTGACCCGCAGCTCGTTGCGCCCAGCGAGGAGCTGACCATCGTTGTCGATGGGGCGCAGGGACGCTTCCGCACCACCAACTGGTATATCACGGCTATAGTGACACTGCTCAGCGGAATTTTGGCCTATTTCGTCAGCGGGCGAGCCCTCAAGCCCCTGCACAGCTTCGCCTCTCAGGTAGAGAAGGTGCAGCTGAACAATCTGGCGGATGTGAGGATCGATGAGGACGTGCTGCCGGAATTCCGGCAGCTCAGCCACTCCTTCAACCAGATGCTGGAGCGGTTGAACAACGCCTTTACCGCCCAGCGGCAGTTTACCGGCAATGCCGCCCACGAGCTGCGCACGCCGCTTGCGCTGATGCAGGCACAGCTGGAGCTGTTTTCCGCAGAGCACACCGATGTGCTGCCGGAGACAGCGGAGTTTCTCCTGCTTTTGCGGGAGCAGACGGAGAGGCTGACGCAGATGACCAAAACGCTGCTGGAAATGAGCAATTTGCAGCAGGTGGCGCGGAACGAGCAGATTCAGCTTATCCCAATGATCGAGGAGATCTTCACAGACCTCGCCCCGCTGGCAGAAAAGCGCGGTGTCACGCTAAAAGCGGAGGGCGACGGCGTTATGACCGGCAGCGACGCGCTGATCTACCGCTTGATCTTCAACCTGACGGAGAACGCCGTCAAGTACAACCGCCCTGGCGGCTCGGTGCGGGTTTCTGTCACACAGGAGCCGGAAAAGCTCCTGATCCGTGTTTCCGACACCGGCCGCGGCATTCCGGAGGAATTTCAGCGGAGCATCTTCCAGCCCTTCTTCCGGGTGGACAAGTCCCGCAGCCGGGAGTACGGCGGCGTGGGGCTGGGACTTTCGCTGGTGTGGGAGATCGCCGATCTCCACGGCGGCTCCGTTTGGGTGGAGGAAAGTTCGGACAAGGGCACTACTATTGCAGTGGAGCTGCCGATACAGTGAAGCTGCATCTCACATAAAGCAATAAGCCGCGCAGCGGGAGCACCCTTCGGGCGCTCCCGCCTTATCTTAGCATTTTGAATGACTTTGTATTTTCCCAAGGGCTCCCGCTTCGGCGGGGGCCCTTGTCTTTTCACCTTTCGTTTCCCGCTGCGTAGGATAGACTGTACGGAGTCGCCCGGCTCCGCATACTACGGATACGGAAAAGGGAGTGTCTATGCAATCATCTGTCCTTCAGGGGATATTGCTCCCCTTCTGGGGCACGTCGCTGGGTGCGGCGTGCGTATTCTGCCTGCGAAGAGCGCCCTCCGCCGTTCTGCGCCGTGTGCTGGAGGGCTTCGCCGCCGGGGTGATGACCGCTGCCTCGGTGTGGAGCCTGCTGCTGCCCGCTATCGACTGGGCGGACATGGGCCGCTGGTCCTTCCTTCCGGCGGCGGGCGGTTTCTGGCTGGGGGTGCTGTTACTGCGGCTGCTGGAGCGACTGCTGCCGGAGGCTGTTACCGACCGTTCCACCACCATGACCCTTCTGGCGGTGACGCTGCACAACATTCCGGAGGGGATGGCGGTGGGCGCGGCCTATGCCGGATGTGTGGCGGCAGGAGCCGCCGCGCCCGCTGCGGCGTTTACGCTGGCGCTGGCCATCGCCATCCAGAATGTGCCGGAGGGCGCCATCGTGGCCCTGCCCCTGCGTACCGCCGGCGCAGGAAAGGGAAGAGCCTTTCTGGGCGGCGTGCTCTCCGGCGCGGTGGAGCCCCTGGCCGCCGGCGTGACGGTGCTGGCGGCGGCGCTCATCGTTCCGGCACTGCCCTGGCTGCTGGGCTTTGCCGCCGGGGCCATGCTCTATGTGGTGGCCGCCGAGCTGCTGCCCACGCGCGGCGACCCCGGCCCGGGGGCGCTGGCTTTTGCCGCGGGCTTTACCGTAATGATGATCCTGGACGTGGCGCTGGGGTAGGGAGGAGGGTTGACAACGGCCAATTCCTGTAATATAATGTCGCTGACAAGTAAATAAACAGTCTGTTGATCCAATGTCGCCGGCGGCCGTACAGCCCACCACGGGCCAGGCGTCGGCATAGAAGGAAAGGGGTAGCCAAACCCCGCACGACCGGTACTGTGAGCGCAAGGATGCACCGAAGCGGCGAGAGCCGCCGGGACGAAAGTCCGCCATTGTGGGTAAGCCCATGAGAAGGTAGGCTGCAAACGAGGAGGGATGTCTGTCCCCCGCGGCGCGAGCCAGGAGAATTGCATTGTGTAGGACGAATTGCAGCGGGCGCGCTCTCCGTGTGCGGGAATCTTGTACCACCATGTAGATGTACCACGCTGACCTCCTGAACGGGAGGTCGGTGTTTTTTGCGCCGCCTTTTTCGCGGCCGGCCCTTTTGGGCGGGCGGCGGGGGCGGCGGCGTCTTTCCGTGGTGCAGGGGTCGTATCTATTGCGTTCGCTGTCCGGCTTTGCGCCGGGCAGCGTTTCATTTTCGCGGGACAGAGTGCACTCTGTCCTGTTTTTCATGCCCTGCATGAAAAATACTCTCCTTGTCAGGCTGTAGCGCTGCCGTATGCAGCGAAGCGGTGCGGAAAACTCGACTGTCAAGCTGAGGCGCCGTGCGCTTTCCATCTGACCGTGAAACTGTGCAGACGAGTCCCCTTTGTCAAGCTGAGGCGGCCATTGGCCGCGTGCTTTTCCATAAGTGGGGCGGGGATGTTGCCGCATCCCCGCCCACCCCCTCACGTCGACAAAAAATTTACATAAAGGAGAAAGAGACATGAAGAAGAGAGTCATAAGCTGGCTGCTGACCGTCGTGATGGTTGTCAGCCTGCTGCCCACCTCCGTGTTGGCCGACATGCTGGCCGCGGATCAGGAGCAGCAGACCCAGCAGGAACAGATAGCTCCGGTGGACACGGAGAACACCGTCCCTGCCGGGAATGAGGAGACGCAGGAGCAGCAGGAGCCTGCTGAGGAAGTGCCTGTGTCCCGGTCTGCCCGCAGCGGCGGCGCGGACAGTGCGCCGACAGCCATCAACGATGCGGATGGCTTCAAGAATATGGTCGCCGGCGGCAGCTATACGCTGACGAAGGATATCATTGTCACCGAGCCCTATGCCAGCGACTTTTCCGGCACCTTTGACGGCAACGGTCACACCGTGACGCTGGATATCACCGCTTCCACGGCCAATGTCGGCCTGTTCAGCAAACTGGCGGGCGGCGCCGTGGTGAAGAATGTGATCACCGCAGGCAGTGTCACGACAACAGGTAAGAAATGTGTAGCAGGCATTGCTGGCTATGCTACAGATAATGTTAAGATCGAAAATTGCAAAAATACCGCGAGTATTACAGGAAATAAGAATGTGGGCGGTATTTTGGGCGAAGCTTATAATAACGAAGAAAGCATTTCTGTTGGGATCAAAAACTGTGCGAATGAAGGTGCAGTAAACGGTACTGGTTCTGCTGTAGGTGGTATTGTTGGAAAGATGGAGGGCCAGAACTCCATCATAGACTGTTATAACAGAGGGAATATCACTGGCTTTAATAACTACGCTGGCATCGTGGGACAAAGCACAGGCGCTCTTGTTGCAACGATTAAAAATTGCTATTCTGTCGGAGCAGTCACTGCTTATGGTGCATCTACCAATGCGGGATATGCGTTGATAGGTGGAGGTAAGAACTATGCTTTGACTAATTGCTACGCAATAAAACAAGACGGGTTGAATTTGGCGTATAAGGGAACGAATGCTACAACGGAAGAGTGTGACCTCAAATCCGCTGACGACATGAAGTCCGCGGAGTTTGCCGCCACCCTTGGCAGCGCATTCCAGTACAATGGGGGCGGCTATCCTACGCTGAAGGACCCGGAGCCAGTGGTGGAAAAGAACGTCGTGTCTATTTCCGTAAAGTCGGCTAAAACGACGTGCTATACCGGCGATGAACTGGAGCTCAGTGTTACAGTTACCTATGACGATAACAGTAGCGAGGTCATCACCAAGGGTTTCACGGTGGCGGGATTTGACAACACCGCGCCGGGAAAGCAGACGGTGACTGTGACCTACAAGGAAAAAACGGATTCCATTGAGATCGAGGTCATTAAGAAGCCTGAGTTTGATGACTTCTTCGCTGGTATTGTTAACAGTGTTGAGGTGACGAATGATGCCACCTATCCTTATGTGGTGGACATGACCGACAGCGACGGCCTTTGCCTGCGCTCCAGCAATCCGGTTCAAGGAAATACAAGCAGTACATCTACGATTACGCTGAAGGCAAAGGCCAATGTGACGCTTAGCTTTAAGTATTGGGGCTGCAATTATGATTCTTCTTACGCCGCTCTTACGATCGTAAAAAACAACAGCTATAATCCAGAGATGCGGTCATGGGGGAGTACTCAGTGGAAGGACTTCACCATTGATCTGAAAAAGGGCGATACGCTGAGACTGAATCTTATAAAGACGTATGTCTCAGGTGATTACTATGTCAAGCTCAAGGATTTCACAGTTTCGTCCCTGTATGAGGTGAAGTTGACAGCGGAGCCTGAAGAGGCTGATGCGGTCGTTGCACTGAAGGACAGCACAGGCGCAGAACTTAAAGGTACGAATGGTGTATACATCGTTTCTGCAGGTGAGTATACCTACACGGTGTCGGCTTATGGGTATGACACTGTTACGGAAACGATCAATGTTGCTGCAGATGTGGCAAAGACGGTGCCGCTGACCAAATCTGCGGCCTATTCCGTGGCGTTTGATATCTCGCGCCCCGCAGGGATCACGGCGAATCCGACAGTGACCGTCAGAACCAACGGTAAGGCGGTATATACCGGTGATGGTACAGGCTGCAGTCTGTCCAATGGCAACTACGCTTATACAGTTGCCTGCGATGGCTGCGATAATGCCGGCGGTCTATTCTCTGTGAATGGCGATAAGGTGAATATCACAGTGACGCTGGCAAAAAAGGCGATATTTGAGGATTTCTTTGCCAATTGCCAGGGTATCACCGTCAGAGGTGACAAGGGGAAATTTACCATAGAGGGCGCTGGCAAGGACTCCTATCTCAAGACCACAGAAACGACCACACTGGCTCTCACGGCTACAAAGAATGTGAAGCTGTCGTTCAGCTATATCGCCAATGCGGCAGGGTATGTGGAAGGCGACTGGGATTATGATGAGCCGGATGAATACTATTATTTCACCATAAAGAAGAACAGTACACAAGTCAAGCGTGCTGACAGCGAAACTTCTTGGAAAGATTTTTCAGTGGAGCTTACGCAGGGTGATGTGCTGACCATTAGTTATGATGGTTATACCAGTTACTATTACGCAGCCCTGAAGAATTTTGCAGCAGTTCCGTTCTATACCCTCACCCTTAAAACTCCCGACGGTGCAACGGTGGTGCTGAAGGACCGTAGCGGCGCGGAGATCACCGGCAAAAACGGCGCATACACCGTTGCCGCGGGTACCTACACCTATACCGTCAGCAAGTTCGGCTACGAGACCAAGACGGGGAACATCACCGTTAGCGCCGATGTGAACGAGACCGTCACGCTGAGCGAACTTGCCACCCGTACCCTGACCTTTGCCGTAACTCCGGCGGAAAACGCTAAGGTGACCGTGACCCACCCCGTGGGCGGCACCATCAAGCCCGAGGCCGACGGCGGCTACAAACTCTACCTCGGCGAGACCTATGCTTACACCGTCACCAAGGCGGACTATGTCCCCGTTCACGGCAGCATCACCGCCGCCGAGGACAAGACGCTCTCTTTCACCTTAACTTACGCGGGTGAGGGCTGGGACGGCACCGCCAAGACCGCACCCACCCAAGACAAAAACGGCGTCTATCAGATCGGCACCGCCGCGGAACTGGCATGGTTTGCCGATGCTGTCCAAACCGGGCAGACCGCCATCAGCGCCAAACTCACCGCCAACATCAACCTCAACGGCAAGACTTGGACGGCCTTTGGCAAGTATGATTATAAACTTGAGGGCAAGTCCGGCTTTGCCGGGACGCTGGACGGCGATCGGCACATCGTCAGCGGCCTGAAGAGCACGGAAGGTCTGGTGAGCTGCCTTTCCTCCGCCGGTACGGTGAAGAACCTGACGGTCATCGGCACAGTCAGCGGCAGCAGTCATGTGGGCGGCATTGCGGCCACCAGTTCCGGCACCGTGGAGAACTGCCTCTTTGACGGCACCGTGACCACCAGTAGCAGCAGCGCCTCTGCCGGCGGCATCGTGGGACGCGCCTCAAAAGGCAACCGCATTGTCAACTGCGTCAACACCGGCGACATCAAAAACACCTGCACCTCCTATAGTTCCACGCTGAATATCGGCGGCATCGTGGGCTATACCTATGGCACCGTGGAGAACTGCTATTCCACCGGCAATGTGTCGGCAAGAACGGATAGAGACACCAACAAGGGCATCGGCGGTATCGCCGGGCAGGTGTATGCCTCCGCCGTTTTGCGCAATTGCTATGTCACCGGCGCCGTCACCGGTCCGAAGGCCGGCATCAGCCCGGTGGTGAACCTCGTGGCATCCGGCGCCACGGTGGAAAACTGCTACTACCTCCATGCCGCCGGCATCGGCGCATCGACTGCCGGTGCCCTGCAAAAGACCGCCGAGGAAATGCGCACCCCGGAATTTGCGGCGGAGATGGGGATGCACCTTGACAGCGGCAACAGCAACGGCGGCTTCCCGGTGCTGCCCTGGCAGGGCGGCACCGTGCTCTCCGCCGACGACCTGCGGGCCGTCAGCCAGGCCCAGCAGAGCCTGTCCCTGCGGGGCATGAGCGCCGCCGACGCCGCCAAGAAAGCCAAGGCCGACTGGTACGCCGAGAATGTGCTGGGACTCTATGACCTTGAGAACTATAACGATAAGGCCGACCTCTGTGAGCAATACGGCATCGAAGAGCCCGGCGAAGCGGTCACGGACCTGCACGACTACTTCCTGACCGCCCTGCAAAAGCACTTCTATAAGGAACTGGGGCTCGATGCCGAGAATGCAGACCTTCTGAAGGCCGATGCCACCGGCGTCTATCAGCTCTGCGGCCTTACCCCGGTGAGCGGCGACCCGGAGGAGGAAGAGGAGACCGCGCAGACCTATACCGGCTTCCTGACCCTGCCCACGAGCGTCACCGTTCCCGCGGAGGGCAGTGGAGAGAAGACCGTTTCCCTCACTTGGACGGCGGATAACGCTCTGGTGAACACCGCCACCGGCGCGCTCACCGCGCCTGCCGGCGGCAAGGCTACTGTCACCCTCAAGGCCACGCTGACCTCCGGCAGCGAGAGCAAGGTCAAGACCTTTACCCTCTGCCTGTGGTCCAAAGCGGCGGAGCAACAGCAGACACTGGACGACATCGCCGCCGTGATCACCGCGCGCAATGCGGCGGTGCGGCCTTTGCAGGGGGTGGGCCTCTACAACGACACCACCGACGCCAACGGCAAGGGTGTTGAAAAAGCCTTCCGCCGCCTGCTGGAGGAGATGGGCTACAAGGATGTGGCCGACAAGGCTGTCATTACCTATACGGACGGCAGCGCTAAAGCCAGCGGTTTTGACGGTGCGGCACATGAGTACATCACCGCGAACGGCGATGTCAAGTTCTTTGACGGCGCTGTCCAGCTGAAGGAGGCGTATTACGCCGGCCTGGAGTTCAAAGTCGCCTACGGCGGTGCGGAGAAGACTATCACCACCCGCGCGATCGTGGGCCGCAGCTTTGACGATGTGCAGGCACAGCTGACGGAAGCTGCCAAAACGCTGACCTGGGAGATGATCCGCGGCGAGAACACCAACGAAGCGGAGACGGACACCACCGGCGCCTGGGATCGCCACGCCGTGGTTGGCGGCATTACCTCCAATTTGACGCTGCCCTACAGCATCTCCGGCCGCTACGATATGCAGGTCCAGTGGGCTGTTGTGGATGTCGCGGAAGACTCCAACTGCCTGTATATCAGCAGCGATAAAGACAGCGCCTCCGGCGTGGGCAACATTGTCCGCCCCGTGCGGCCTGCCGAGGGTGAGCTGCCCGAGGATGCCGGCAAGGAAACTTTGATCGCCCGCGTGACCTATACCGACTTTGACGACGATCCGTATATAAAGGAGCATATCACGGGGCAGAACGGTGTGGAGGTCTATGCCGACGTGTTCTTTGACATCACGGTAGCGCCCTTTGACATCGACGCCACCAACGAGATGCAGACGGCCCTGACGGACAACTATCAGTCTCTGCTGGTGGACTTCGTGGACAAAACGACGAAGCCCGATCTCAGAAAAGTCGATGCCGATTTGCAGATGCCCCGGCCCTATCTGCTGCAGCAGGAGGGCATCATGACCGACAGCTATAACCAGAAGGTCACGATGGTGAGCCTCACCCCGGACGTGCTGGGTTTCAACGGTTATCACGCCATGGTCTACCGCCCGCTGCCCGGTGAGAAGCCGGTGGAGGCGAAGTATGTGGTGACCATCACCACCCGCAGCTCCGGCCAGCTGCTGGCGCGGCAGGAGTTCAGCTTCACCATTCAGCCTTTTACCCAGGAGGAATTGGATGACGCTGCCGCCTTTATGACCGAGGCGCGGACCGGGGATGTCTACTGGAACGGTATCAAGAACGAGAATACGGATAAGACCAAGGTCACCTCCGACTTGTACCCCTTCGCTGAGATCTGCAAAAACGAGGACGGCACGCTGAAATACGTCCGCGGCACGGTGAATATGACCTTCGACGGCATCGAGGCCGACGATATCCCCGGCTGGCTCGATACAGAGAAGTACCGCTGCTTCCGATCCTCCCGGCCCTCCGTCATCGAGAATGAGCTCCTGCGTGTGCACCAGCCGGAGTACAATACGACAGTTACGCTGGACAGCGTCCTGACCTACACCAAGTACGCCCAGTATTGGGAAAAGTTCGGCATCAACGGCACCGAGGAGAGCAAGGAACGCTACAAGAACTTTGCCCAATTCTACAAGCAGCCCATCCAGATCGACCTAACGGTGCCCGGTACCACGGGGCAGAATGACCCCAACGAAAATCAGACCCTCACCGTGAAGGTCAAGGTGGACGGCTACAACAAGAACGGCCATACTTTCACGGGAATCTCCGGCTTTACCTTCACCGGCAAGGCCAACGAGGATCCCACCGCTTGGGACGCTGTGAAGGCGTGCCTTGACAGTGCCAAGTACACCTATACCGGCAGCGGCGCCTACATCAAGAGCATCACCGATGCGGCGGGCCACACCCTCAAGGAGAAGGGCGACGGCAAGTCCTCCGGCTGGATGTTCGGCCTCACCTTACAGGGCGGCACCGAGACCTTGCCCAAGACCACGCTGGACAACACCTATCTCAAGGACGGCGACACCCTGCGCCTGTTCTTTACCGACACCTATATCCCGCTGGATCCGACGGATCCCGCCGTGCCCGGTGCGGAAGTGCCCGGCTTCGATGAGGCGTATGCCGGCGCCAAGGCGTATATCCAAGGCGCGGTGAGCGCCCCGGTCGTCAGCTATCTCTTCGGCGAGTGGGCGGTACTGGGACAGGCTCGCGCCAAGGTGCCTCTGTCCGAGGCATATATCGCGGCCTATTATGAGAAGGTCGTGGCCTATGTAAAGGCGAACATCGGCTCTGACGGCATCCTCCGGGCTCCCGATGATAAAAACACCCCCGTCATCACCGACAATGAGCGTATTGCCCTGGCTCTTACCGCCATCGGCAAGGACCCCGCCAACGTGGGCGGCGAAAACCTGCTGAAGGCGCTGCAGAACAAGGATATCATGCAGGTCACCGATACCAGTAACACGGATATCAACGGCCTCGTCATGGGTCTGCTGGCGCTCAACAGCCGCAATTACACCTCCGACACCTCCTGGCTGGTGCAGGCTGTTCTTGCACAGCAGAACGAAGACGGCAGCTGGAGAGCCAGCGCCGACACAAAACCCGTCGGCGACGTGGACATGACCGCCATGGCGCTGCAGGCGCTGGCGCCCTACTATAAGGACGGCGGCAATGAAACCGTGAACACGGCCGTGGAGAAAGCCCTCAACTGGCTCTCCGGCAAGTATCGAAGCGGCTACGACTCCTCCGAGAGCTGCGCGCAGGTGGTCATCGCCCTTTCCGCCCTGAATTTGGATGCCAACACGGACGCGCGCTTTACCAAGACCGTGGAGGGGAAGACCCTGAGCGTGCTGGGGAACCTCCTGCAGTACCGCGTGGCGGAGAACGGCGGCTTTAAGCATCAGTTCGCAGACAAGGCCGTCAACGAGATGGCCACGGAGCAGGCGCTTTGCGCCATGGCCGCCTATGCGCGCTTTACTGAGAAGGCCAACGCCCTCTACGATATGACCGACGCCGCCTGCGCCCATCGCTTCGGCGAGTGGCAAGTGACCGTGGCCGCCACCTGCACCAAGGACGGCGTCAGCCGCCGGATCTGCTCCATTTGCGGCGCCGTGGAGGAAAAGTCTGTTCCCGCGACGGGCCACAATTTCGGCGCGTGGACGGTGACCAAGGCGGCCACCTGCACCGAAAGCGGTATCAGCACCCGTAAGTGCAGCGTTTGCAGCACGGAGGAGACGATGATCGTCCCGTCTCTGGGGCACAGTATGACTGCCACGGCGGGCAAGGCTGCTACCTGCACCGAGGCAGGCAACAGTGCCTATTGGACCTGCTCTCGCTGCCACAAGTTCTTCAGCGATGCGGCGGGCAAGACCGAGATCGCCAAGGACAGCTGGGTCATCGCGGCCCTGGGCCACGATGAGGCCACCCGCGCGGCGGTGGCGGCCACCTGCTACGCCTCCGGCCATGAGGCGGATACCTACTGCAAGCGCTGCGGCATTGTCATCACAGCTGGCGCGACCATTCCCGCCACCGGCAAGCACACCTACGTCAACGGCGTCTGCACCGTCTGCGGCGTCAAGAACCCGATGGCCAACGTCAAAGGCGATGACATCAAGGTGGACAGCAAAGACAACAAGACCGCCGCGGGCGACGGCTTGGTCATCAAGGCCGATGATACCATCACCGAGGAGGTGCTGGCGGACATCAAGGCAGCAGTGAGCGACGGTGCAATCACCGTGACCGTGACGGATACGCTCCAGCTCACCAACGAGCAGAAGGCCGCCGACGGCGGCAAGAGCGCCCTGACCGAGGCGGCCAAGACGGCCGGTGACGAGGTTAAGAAGGAGCTGAACAAGCTGGCCGAGAAGCTGGACGCCCTGCGCGGCGACAAATCCCGCAAGAACGCGCAGTTGGAGAAGGTCGTAGACGTGACTGTGGCGCTGGTCAAGACGGAGGGGAACGAGATCAAGACCGTGGCGCAGCTTATCGAGCTGCCTCACAGCGTCACCGTGACCATCCCCATCACCGACGAGCTGTACGCGGCCCTTCAGGGCAAGCGCGTCTGCGTGGTGCGCAGCCATACCGATGTCAACGGCAACGTGACCACTACCGAGCTGCCCGCCACACTGGGCGGCACCAAGGGCAATTACGTCCTGACCTTCCAGACGGACAAGGCCTCCACGTTCGCTATCGTCTCCTATGAGACGGTGTCCTCCGGGTACTACTACGGTGGAAGCGGTACGGCTGACAGCGGCAAGAAGGACTCCGCCAACACGGCGGACGACAGTCAGATGGTGCTGTGGCTGGGCAGCGCAGCACTGGCGGCGGCAGCCGTTGTGGTGCTGACCCGGAAGAAGCGCGTTTCCAAGTAACAACAGCACAGCCGACGCAGGGGCGCGAAAGCGCCTCTGCGTATGGCGCTTTTATGAGGAATGAGAGATATGAAGAAAAACCATCGATTTTGGCTGTTGGCGCTGGCGCTGTCCCTGCTGCTGACCTGCGCCGCCTGCGGAAAAAAGATCGTATCGTACGCCCCCGGCAACATTCCCACGGCAACGCAGGAGCAGACCACGGACACCAGGAAAGACGACACAGCTGAAACGGGCACCACCAAGGCTGACGGCAAGCAGGACGCGGCAAAGACTGAGGATAAGACTGCGGACGATAAGAAGCCTGACAAGCAGAAGCCGGCTGGTGAAGCCAAAAAGACCGAGGAGGACACCAAAAAGCAGGAGGATACCAAAAAGCAGGAGGAAGCCAAGCGCCTGGAGGAGCAGAAGCGGCTGGAAGAAGAGAAGAAACAGCAGGAACAGGAGCAGCCTTCTGCGCCGGACCCGGACCCTGCGCCTGCACCTGACCCTGCGCCGGCGGCGTCCGTATCGCTGTACATTTCCTGTGCCACGGTGCTCAATAATATGGACAAGTGCTCCGACGGCGTGAAGGATATCATTCCCGCCGACGGCGTGATCCTGTCCGCCACGGTGACCATCACCGAGGGTGAGTCTGTCATGTCCGTACTGAAGCGGGCCTGCGGTGACGCGGGTATCCCGGTGAGCTCCAGCGGCAACTATGTCAGGGGCATCAACGGCCTGTTCGAAAAAAATGTGGGCAGGAGCTCAGGCTGGATGTACTGCGTGGGGGGAACCTTCCCCAGCTATGGCGCGGACAGCTATACGCTCTCCGGCGGCGAGAACATCCAGTGGCTCTACACCTGTAATATGGGTGCAGACGTGGGCAATACCTACATGGGCTGACAAAAGGGCGGCTTTTGCCGCCCTTTTTCCGCACGCAGGATTGACGTATCCCCTGGCGGCAGGGTATAATCAAAAGGTTAAGACATCATGTATGCAGGAGGTGATCCCATGGACGATACGCTGCGCACTTGCCATCCGGCGGTGAGCTTTGCCTATTTCGCCCTGGTCATCGCCTGCGCGATGCTGCTGATGTACCCGGTGTGCCTGGTTCTGTCGATGCTGGGCGGCGGGTGGTATGTTGCCCGTCTGCTGGGCGGCAAGGGCCTGCGCCGCCACCTGCTGTGGCTGCTGCCTATGGCCCTCCTGGCGGCGGCCCTGAACCCGGCCTTTGTCCACCAGGGCGTCACCATTCTGGCTTATCTGCCCTCCGGCAATCCCCTGACGCTGGAGAGCCTGCTCTACGGTCTGGCCGCCGGCGCCATGCTCAGCGCCGTGGCGCTGTGGTTCGTCTGCGTCACCGATGTCATCACCTCGGACAAGGTGGTGTACCTCTTTGGCCGCGTCATCCCGGCGCTGTCCCTGCTGCTGAGCATGATCCTCCGCTTTGTGCCCCGCTTTGTCCGGCGGCTCCGCGCCGTGGCCCAGGCCCAGCGGCATCTGGGCCGTGATACCCAGACCGGCGCCCCGGCCCGGCGCGTCAGAAGCGCCCTTCGTGTGTTCTCCATCGTTGTTACCTGGAGCCTGGAAAGCGGCCTCATCACCGCCGATAGTATGCGCTGCCGGGGCTATGGCCTGCCGGGGAGGACCTCCTTCTCCCTCTACCGCTTTGACCGGCGTGACGGTGCCGTTGCCCTCTGGCTGGCCTTCTGCGGCCTGTATCTGCTGGGCGGCGGTCTGGCCGGCGGCCTGCGCTTTCAGTATTATCCCATGCTGCTCAGCGGCCCCGTCACACCGCTGACGGTCAGCTTTTTCGCCGTTTACGGCCTGCTCTGCTTTACGCCGGTGCTGCTGGACGCCCTGTCCCGGCGCCGCTATCTCGTCCGGAAAGGAGGGACGCCCCGTGCCTGAACTGCTGCGCTTGGAGCATTTTGGTTTTACCTATCCCCAGCAGCCCCGCCCCGCGCTGGCGGATGTGTCCCTCACGGTCCGTCAGGGCGAGTTCTGGGTCCTCTGCGGTGCCTCCGGCTGCGGCAAGACCACTCTCCTCCGCCAGCTGAAGCCCGCCCTGCGCCCCCACGGTGCGGCCGAGGGCCGTATCCTCTTCGACGGTCAGCCGCTGGATGACCTGCCGCCCCGTCGGCAGGCCGCCGATATCGGCTTCGTCCTCCAGTCTCCGGAGGAGCAGACCGTCACCGACAAGGTCTGGCACGAGCTGGCCTTCGGACTGGAGAGCCTGGGCTGCGACACGCCCTCCATCCGTCGCCGCGTGGCGGAGATGGCCTCCTTCTTCGGCATCCAGGACTGGTTCCATAAGAAAGTGGATGAGCTCTCCGGCGGCCAGAAGCAGCTGCTGGCCCTGGCCTCGGTCATGGTGCTCCAGCCCCGTCTGCTGATACTGGATGAGCCCACCAGCCAGCTGGACCCCATTGCCGCCGCCGACTTTTTGCAGACTGTGGGCCGCCTGAACCGCGAGCTGGGCATCACCGTTCTGATGACGGAGCACCGTCTCGAGGAGGCGTTGCCCCTGGCCACCCACGCCGCCGTGCTGGACGGCGGCCATCTCCTCTGTGCCGGCGCGCCGGAGACGGTGTGCCGTTCCCTGCGGGGCCGCGGCCACGATATGTTCCTGGCCATGCCCGCCGCCGTCCGTATCTGGGCCGGGGTGGACAGCGACGCGCCCTGCCCCATCACCGTCCGCGAGGGCCGCGATTTCCTGTCCGGCTGGTGCGATGAACACACCCTGTGCCCGCTGCCGCCCGCGCCGGTGTATCCCGCCGGGGATACCGCCCTTGCCAGCGCGGGTCTCTGGTTCCGCTATGAGCCGGACCAGCCGGACGTGGTCCGCGGTCTGGACCTTCAGGCCCGCCGGGGTGAGCTGCTGGCCCTGCTGGGCGGTAACGGCGCGGGCAAGTCCACCACCCTGGGCCTGCTGTCCGGCGCGCTGACGCCCCAGCGGGGCACCGTGACCCATACGGGCCGCATCGGCGTTCTGCCCCAGGACCCGCAGGCTCTGTTCGTGAAAAACACGGTCCGTCAGGACCTCTACGAGTCCTTTGACGGCACAGACCTCCCCAAAGACCAACGTGACCGCCGGGTAGAACAGGTGACGGCCCTTTGCCGCCTGACCGAGCTGCTGGACCGCCATCCCTATGACCTCTCCGGCGGCGAGCAGCAGCGGGCCGCCCTGGGTAAGGTGCTGCTGCACCAGCCGGATATCCTGCTGCTGGACGAGCCTACCAAGGGCCTGGACGCCGCCTTCAAGCAGTCCTTTGCCGCTATTCTTTCCACGCTGACCGCCGCCGGCACGACAGTGGTGATGGTCAGCCACGACGTGGCCTTCTGCGCCCGGTATGCCCACCGCTGCGCCCTGTTTTTCGACGGCAGCATCGTCGCGGAGGGCACACCCCGTGACTTCTTTTCCGGCAACAGCTTCTATACCACCTCCGCTAACCGCATGGCCCGGGACTTCTGCCCCTGTGCCGTCACGCCGGAGGATGTGATCGCGGTCATCGGCGGGACCGTCCCGCCCCAGCCGGAGGTGCCTGCCGCCTGGCAGCCTCTGCCTCCGGTGGCAGAGGAGTCCACCGCCTGGAAGCCGAAAAAGCTTCCCTGGTGGCGCAGAGCCATCGCCGCCGTATGCGGTGCGGGTGCGCTGGCGATCTTCTGGCTGGCGGCCAAGCACACCGACCTCACCGCCCTGGTGGGCGGCGGCACGCTCTCCCAGGCCGGCTGGCAGGCCCTGGGCCTTTACGGCCTGTTCATCGCCCTGCTTTTCGGCTGCATCGCCGCCATCGGTCGGCGCTCCAAGCCCCTGACGCTGCTCCAGACCCCGGTGCAGAAGCGAAAGCTCTCCCACCGCACCCGCCTGGCGGCGGCACTGATCCTGCTGTGTATCCCCGCCACGCTGTATCTGGGCTTTTTCTACCTGGGCAACACTGCCTACTACCCCATCGCCTTCGCCGTGCTGCTGGAATGCATGGTGCCCTTCTTCCTGGTGTTCGAGGGACGGAAGCCACAGGCCCGTGAGCTGGTGCTGGTGGCCTCCCTCTGCGCCCTGGGCGTGGCGGGCCGCGCCGCCTTCTTCATGCTGCCTCAGTTCAAGCCCGTCCTGGCCCTGACCATCATCTCCGGCGTGGCCCTGGGCGGCGAGACCGGCTTCCTGGTGGGTGCCATGACCATGCTGGCCAGCAATGTCCTGTTCTCCCAGGGCCCCTGGACGCCCTTCCAGATGTTCGCCATGGGCATCATCGGCTTCCTGGCGGGGGTGTTGTTCCGCCGGGGCTGGCTGCGCCGCAGCCGCGCCGCCCTGTGCGTGTTCGGGGCCATCTCCGCCGTGCTCATCTACGGCGGCATCATGAACCCCGTCTCCGCCCTGCTCTATGCCCGCATGCTGGAGTGGAAGGTCATCGCCGCCTACTATGTCACCGGCTTTCCCATGGACTGCGTCCACGCCGCAGCCACAGTTTTCTTCCTGCTGGTGCTGGCGGAGCCCATGCTGGAGAAGCTGGACCGCATCAAGATCAAATACGGCTTAGTGGAATAAGCAGACGCGCCCACCCCGACGGGGTGGGCGCGTCCGCGCGGTGCAACTTCAGGTTTCCCACCTTTTTTTTCGCCGCAACCCAAGGCTGATAGACAATCTGCCCGATCTGCTGTATAATAGATCCAAACACACAGAAGGGAGGACCGCCTATGCCTGCCATCCGCTGCAAGGCCTGCGGCAAGACCTATGATTCCCGTGAGGGCTTCTGCCCCAAGTGCGGCGCCTATAACCGCCCGCCCCGCCGGGAGTGGGTGGACGCCGGCGGCGACGTCCACTACGCCGAACAGGAGAAGGTCTGCTACGAGCAGAAGGAGTGCCACGAAGAGAAGGTTTGCTATGAAAACCAGACCCGCCGCCCCCGGCCCCATATCCGCCGCCCTGCCGCTGGTAAAAGCCCATCCTCTGCCGTGACCTTCATCGCCGTGGCCGTGGCCGTGATCGTGCTGTTTGCCGTGCTGCGCGGCGTGTCCGGTGACATCTTTGACCGCAATGAGCCGATGCCCGACTACGATTGGAGCTCTCCGGAGTACGTCGGTGAGGCGGTAGCGTCGGCGCGGGAGTACGCGGAGCTGGGCGAATGCTTCACCTTGGAGGGCGGTGCCTTCGTGGTGGCCTATACCGAGCTGGACCACGAGAACCTGTCCCTGCTGGCCTATGTGGTGGAGGAGGGGGACTACCAGACCTTCCCCGACCTTATCTGGGTGGACGATGACGGCTTTGAAAACTGGTGCTATCCCGAGGATGTTGTCGTTTCAGACACCGACGACGATGTGTTCATATGCACGTATGACCTGTCGCCGATGGAGGAGCTTACGGAGGAGACTTACCTGCTCTTCTCCGGCATGGATAAGGAGGTCGTCGTTCCCGTTGACCTTGCACAATGGTGATACAAAAGCCTCCCCCACAGGGGGAGACTTTTTGCTCTATATAGACAGGCCCTCCGGCGAAGCCGGGGGGCCTGTTTCTCAGAACTTATCCTTATTGAATATCCGCAGGATCTCGTCGAAGGACTTGTCCATCTCGTCCTGACCCTGCTCGCCCTTCACCTCGTCCAGGGGCTGGGGCGCGCCGCTGTTCTCCGTCTGTGCGGGCTGGGTCACAGCAGCGGCATTGGCAGCCTGCTGCGCCTCGTCAAAGCCCGTGGCGATGACGGTCACGCGGATCTCATCGTCCAGCGTCTCGTCGAAGGCGGCGCCGAAGATGGTCAGCGCGTCGGGATGCACCGCCTGCTGCACCAGCGTGGCGGCCTGCTCGACCTCCTCCAGACCGATGTCCATGGAGCCGGTGACGTTGATCAGCACGCCCCGTGCACCGTTGATAGAGGTCTCCAGCAGGGGGGAGGAGATGGCCATCTTGGCGGCCTCCTCGGCCTTGCCCTTGCCGGCCGCGCGGCCCACGCCCATGTGGGCCAGACCTGCGTCCTTCATAATGGCGGTCACGTCCGCGAAGTCCAGGTTGATGAACCCGGTGTCGCGGATCAGGTCGGAGATGGACTGCACCGCCTGGCGCAGCACGTCGTCCGCGATCTCAAAGGCGTTGGCAAAGGTGATCTTCTGGTCGGTGGCGTATTTCAGACGCTCGTTGGGAATGATGACCAGCGAGTCCACCTTGCTCCGCAGCTCCTCAATGCCCTGTTCCGCCTGGGTCATGCGGCGGCGTCCCTCGAAGCCGAAGGGCTTTGTCACCACGCCCACGGTCAGAATGCCTGCCTCCCGGGCGATCTCAGCCACCACGGGTGCCGCGCCGGTGCCGGTGCCGCCGCCCATGCCGGCGGTGATGAACACCATGTCGGTGTTTTCCAGCGCCTTGGCCATCTGGTTGCGGCTCTCCTCCGCGGCCTTGCGGCCCACATCCGGGTTGGAACCCGCACCCTTACCGCCGGTCAGCTTCTCGCCGATCTGAATTTTATAGGTAGCGCTGGAGGCATTCAGCGCCTGCTTGTCCGTATTCACGGCCACAAAATCCACGCCCTGCGCGCCGCTGCGTACCATGCGGTTGACCACGTTGTTTCCGCCGCCGCCTACGCCCACGACCTTGATGCTGACAACGTTCTCCGGGCCGGTTTCCAATCCAAAAGCCATGTCTGCTCCTCCTGCCATAATTTGTATGAAAATGACGGATTATCTCCTGGTAAATGCTATATCTTGTATTGTATTACGAATTGACGCAAGCGTCAAGTGTAAGCACTTAATTTACCGAAAAAGTTTTGTGCCGGGAGCATGAAGCACCTACGCCGCGCCCCCGATGCGGTGTGGTACGCGCGGCATCACTCCGGAATGAACCGTGCCTTCCCCTCCTGCATCATATTGATAACGCCCTTTTCGTTGACCTCCAGCTTCTCCACCACGGCCATCAGATAGTCCAGCTTGTAGCCGTAGTCGGCCTCCCGGGGCAGCTGCACGTCGAACCGTCCCAGATACCGTAGCGTCAGCTGTGCCGGGTCGCTCATATCCAGCAGCGATACGTCCGCCGTCATGCCGCGCTGGTCCAGCGCCTGCATGAGCGTCAGCAGCTGCTCCAGTGTCAGCTCCTGTCCCTCCGCCGCCTTTGCCGGCTGACCCACTGCCGGGTCTGTCAGCGTCAGGCCCTTTACCTGCATCCGCTGCTTCGCGGCAGCGGGCGTTACCTCGTCCACGATGTTCCCCGTGTCGCACAGCAGGTACGCTTTCCCGTCCTGCACGATGGCCGCCGGGTCCGCGCACTCCGTCACGATGATGGAAAGCCCGTCCGGCAGCGACCGCCGGAACTGCACCGTCTCGATATACGGCAGCGCCCTGCGTATGCGCTCCGCCGCGCTGTACTTGTTCATCAGGAACATATTGTCCCCCTCATTGACCCCCGCTGCGTCGATGATCTCCTGCCGGGTATAGCGGTCATTGCCGCTGACCTCGATGCTGCGTATACGGAAAAACAGCGTCAGAGCCAGAGAGATGGCGGTGCAGATCAGCACAAAAGCCAGCAGCTTGTAGAGGAAGCTCAGGCTTCCTCTCCGCCGCTTATGGTTGTACCGTCTGCGCCTTGCCATCGTCCGTGCTCCTCCGCTGTTTCTGCTGTCTCGTCTATTGCTCTGTGATCCGGGCGCCCAGCGCCCGCAGGTCCCCGGCCAGGTCCGCGTAACCCCGCTGGATGTGGCCGATGCCCTGCACCGTGGTCACGCCCTCGGCGGCCAGCCCGGCCACCGCCAGCGCCGCCCCGCCCCGCAGGTCGGTGGCCACGACCTCCGTGCCGTGCAGCCGTTCCGTGCCGCACACCACTGCCACCCGCCCCTCGGTCCGGATGTCCGCACCCATGCGTGCCAGCTCCGGCACGTGCCGGTACCGGCTCTGAAAGATATTCTCCACAAACACCGTGGTGCCCTGTGCCCGCAGCAGCGCCGCCATCAGTATGGCCTGGCAGTCGGTGGGGAACCCCGGATACGGCGCCGTCCGCACCGGCGGTACGGCCCGCAGCGGCCCTGTCCGCACCAACTGTATGTACCCCTCGCCGCAGCGGACGCCACAGCCCGCCTGGTCCAATACCGTGGTCACCGCAGCCAGGTGCCGGTGCTCCGTGTTCCGCAGCGTGACCTCTCCGCCGGCGGCTGCCGCCGCGCACAGATAGGTGGCCGCCACGATCCGGTCCGGTATCACCCGGTGCACGCACCCGTGCAGCTTGCGTCTCGGCGACACCGTGATGACCGAGCCGCCCGCGCCCCGCACCTCCGCGCCCATGGCGCACAAAAAGTCCTGCAGGTCCGCGATCTCCGGTTCCCGTGCCGCATTGCAGATCACCGTCTCGCCCTCCGCGCCGCAGGCCGCCAGCATGGCGTTCTCCGTGGCGCCCACGCTGGGCGTGGCCAGCACGATCTGGTAGCCGGTCAGCCGCCGTGCCCGGCACCGCAGGGTCCCGCCCGCGTCGTCGATATCCGCCCCCAGCGCCCGCAGGGCCGCCAGGTGCAGGTCGATGGGCCGCGGCCCCAGCTCGCACCCGCCGGGATAGCTCAACTCCGCCCAGCCGCACCGCGCCAGTATCGCCCCCAGAAAGATCACGGACGACCGCATCCGCCGCATCAGTGTCTGGGGTATGTCGCACCGCGTCAGCGTGGTGCTGTCCACCAGCAGGTCGTCTCCGTCCCACTGCACGGCGCAGCCTAAGTACCGCAGGATATCCGCCGCCGAGTCCACATCGCTCAGGTGCGGACAGCCCTCAATGCGGCATACGTCTCCGCTGAGCAGCGTGGCGGCCAGAATGGGCAGTACGCTGTTTTTCGCGCCCTGCACTGCCACCTCGCCCCGCAGCGGCGTGCCGCCCTCTATGGTGATATACCTCATGTGCCCTCCCTTTCCCGTCCATCCAACAGCTATGCCATTGTATGAACGGACAGGGGAGAGGGGTGACTCCCTTACTTCCGCACCAGCGCCATGACCGTGTCATAGATGCGCGCCGTGGCGTCGGGGATACCCAGCTCCTTCATGGCCCGGGCCATGGAGGTGCGCTTTTCATTATCGGAGAGAATGGCCTCCACGGCCTTGTACAGCCCGTCTCCGGTGCTCTCCGGCTCGGTGATGACCACCGCGCCGCCGTGCTTTTCCAGCAGCCGCGCGTTCTTCTCCTGATGGTTGTTGGTGACGTAGGGTGACGGCACCATCACCGTGGGCTTGCCCAGCGCCGTCAGCTCACTGATGGTGGAGGCCCCGGCGCGGCACAGCACCACGTCCGCCGCCGCCATCACCACATCCATGTCATAGATGTACTGCCGCACGTCCAGCCGGTCGGACTTGGGCAGTTCCAGCTCCCGCAGCTTTTGCTCCATGGCCTCCCAGCCGCCCTTGCCCACCGCGTGGATGTGGCGGAAGGGATAGCCCTCTGCGTCCTCCCGGCGGAAGAAGTCCACCATGCACTCGTTCATGTGGCTGGCGCCCAGGCTTCCCCAAAAGGATACCACAAGGGGTGCCTCGTCGTCAAAGCCCAGCTTTTTCCGGGCCTCCTCCCGGCTCAGCCGGAAGAAATCCCCCCGCACCGGCGTCCCGGTGACGGCGATGCGCTCCGGGTGCTTGTAGTGCTGCCGGCAGTCCTCAAAGCCCACCATGATGACGTCGGCATAGTTTTCCAGCATCTTCGTGGTCAGGCCGGGCACCATGTTGCTCTCATGCACTGCCGTGGGGAGGTGTGCCCTGGCCGCCGCCTTCACCATGGGATAGCTGGCATAGCCGCCGGTGCCCACCACAAGGTCAGGCCTGAAATCCCGCAGGATGGCCCGCGCCTGCCGTCCGGAGGACGCCAGCACCCGCACCGTGTGCAGGTTGTGGCGTATGCCCGCCGCATTCAGCTTCCGCTGAAAGCTGCTGACCTCCACCGCGGCGTAGTCGTACCCCGCCTTGGCCACCAGCTCCCGCTCCATGCCCGTGGGCGTGCCCACGAACAGCACGGCCGTCTCCGGGGCCTTCTCCTTCATATACCCCGCCAGCGCAAGGGCCGGGTTTACGTGTCCCGCGGTGCCGCCGCAGGTAAATATCACTCTCATTCTGCTGCTCCCTGGAACCGCCGCGGCGGTCCGACCTCTATATTTTGATACGAATAGTAGTTTTCCTGCAATAAAATACGGAATGTTGTCAAATCCTGTGCTTTTATCCCGCCCGTGCCGCCGGTATCTGTCGCGATACGCTCAGCACGATGCCCATCTCCACCAGCTGCAAACACAGCGCCGTGCCGCCGTAGCTGAAGAAAGGGAGGGAGATGCCCGTGGTGGGCACAAAGCCGGACACCACGGCGATGTTCAGAAATGTCTGCAAGGCCAGGTGGGTCATCACGCCCACCGTCAGCAGCGCGCCGAAGCGGTCCCGGGCATGGAGGGCGATCCAGAAGCCCCGGAGGATCAGCATGGAGAAGATCAGCATGATAACACACGCGCCGATCAGCCCCAGCTCCTCGCAGATCACGGAAAAGATGAAGTCGTTGTACTGCTCCGGCAGGTACAGGAACTTCTGCCGTCCCCGGCCCAGTCCCACGCCCAGCAGGCCGCCGGAGCCGATGGTGATCAGGCTCTGCGCCAGCTGGTAGCCGTCGCCGTAGTAGTCCTCCCACGGGTTGTGCCACATCTCGATACGGGCCGCGCCGTATCGGATGACGCCGGCCTCCGCCAGCTTGATGAACAGAAAGCCCAGCGCGCTGACGCCGCCGACGCCCGCCGCCACCAGCCAGCCCTGTATGCCGCCCACGATCATCAGCACCGCGCCGGTGGCGAAGATCAGGACGGTGCCCGACAGGTGCGGCTCCAGCATCATCAGTACGCCGATGACCGCCAGCAGCGCCACATAGGGCAGGATGCCCTGCCGCCAGGTCAGCATCTTCTCCCGCTTTTTGGAGATGGTGTCGGAGAAGTACACGATGACCGCTAACTTAGCGATCTCCGAGGGCTGGAACTGGAACACGCCCTTGATGCCCAGCCATCGGGTGGCTCTGTTGGCGGTGATGGCCAGCGGGTTGTGGGGGATAATGACCAGTATCAGCAGGAACAGCGCCAGCCCCACCAGCAGCCGTCCCGCGCCGCGCCAGCGCTGATAGTTGATCTTGCTGACGATGAACATGGACACAAGACCCAGCGCCGCGAAGGCGGCCTGCCGCTTGAAGTAGTAGGTGCCGTCCCCGGTGTCGTAATAGGCCCGGGGAAAGCTGGCGGAAAACAGCATGATCAGGCCGATGACCGTCAGCAGCAGCGTCAGGATCAGGAAGGGGAGATCCATCTGCCCGCGGGCGGCTTCCTTATGCCGGCGCTCCACCTGCCGCATCCGTTCCTGCTGGGCCTTCCGGGCGCGCTGTTCCTCCCGTGTCATAGTCTCCCTCCTTCCCTGTGAAAATAGTGCGAAGCCTTAGAAGCTGAAGCGCTGGCACACGGCCAGATAGGCGATGACGCAGCCGATCACACTGACGGCGGTGAACACCGCCACCACCTTGGTCTCCTTCCAGCCGCACATCTCGAAGTGATGGTGCAGCGGCGCCATCTTGAAGATGCGCTTGCCGTGGGTCAGTTTGAAATAGCCCACCTGGATAATGTCGCTCAGTGTCTCGCAGATATACACGATGCCCACCAGGATCAGCACCAGCGGCATATCATAGGCGAAGGCCAGCGCCGCCACGGCACCGCCCAGAAACAGCGACCCCGTATCGCCCATGAACACCTTGGCCGGATAGTGGTTGTACAGCAGGAACCCCAGCAGACCGCCCACCAGTGCGCCGGAGAACAGCCCCAGCTGCTCGAAGCCGGGCCAGATCACCGCCATCACCAGGAAGAATAGACCCACCGGCACGGTCACACTGCTGCTCAGTCCATCCAGACCGTCCGTGATATTCACGGCGTTGACGGTGCCCACGATCACAAAGGCCGCGAACACCAGATACACGATCCACGGCAGCACGATGTGGGTGTTCCAGAAGGGAATATACAGGTTGGGGCTCAGCATCCCCTCGTACCGCATCAGGCACAGGAACGCCACCGCCGCCGCCAGCTGCAAAATAAACTTCTGCGGCGCGGTCAGGCCGGTGTTCTGGTGGTGCTTCACCTTCTGATAGTCGTCGATATATCCGATAACGCCGAATACCAGCGCGAACAGGTACACATACAGGTGTACGAAGCTGCCGGCCATCATCCGCTGCCAGCCCAACACGACGATGGTGAGGCCGATGCCGATGATGAACATCAGCCCGCCCATGGTGGGGGTGCCCTGCTTCGTCATGTGCCAGGAGGGCCCGATCTCCTTGATGGACTGTCCCGCCTTCAGCTTTACCAGCGCCGGTATCAGCAGCTTGCCTGCGATGGCGGTGACGATAAAGCATACCGCGACAGGCAGCACGATCTCCATAATTCCCATACTATCTTGCTCCTTCCCTCCGCGCCGCGCGGAGGTCTTTTCTTTATTTCTGCGTTTCCTTCAGGTGCTCGGCCACGATGACCCGTTCATCCATGGGATAGTGCTTGTGGTCGATCTCCTGGTAATCCTCGTGGCCCTTGCCGGCCAGTACGATCACGTCGCCCGGCTGGGCGTGGTCCATGGCGTAGTGAATGGCGGCCACCCGGTCGGGGATCACCGCATAGGGTGTGTCATAGCCCTTCAGTCCCACTAGAATGTCGTCGATAATGGCCTCCGGCTTCTCCGTCCGGGGGTTGTCGCTGGTGACGATGACAAAGTCTGCCAGCCTTGCGCCGATCTCACCCATCACGGGCCGCTTCGTCTTATCCCGGTCGCCGCCGCAGCCGAACAGCGCCACCACCCGCCCCTTGGCGAAGGCCTTGGCGGATTGCAGCACCTTTTCCAGCGCGTCCGGCTTGTGGGCATAGTCGTTCAGCACGGTGTAGCCCGTTCCCGGCGTAGGGATGATCTCCATCCGGCCCTTCACGCCGAGGTTCTTCGCCAGTGCGTTGGCACACTCCGCCAGCGGCACGCCCAGGTTCCAGCAGCAGGCCATGGCGTCCAGCGTGTTGTACACGGTGAACAGCGCCGGTATGCCCACGTGGACGTGGCACCATTCCGTGTCCGCCTCCGCGTCAAAATCCACACTGCCGGGCTCCAGCGCCACGTTCTTCGCCATCAGGTCCGCCTGACCGTTTACAGAGTAGGAAAAACGCCGTGGGCAGGTGGCATCGGCCATCAGCCGTTCCGCCCACGGGTCGTCGGCGTTGTAGATGCCCACGTCGCACTGCCGCATCAGCAGCGCCTTGGCGTCGCAATAGGCCTCCATGGTCTTGTGGAAGTCCAGATGGTCTCGGCTCAGGTTGGTGTAAATGCCCACCGCGAAGGGTATGCCGTACACCCGGTCCAGCATCAGTGCGTGGGAGGACACCTCCATCACCACATGGGTGCAGCCCGCGTCGGCCATCTCCCGCAGCAGCTTCTGCAGCTCGAAGGACTCCGGCGTGGTGCGCTCGGTGTGCAGCACCCGGTCGCCGATCATATTCTGTATCGTGCCGATCAGGCCCACCTTGGCCCCGGCCTTCTGCTCCAATATGCTCTTGATGAGGTAGGTGCTGGTGGTCTTGCCGCTGGTACCGGTGATGCCGATCATGGTCATCTCCCGTGCGGGGTGATCGAAGCGATTGCCGCCCACCACTGCCAGCGCCCGGCGACTGTCCGCCACCCGGACGAAGGGCGCGCCGTCCTCCGGCGCGCGCTCGCACAGCACGCAGGCAGCGCCCTTCTCCCGTGCCATGGGAATATATTTATGTCCGTCCGTCTCCGCGCCGGTGACGGCGATGAACAGATCGCCCGATTCCACCAGCCGCGAGTCGTACCGTACCTCCCGGATGTCGCTATCCAGCTCGGCGTTTGTTTCCAGAATATCCAGCCCGTTCAACAGCTCACGCAGTTTCATCATCAACTCTCCTTTGCGTCTGTGCGTAATGGTATACACACTATTCTACCACATTCTGCCCGCGGACAAAAGGGAACCATGTGCTCTGTTGGGCGCAAAACGTGTGGCGTCAGTCCGTCACGGACGTGTCGCCCAGCTGCACGGTGATGACCGTGCCGGCCTCCACCTCCGTACCCTCGTCGATGGACTGGCTCAGTACCCGGACGGAGCTGGACTCGCTGCCCGTGGTGCCGGAGAACCGTATCAGCAGCCCTGCCGCCGTGGCGGTGGTGTTGGCCTCTGAGGGCGTCTTGCCGATGAGATGCGGCACCACGCACTTGTCCGTGGACTTCTCCTCGCCGACGTACAGAATAACGCTGGACTTGCCGGGGATGATGGCGCCGCCGGCCGGCGTCTGGTCAGTGATGGTCTCGCCGTCGCCCACGATCTTATAGCTCAGTGCGCGGTCCTTCAGCTTTGTCTTGGCCTCCTCAACGCTCATGCCGATGACGTTGGGCACCGTGGTGTCCATGCCCAGCAGCTCCTCTGCGGAGTAGCTGGGCTCCACGCCCAGATAGGGCAGGATCTCCGCCATGACGGTGCTGGCGGTGGGTGCCACCATGTTGCCGCCGGAGACATAGGTCCCCGTGGCGCGGCTGGGGGTGTCCATGGTGATGAGCATAATGACCTGCGGATCGTCCGCCGGCGCGAAGCACAGGAACGACACCACCACATCGCCGGTCTGGCCCTTATCGGCCGTGCCGGTCTTGCCGCCGATGCGGTAGCCCGCCACCTGGCCGTTCTTGCCGGTGCCGCTGGCCACCACGTATTCCAGGCACTCCCGCACCGTGGCGGAGGTCTGCTCGCTGATGACCTGCCGCACCGGCGTGTCGTCGTGGCGGTAGGTCACGTTCCCGTCGCTGTCGGTGATGCGCTCCACCAGATACGGCGTGTGCAGATACCCGCCGTTGACGCAGGCCGCCTGCGCCGCGATCAGCGCCAGGGGCGTCACGGTGAAGTTCTGGCCGAAGGCGTAGCAGGCCAGGTCCAGCTGGGTGAAGCTGCTGTCTGCGGCAAACACGCCCACGGCCTCGCCGCCCAGGTCGATGCCCGTGGTGTTCATCAGCCCGAAGGAGCGCATGTATTCATAGAACTTTTCGCTGCCGATGCGCAGCCCGTAGTTGATGAACGCCGGGTTGCAGGAATTCCCCACCGACTGCACCAGCGTCTGTAAGCCGTGGCCGTTCTTGTTGGAGCAGTGGATGGTATAGCCGGAGATATTCACGCTGCCGCCGCAGTTGACGGTGGTGGTCTTATCCACCACGCCCTCCTCCAGCGCCGCCGACAGCGTCAGGATCTTAAACGTGGAGCCCGGCTCGTAGGTGTCGTTCAGCGCCTTGTTGCGCCATTGCAGCAGCTGCATATCGGCCACGGTGCTCTCCCCGCGCTCGATACGCTCCTGCAGCGTCTGGTCGCTGACGGTCAGAAAGTCGTTCAGATCGTAGTTGGGATACGACGCCATGGCCAGTATGCCGCCGGTCTTGGCGTCCATCACGATGCCGCTGGCGCCGTTGGCGGCGGAGAACTTATCCACCATGCTCTCGATGCCCTTTTCCAGATAGTACTGGATGGTGGTGTCCAGCGTCAGCGTCAGGTCGCTGCCGTTCTTGGCGGCGAAATACTGCTCATAGGTATACAGCATATCGTTCTCCGCCTGATCCTTGGAGGAGATGACCAGTCCGCTCTGCCCCTCCAGCTCCTTCTCGTAATAGGCCTCCAGCCCATACAGCCCCGTGTTCTCGTCGCCCACGAAGCCGATGACCTGCGCCGCCAGCGAGCCGTAGGGATAGTACCGCTTCGTGTCCGCCACCAGGTGTACGCCCGCGATCTTGTTCTCGTCCACATACGAGCGCACCTTGGCCGCTGTGTCCTCGTCCGCCCGCAGCTGTAAGACCTCATACTGGGACTTCACGTTGTCCATCCGTTTCCGGATGGCCGAGGCGTCCTTGCCCAGGATCTCCGCCAGCCCTGCCGCCAGCGACTCCTTCGTCCAGCTGACGGGATCTTCCGTGTCGTTCACCGCGTTGTCGATCTCCAGCGGGGAGAGAATGATAGTCTCCGCGCTGGAGGAGATCGCCAGAATGTTGCCGCCGGCGTCATAGATGGTGCCCCGGTTAGCCGTCACCACCGTCCGCCGTGTCTGCTGGTTCACAGCCTTACCCTGCAATTCCTCATGCCGGGTGATCTGCAGGTCGAACAGCCGGAAAAACAGCAGCACGAACATCACGACGCCCATCAGGATCATCAGTACAAAGGATCGGGTCTGAATGATCCGGTTGGCCCGCCGTACGTTCTCGTTTTTTCGGTTGGAATTTTGGTTTTCTGCCACGATAGTGCCTCCTGTTTTGCCGTCGGACCCTGCTCCGGCGCCGCCGCGCCCTGCTGTTATAGACCAAGCAAGGAGCAAGAAGTCGCCTTCTTACTCCTCGCGCTTATACTATACTTTCCCTCAGCGGAAATATTCCAGTACATACGCCCACAGCGACTCTGCCTTTTCGGTAAAGCCGTTCAGCGCTGCCGCGCCGCCCGCGGCGTATACCTCCACGCTGTCCGCACCGGACAGGTCGATGTACTGTATCTGGCCGCTGCTGGGCTTGGACATACCCGCCGCCTCCGCCGCCGCCTTCACGGTGGCCAGATCGAAGGTGCGCTCATATTCCGTCAGCAGCGCCACGTGCTCCTCCTCCAGGGCGGAGATCTCCCGCTTGATGGAGGACACATTATCGGAAATGCCGGTCAGCTTCACATAGCACAGCATCAGCGCGATGACCATGCCCACCACCAGCACCGTTCCCAGCAGCAGAACAGGGGAGGGCCGCACCGCGGCCCGTGCCGCGCTCTGCCGCCGCTGTACCGGCTGTACCTCCGGCTGCGCCGGCCGTACCTTCTTCTGGGGGAGCTTTCCGGCCTCGTCCAGCTGCTTTTCCCGCGCCAGCGCGTCCAGATCATATGCCAGGCTGCCGTAGGTGGCGCCGTGACGATAGTTGGCCATGTAAAACTCCCTCCTTCCTCCGTCGGTTCTTTTCCGCCGATACTTTGTTGCAGCCGCTTGCCATACACAAAGTATGGCTGCACGTCTGCGCCGCGTCTCGGCGAAAAATAACTCGCCGGATGTGGCTCTTTTCCGCCGATGCTTTGCTGTTATACCTTCTCCGCCACCCGCAGCTTGGCGCTGCGTGCGCGGGGGTTGTGTGCCAATTCCTCTTCGCCGGATACGATGGGCTTCCGGCTCACCAGCTTCAGCTTCGGCTTCCTGCCGCATACGCACACCGGGAACTCCGGCGGGCAGATGCAGCCGGTGGCCAGCTCCTGCAAGGTCTTCTTGATGATCCGGTCCTCCAGCGAGTGGAAGGAGATCACCGCCAGCCGCCAGCCTGTGTTCAGGTGCGCCGCGGCCGCCTCCAGCATGGGCGGCAGGGCGTCCAGTTCGCCGTTGACGGCGATGCGTATGGCCTGAAAGCTCCGCTTGGCCGGGTGCTGCTTCTCCCGCAGCGCCTGTGGCGGCATAGCGGACTTGATGATGTCCACCAACTCCAGCGTTGTCTCGATAGGCTGCTGCTCCCGGTGCTGTACGATCCGCTTGGCGATGGCCGGCGCGTAGCGCTCCTCGCCGTACTCAAACAGGATGCGCCGCAGCTCCTCATAACTCCAGCTGTTCACCACCTCCCGGGCGGTGAGATACGCCGTCCGGTCCATTCGCATATCCAGCGGCGCGTCGTGCATATAGCTGAAGCCCCGTTCCGCGTCGTCCAGCTGTGGGGAGGAGACGCCCAGGTCGAACAGCATACCGTCCGCCCCGTCTATGTGCAAGTCGGCGAGAATATCGCCGATGCGGTCAAAATTGCTGTGGACCAGCGTCACCCGGTCCCCGTAGTCCGCCAGACGCTCCTGCGCGGCGGCAATGGCCGTCTCATCCCGGTCGATGCCGATGAGCCGCCCGGTGGTCAGCCGTTTTACGATCTCCAGCGAGTGACCCGCCCGGCCCAGCGTGCCGTCCACATAGATGCCGTCGGGCTTGATGGCCAGCGCGTCCAGGCACTCGTGCAGCAGCACCGGCACATGGCCGTAGTCCTTCTCCTGCGTCACGGTGCTCACAGGCCCATCTCCGCCATGGCGCTCTCCAGCTCGCCGGAGGCAAAGGCGTCGTTCTCCACGGCGGCCCAGCGTTCAGCGTCCCAGATCTCCGCCCGGTCAAAGCTGCCGATGACCACGACCTCCCTGGTCAGCCCCGCATACTCCCGCAGCTTGGCGGGGATGAGGATGCGTCCCTGGCCGTCCGGCTCGCAGTCCGCCGCGTAGGCGAACAGCGCCCGCAGCTTCTTCACCTCGTTGTAGGACAGCGCCTTCAGCTTGTCCATAAACGCCGCCCAGCTCTCATCGGAGTACACCGACAGGCAGTGGTCCTGTCCCACGGTGATGTGGAACGTCTGGCCCAGCTCCTTCCGCAGCGCGGCGGGAATAAAGAGGCGCCCCTTGGCGTCGATCGTGTGCGCATACTGACCGGTCATGGGTCCGCCTCCTTCCGAAAAAAATAGTCCCCGGTGGAAAACCGTGGGAATATCCCCCACAAATATGGATATTGCCCCCACAATTCACCACTAATGAGGTTAGTATACATAATCCCTGGCAAAATTGCAAGGAAAAATTATGTCTACCGCCACGGCAAAAGCCAGATATTCCGCCGGTTTTCGGCCAAATTTTTCCACTTTTTGAAACGCTTGTTCGATGGACATAAACGGAAAACTCCGACGGGCACAAGATTTTGTGCCCGCCGGAGCCTGTTAACACAAGATGAGGATTTCTTGTGGAAATAGCAGAAAAATTTACGTGGATTTTATAGATTTTCCACAAAGTCTATAACTGCCGCCGGTCGGGACCGGCCTCGCTTTCCGTCCGAAAAGACGGACCGCCGCAGGCTCTGCCTGCGGCGGTCAACGTAAATACTGTGTGGGGGAGGGGAGCGCTCAGCGCTGGCCCTCGCTTTTTTCGGCGGCGGACTCGTTCAGCTGCTGGCGCTGGGCCTGCATCTGCTCCTTGCTGGCGGCCCGGAACCGCGCCCGGGACTCCTGCACCTCGGTCAGCGCGGCCTGGATGGCCTCCTCGGTGCGGCGCAGCGCGTCCTCGGTGTAGGTGTTGGCCACGTGATACAGCTCCTTGCTGCGGTCCTCGGCCCGGCGGATGATCTCGCTGCTCTTCTGGCGTGCCAGCTGCAGTGTCTCACTCTCGGACACGATGGTGCGGGCATCCAGCTCCGCCTGACGCAGTACCTCCTGCGCCTCCTTCTTGGCCCCGGCCACATACTCGCTGCGGGCGGCGATCAGCTCCTGGGCCTTTTTCAGCTCCAGAGGCAGCTTGGCCCGGATCTCATCCAGCAGATCCAGCGCCTCGTCCCGGACGATGATACATTTGTCAGAGCTGAAGGCCACGCTTTTTGCCTCGTCGATCATGCCGTAGAGCATATCCAACAGGCGCTGTACATCTTTCTCTTCCATAGTGCGGTCCGTTCCTTTCTTTTTGTCGGCGCCGGGAGGCTCAACCCCGCTGCCGCATCAATTCCTCGGCGACCGGCGCCGGTACATACTTTTCCAATGGCTGGTGGTAGCGGATCATCTCCCGCACCATGGTGGAGCTGAAGTGCTCATACGCCGCACTGGCGGGCAGCAGCACCGTCTCCAGCCCGGGACAGATACCGCCGTTGATGCGCGCCATCTGGGCCTCCAGCTCCCAGTCGGCGCAGTTCCGCACGCCCTTCACCAGAATGTGCGCGTCCTTGCTGCGGACGAAGTCCGCCAGCAGCCCGGACCAGTTCTCCACCTCCACGTTGGGGATGTCCGCCACGGACTGGCGGATCAGCTCCAGCCGGCGCTCCGGCGTGAACATAGGCTGCTGCTTCTGGCAGTTCACCATCACGCACACGCACACCTTGTCAAAGCACCGCGCCGCCCGGCGGATGATATCCAGGTGTCCCAGCGTGATGGGGTCAAAGCTGCCGGGGTAAATGGCGATATTCATTCCGTATCCTCATTTCCGCCGCGATGATACACCGTCAGCTTGATCTTGCCGTATTTGTACTCCCGATACAGGGCATAGGGCGCGGGCATCTCCGGCAGCACCGTGTCCACCGCGCTCTCTGCTATGATTATACCATGTGCGCGGCAAATGTCAAACGCTGCGATATCCGTCAGCGCCTGCTGCAAAAGCCCGCTGGCGTAGGGCGGGTCGAGGAACACGATGTCGAACTTCTCCCCGCTGCGAAGATACGGCAGCGCGTCCCCCTGCCGCACCCTGGCCCTGTCCGCCAGGCGGCACAGCGCCAGGTTCTCCTGTATCAGCCGCACCGCGTCCGCCCGCCGGTCGATGAACACGCACTCCGCCGCGCCCCGGCTCAGGGCCTCGATGCCCAGCTGTCCGGTGCCGGCGAACAGGTCCAGCACCCGCCGTCCCTCGATGTCGAACTGTATGATGGAGAACAGGCTCTCCTTCACCTTGCCGGTGGTGGGCCGTGTCTCCAGCCCCTCCAGCTCCTTCAATACCCTGCCTCTGGCAGTTCCCGTGATCACGCGCATAGTCCGTTACCCCCTGGGGTCAAAATGTTCAAAGATGACCAGGTTCCCGGCCGCCTCGGCCTTTTCCATAGTCTCCCTGTCCCGCACGGTCCAGCTGGCCTCCTGCACCTTGTAGAAGCCCCGGCACAGCCGCAGGGACAGATTGCCCCGGTCCTCAAACCGATAGGCGATGAAGTCCGGCCGCGTCCGCACGTTCAGCAGCAGGTTCGCCAGGATCCACCGGATGCCGCCGGGCAGATGCTGCGCGTCCCCGTGGGCGGTGAAGTTCTCGCTCAGCTGTCCCCGCAGGATATCCGGCTCGTTCTGCCACAGCCACATCAGGCACCGGGGGTCGAAGGACTCCACGCAGTACGCGCCCTTGTACTTCTTCAGCACCTTGCTGGCCGCCGCGGCCAGCGCCTCGGCGTTGCCGCGCTCTGCCTTCAGCTCCACGATCAGCGGCGCCCGGTCCGTGAACAGCGGCAGCACCTCCTCCAGCAGGGGGATCCTCTGCTCCGTCCCCTCCAGCGGGTACTGCTCCAGCGCCTCCGCGGTCAGGTCCTCGATCTCCACGTCCGCGCCCGCTGTCCGCAGCAGGGAGGCATCGTGGATCACGGCCAGCTTGCCGTCCTTCATCAGGTGCACGTCCAGCTCCGCGCCGAAGCCGTTGGCCGCCGCCCGTTTGAACGCCGCCATGGAGTTCTCCGGAATACCCTTCTCCCTGTCGTGCAGGCCCCGGTGGGCATACCGCCACTGCCGGAAATACGCCTGGTCCATCTTGCCCCGCCGGCACCGCAGGCACAGCAGATACAGCCAGAACAGCACCAGCAGTACAATAATGATAATTATGATCGCTTTCATCAGTCGTTTGTCAGCTCCTCCACCGTATTGTCAATAGCCCCGGCGCCCTCTGTGCCCGCCGCGGCAGTCTGCTTCGGCATCTCCCTGCTGTCGCCGTGCTTCACGAACAGCATGGTCACAAAGGCCAGCGCCGTGAACACCGCCGCGTAGGGGAACAGCACGTGCATTCCGAATTTGTCCATCAGCAGTCCCGACACCATGGGCGTAGCCACCTGTGCCGCCATGGACGCCGTGTAGTAAAAGCCTGTGTACTTGCCCACGTCGCCGCCGGAGGCCAGCTCCACCACCATGGGGAAGGAGTTGACGTTGATAGTGGCCCAGGCGATGCCCGCCAGCGCGAACATGGCGTTCATCAGCGCCGCGGGACTGTCCGCTGTCAGGAACCCGGCCACGCCGAAGGCCACGGTCAGCATCACCACGCCGGCCAGAATGGTCTTCTTCCGCCCGATCTTCCCGGCGATGAAGCCCACCGGCAGATAGGCCGCGATGGCCGCCGCCTGGGCGATGATCAGCGTCAGGTTGTAGTCCTTGTGCAGGATGTTGCTGGCGTATACCGAGTATTTGCTGGTCACGGCGTTGTAGCCGAAGAACCACAGCACGATGCTCAGCAATATCAGCAGCAGGCTCTTTACCTCGTCAGCGGACAGCTTCCGCCCCTCGTTGGGGTGATCGGTCTCCTCCGCGTCCTCAATGCCCGCGGCCACGGACTGCGCCTGCATCTCCCTTGCCCACTCCGGCTCCCGCACCGTCAGCATGAACACCACCAGCGCCGCGAGCATCAGCGCCGCGATGACGCCGAAGTACCCGGTGTAGCTCATCATGCTGTTGCTCACCGACGCCGTGGCGAACACCATGCCCAGCGCCAGCACGATGATGCCGCCGGCGCTGCCCATCAGGTTGATGACGGCGTTGGCTTTGGACCGCAGGGGCTTGGGTGTCACGTCCGGCATCAGCGCCACCGCCGGCGACCGGAACGTGGCCATGCTCAGCAGAATGATGAGCAGCAGCGCCACGAACACCACCAGCGCGCCGGGATTGGCCGCCGCCGTGTCCCGGGCGCAGGCCTGCCGCGCCGGCACCACGTAGTTGGTGTACGCCGGGTCGGTGACGGTCTTTCCCTCGTCGTTGACGGTCTGGCTGCGGATGGCGGTGAACTCCGCCTCCGTGAATTTATGCCCCAGAATAAAGCTCTCGCCGCTGGGGGACAGCAGCGTGGCGTCCTTCTGCTCGTTATAGATCACCGTCAGCGCCGCCGGGTCGTCAATAGCGGATACCTTGTCCAGCCGCTTCAGCTGCGCGTTGTCCGCAAAGGACAGCGCGATCAGCGCCACCGCCGCGATCAGCGTGCCCACCACGATGAACGGCGTCCGCCGCCCTCTCGGGTGGGTGCACTTGTCAGAGATGTGCCCGAACAGCGGCAGCAGGAACAGCGCCAGCACGTTGTCCATCGCCATAATGACGCCGGACCAGGTCTGGCTCATGCCGAATTTGTTGGTCAGGATCAGCGGCACTGTGTTGTCATAGGCCTGCCAGAAGGCGCAGATCAGGAAAAAAGCAAAGCCGACCAGAATGGTGCGCTTGTAATTCAGCTTCATGGTGTCTCCTCCCACGCGCGGAATACCGCGTTGATATCGTCGTACACCCATGTGGGGCGTATGCCGTCTCTTTCAATGTCGTCCCGTGTCCCCTCGCCGGACAGCACGAAAACGCTGTCGATCCCGGCGTTCACCGCGCAGGCGATGTCCGTGTACAGCCGGTCGCCGAGCAGCACCGCCGCCTCCGGCGGATACCCGGTCCGCTCCAGCGCCAGCTGCACCATGGCGGGCCGGGGCTTGCCGATGAACTCCGGCTCCCGTCCGGTGGCCCGGTGCAGCATCTCGCATACGCTGCCGCAGTCCGGTACCGAGCCGTACCACGTGGGGCACACCCAGTCCGGGTTCGTGGCCAGCCAGGTGACGCCCCGGTTCAGCAATATGCAGGCGTCCTCCAGCTTCTGAAACGTCAGCTCCCGGTCGAAGCCGCTGAGCAGGATCTCCGCGCCGTCCTCCCGGTCACAGGTGACGGGTATCCCCGCCGCTGCCAGCTGATCGTAAAAGGACCGGGTGCCCTGCACGTAGCACCGGCGTCCCGGATACCGCCTCCGCAGCAGGTCGACGGCCGCGTCCACCGAGGTCAGGTAGTCCTCCCGCCCGGTGGCGATGCCCATGCCGTTCAGCTTTTCTATATAGCCCTCCACGCCTTTGGAGGAGTTGTTGGTCAAAAACAGATACCGTCCGCCCTTCTCCCGTATGCGGGAGAGAAAGGCCGTTACCCCGTCGAACAGCCGGTCGTCCAGATAGATGGTCCCGTCCATGTCCAGCAGAAACAGCCGCTTATCCTGTAAACGTCCCAAGGAGCGCCCTCCTTTTCAGATACATACCATAAAAGACAGAATACCACACGTTTGCCGCGATGGCAACAAAAACCCCGTCACACCACCTGAAAAATAAAGAATTTCAGATAGTTCGTCTCCTCCACGCCCCACAGGATGGGGTGGTCGGCGCACTGCTGCCGCGCTTCGATCTGCCGCAGCTGCACCCCCGCGTCCCGGGCGGCGTCCCGCAGCATCTTGATGAACAGCGCCTCCGACGCGAAGTGGCTGCACGAGCACGTGGCCAGATATCCGCCCCGGGGCAGCAGCTTCATGGCCCGGTAGTTGATCTCCTTGTACCCGGTCATGGCGTTGTGTATGGTCCTGCGGCTCTTGGTGAAGGCCGGCGGGTCCAGTATGATGAAGTCGTATTTCCGCGGCTGCTCCGCCAGCTGCGGCAGCAGGTCGAACACGTTGGCGCACACGCAGTCCATCACGCCGTCCAGCCCGTTTTTCCGCGCGTTCTCCGCCGCGCAGTCCACGGCGAACTGCGACACGTCCACGGCGGTCACGCGCTTCGCCCCGCCCTTTGCGGCGTTCAGGGCGAAGGAGCCGGTGTGGGTGAAGCAGTCCAGCACCGTCCTGCCCTTTGCCAGCTTCGCCACCGCCAGCCGGTTGTACTTCTGGTCCAGAAAGAAGCCGGTCTTCTGCCCGTTCTCAAAGTCCACCGTGTACCGTATGCCGTTCTCCGTGATGTCCTCGGCGGTGCTCTCCGGCGCGGCCTCGCCGGGCAGCGTCATCCAGCCCTTGCCCTGCGCCATGCCCTCCAGCGTCCGGAGGGCCGCGTCGTTGCGCTCGTACACGCCCCGGATGACCTGCCCGTCCTCCCGCAGGATGCGTACCAGCAGCGGCAGCACCCGTTCCTTGATACGCTCCATACCCAGGCTCAGTACCTGGGCCACCAGCACGCGCTCGAACCGGTCCACCGTCAGCCCCGGAAAGCCGTCTGCCTCCCCGAAGATAATGCGGCAGCACCGGCTGTCCGTCTCGCCCATCACCGTTTTGCGGTAGTCCCAGGCGTAGCGCAGCCGCCGTTCCCAGAAGGCGTCGCCCGCCGGGTCGTCGTTGGCGTTCCGCGTCACCAGCCGCACCCGTATTTTGGACGCGCTGTTATAGAACCCACAGCCCAGCCAGCTGCCCTTTTTCGACACCACGTCCACCAGGCTGCCGTCCTCCGGCGTGCCGCTGACCGACACCACCTCACCCTCATAGACCCACGGGTGTCCGTCCACGATGGCGCGCTCCCCCTTGGGGGTGATGGTGACGATGGGATACGGTCTGGCAGCTTTCATGGCGGTTACTCCTTTTGTACAGGAAAATTTCTCCTAAGTATAGCACAAAGACAAGCATATTTCCATACGATGTATAAATAAAGTATCGTTGAAGTACAGACAAAGTATAGTAAAATGCACAGAACAAGTATAGGAGGAACTGCCATGCCGCGTATCTTTTTAAGTCCATCTACCCAGGAATATAACCCATATATCACCGGAAACGGCTCAGAAGAGTACTTTATGAACCAAATTGCCGACGCCATGGAGCCCTATCTTTTGGCCAACACCATCCGTTTTACCCGCAACACCCCCGACATGACCGCCGCCAGCTCCATCCGCCTGGCAAATTCTGGAAGTTACGATTTTTATTTGGCGCTTCACTCCAACGGCAGCACCGATGGTACCAAGGAGGGCGCCGTCCGCGGTGTCATCGCTTTTTACTATCCCACCAGTGCTAATGGCCGCCGCGCGGCGGATATTTTTGTGAAAAATTTGAAAGACATCTATCCGTTGCCGGACAAGGTCTATGCCCGTGCCACCACCACGCTGGGCGAGGTCCGCCAGCCCTATATGCCCTCCGTACTGCTGGAGCTGGGTTACCACGACAACACCGCCGATGCCCGTTGGATCGAGGGCAATATCCAGGCCATTGCCGCCAATTTGGTGCTGTCGCTGACAGAGTACTTCGGCCTGCCTTTCGTCACACCCATAACACCCTGGCAGGGCACGGTGCAGACGCCGGGCGGAGGACCGCTGAACCTTCGTGCGGCCCCTGGCGCCCGGGCCGAGGTAGTCACACTCTTGCCCAACGGTGCAAAGCTCACTGTCTACGGTCGCTACCAGGAATGGTATACGGTGGGGTATCAGGGCCGTCTGGGCTACGCTTACGCCGATTTCATTCAGTGACCCAAGAGATACGGTGCCCTGCCTGAAAAACGACAAAAGAAAAGTTTACTTTGCCCTTGACAGTTGACCATAATATGTTTAATATAGTAAAGGATCATTATCGGGGCATAGGAGCCTTTCTGCCCCGATTGTCATCCGGCACCATATTTTGTGCCGACGCAAAAACCCAATAACAACATAGGAGGAATGTACCATGACCACAACTGGCTGGATCGTGGCCATCCTCTCGTTCGCTGTCGCCCTCGTTCTGGGCTTTGCGGCCTGCACGCTTATCCGCCGCCGCAAGGAAAAGAACGACCAGCGCAAGATCGAAGACGCCGAGCAGGAAGCTTTGCGTATCGTCAATGAGGCCATCAAGAGCTCTGAAAACAAAAAGAGAGAAGCACTCCTTGAAGCAAAAGAAGAGATTTTGAAGAACCGCAGCGAGTACGAGAAGGAAGTCAAGGAACGCCGTGCCGAACAGCAGAAGCAGGAACGCCGTCTGCAGCAGAAGGAAGAGAACCTCGATCACAAGACCGAGATGATCGAAAAGAAGGAAGAGGCTCTGGCCCAGAAGCACGCAGCTCTGGACAAGGAGCAGGAGGAGATCAAACTCATCAAGCGCAGCCAGACCGAGATGCTGGAGCGCATTTCCGGCTTCACGGCGGATCAGGCTAAGGATTACCTGATCGCCCAGGTGGAGTCCGAGGTCACCCACGAAACGGCGCTGAAGATCAAGGAGATTGAGGCCCGCGCCAAGGACGAGGCCGACCAGCGTGCCCGCGAGATCGTGGCCACCGCCATCCAGCGCTGCGCCGCCGACCACGTGGCCGAGATCACCGTCAGCGTGGTGCCGCTGCCCAATGACGAGATGAAGGGCCGCATCATTGGCCGCGAGGGCCGCAACATCCGCACGCTGGAGACGCTTACCGGCGCGGATCTGATCATCGACGACACGCCGGAGGCCATCACCGTCTCCTGCTTCGAGCCGGTCCGCCGCGAGATCGCGCGGCTGGCCCTGGAAAAGCTTATCGCCGACGGCCGCATCCACCCCACCCACATCGAGGAAATGGTGGAGAAGGCCCGCCGCGAGGTGGACGGCGTCATCCGCGCCGAGGGCGAGCGCGCCGTGCTGGAGACCGGTGTCCGCGGCCTGCACCCGGAGCTGCAGAAGCTGCTGGGCAAGCTGCACTACCGTACCAGCTACGGCCAGAACGTGCTGCAGCACTCCATCGAGGTCAGCCATATCGCCGGTATGATGGCCGCGGAGCTGGGCGCCGATGTGCAGGCTGCCAAGCGCGCCGGCCTGCTGCACGACATTGGCAAAGCCCTGGACCATGAGTTCGAGGGCACCCATGTGGCGCTGGGCGTGGAATACGCCCGCAAGTACCGGGAAAAAGAGGACATCATCCATGCCATCCAGGCCCACCACGGCGACGTGGAGTGCAGGACCCTGGTGGCCTGCCTGGTCCAGGCGGCGGACGCCATTTCCGCGGCCCGTCCGGGTGCGCGGCGCGAGAACCTGGAAAATTATATTAAACGTTTGGAAAAGCTGGAGGAGATCACCGGCAGCTATCCCGGCGTGGAAAAGAGCTACGCCATCCAGGCCGGCCGTGAGGTCCGCGTGATGGTGAAGCCCGAGCAGGTGTCCGAGGACCAGATGGTCATTCTGGCCCGGGAGCTGGCCAAGCGCATCGAAAACGAGCTGGAGTACCCCGGACAGATCAAGGTACACGTCCTGCGGGAGACCAAGGTCGTGGAATACGCCAAGTAAATACACCGCTGATCAGGCCGCAGAGTTCCCCGCTCTGCGGTCTGATTTTCGTTAAGCAGCCATAAAGATTCCGGAAATGCCGGGGAGAGGCCGTTAATTCAAAGGAATTTGTTGCATAAAGGACCGGAATATGATATACTGAACCATCAGGCTGTGAACCTGCCTGAAATTTCATTACAGAAAGCTGAGTTGGTAACCTTTCTATGGACAGTAGTACTGTCGCAATGCTGGCGGCACTGGTGGCGCTGGTCGCCCTATCCGCCTACTTCTCCGCCACGGAGACCGCTTTTACATCCCTGAACCGCATCCGCCTGAAAACCCGGGCCGACGACGGCGACAAGCGCGCCGCCCGGACCCTGGCCCTGGCAGCCGATTTCGACCGGCTGCTCTCCACCCTCCTCATCGGCAACAACATCGTCAACAACGTGGCCACCACCATCGGCGCGGTGCTGTTTATCCAGCTCATCGGCCCGGGGAAGGGCCCCACGGTGTCCGCCACGGTGCTGACCGTGGTGATCCTGATCTTCGGCGAGGTGACTCCCAAGAGTCTGGCCAAGGAGCGGCCGGAGGCCTGGGCCATCGTCGCCACGCCGCTGCTGCGGGTGATGGCGGTGCTGCTGACGCCGGTGAACTTCCTGTTCACCCAGTGGAAGAAGCTGCTGCGGGTGCTGCTGCGGCACCAGGACGACGACGGCATCACCGAGGAGGAGCTGATGGGCATGGTGGACCAGGCCGAAACCGAGGGAAGCCTGGACCAGCACGAAAGCGATCTCATCCGCAACGCCATCGAGTTCAACGACATGGAGGTTTCCGAGATCCTCACCCCCCGGGTGGATCTGGAGGCCCTGGCGGACACCGCCACCATGGAGGAGGCGGCGGCCATGTACGCAGACAGCGGGTTCTCCCGGCTGCCGATCTATCACGACAGTATTGACAATATCATCGGCGTCCTGCACGAGAAGGACTTCTACGCCGCCTATTGCCGGGGCGTCAAGCGCCTGTCGGAGCTGAAGAGCTCCGTGCTGTACACCACGGAAACCGCCCGGATATCGGACCTGCTGCGGCAATTGCAGCAGAATAAGGTCCACATGGCGGTGGTGGTGGACGAATACGGCGGCACCGAGGGC
>OHVZ01000132.1_pt1 | contig 41207 bp, 26 predicted proteins | sample 1579561 | NCBI WGS metagenome assembly OHVZ01 (sample SAMEA3882547, study PRJEB24775) | human gut metagenome | biome: human-associated habitat; feature: intestine environment; material: feces | place: Netherlands | collected 2009/2010
CGGGATCGATCGGGAAAACATGATCGGGCTTCAGGTACCACAGCGTTTTATCCTCCTTGAAATGGAGTTCGCCGCCGCCCGTAATATTCAGCATCACCACGGCATCTTTGGCGATCTTGCCCTCTTCTACAGCCTTGATGAGCGATGCGGTGGCGATGCCGGCCGCCGAATAGATATCGACGCCTTCCAACTCGAGGAACAGACGCCGCGCTTTGCGGGCGTGGGCATTGGTCAGCGCGAACATCTCGCCGTCGGTGGCTTTCAGCGCATCGTAAAGACCGCCGGCGATACTATAAGGCGGTTTGCGGTTCGACAGCACCTTGGCGTCGATGATCTCCGCGTCGCGGCGCGCCTTGTCGTCGTCATAGGGCAGCATCTTGCGCGAATCGGCGCGCCAGGCGTCGTACATCGGCACGAACGGGGCATTCTGCGACACCATCAGCTTCATCGTGTTGCTGCCGAAACGGCCGTCCTCGATGAGGCGCATGTTGGCCTCCCAGGCAGCAATGGCACCCGTGCCGCTGCCCACGGCCTGGAAATAGTAGTCCGGAATGCGGCCGATCGTCGTCACGGCCGAGAGCACCGTGCAGGCCATGCCGTCGCGGCGCGCGATGTTCTTCGCTCCGCCCTCGGCATAGAAGCCCGGCGTCTTGAGGGCGATGTCGCTCAGGTGGATGGCATCGAAGTAGTCGCCGCCCTTCTCGCACGAGATGAGCTTCACGCAGGGGTCCAGCGGCTCCTCGAACCACAGGGCGCCGATATTGTCATAGGGCACCGACAGCAGCAGCTTGATATGGTTGTCGGAGCAGACCTTGGCGAAGGCTCGTGCCGTATTGCCGGCCGACGCAACCACCAGCACGCGCTGCTCGTCCTCGGCCGTGCGGCCGCAGACCGTGTAGGCCTCGGTCTCCTTGAACGAGCAGGTCGTCATCGTCGCCCCGATGGCCGGATAGTAGCCGTTGAAGGTGATCCACAGATTCTCCAGTCCGAGGTGTGCGGCCAGCCCCTTGCTGCGGTAGGTCACGGGGGCCGACGACCCCTTCAGGATGCGACGCACGGGCATCCAGTCGCAGAAGCGGTAGAGGCCCCACTCGGCGGGTTTCACTTCGAGCTGCCTGCGGGCATAGCGTGCGCGCACGAGCGACGGCGTCTTGCACTGCGGATCGGCGAGCGTCCAGCCCTCGTCGGGAAATTCACGTCCCGTGGCCACGCACTCGAGCGTATAGGAGGTAGGTTCAAATTTTTCCATCTATTCTGTTTGTGTTGCGATTTGTTTGCGGTTATGACATGCGGTTTTTGAAGTCTTCGTATCCGAATGCGCGGATGAGGTCGATGCGGCCGTCGCGGCGCGCAATGACGATCGAGGGGTGGGCCACACCGTTGAACATCGTCGTCTTGACCATCGTGTAGTGGATCATGTCCTCGAAGACGATGCGCTCGCCCACCTTCAGGTCGTGGTCGAAGGCCCAGTCGCCGCAGTAGTCGCCGGCCAGGCAGCTCGTGCCGCCCATGCGCCAGCGCTTCTCGCCCGCGGCGGGCTCGTGCGCCCCGACGATCGCGGGCTTGTAGGGCATTTCGAGGCAGTCGGGCATGTGGCAGGCGAACGAGACGTCGAGCATGGCCGTCGTCACGCCGCCGTTCTCGACGATGTCCTCCACGGTCGAGACGAGGTATCCCGTGCGCCAGGTGAAGGCGCTGCCCGGTTCGAGAATGAGCCGCAGGTGGGGATGGCGCGCCTTGAACTCGCGCAGCAGGGCGATCAGCGCGTCGCAGTCGTACCACGAGGCGGTCATCAGGTGGCCGCCGCCCATGTTGAGCCACTGCACGTGGTCGAGGTACTCGCCGAAGTGGCGCTCGACGGCTTCGAGTGCCAGGCGCAGGTGCTCGGGACGCGACTCGCACAGCACGTGGAAGTGCAGCCCTTCGATGCCGCGGGGCAGACCGCCGTGCGCCGCCAGCTGCGCGGCCGTGACGCCGAGGCGCGAACCGGCCACACACGGGTTATAGAGGTCCGTCTCGACGGGCGAGTACCCGGGATTGATGCGCAGGCCGCACGAAATGCCGCGCAGAATGGCCATCGGCGCGAAACGCTCGTACTGCGCCAGGGAGTTGAAGGTAATATGGTTGCTGCAGCGCAGAATCTCCTCGATGTTGCGGTCCGTGTAGACGGGGGCGTAGGTGTGCGCCATGCATCCGAACTCCTCGAGCACGAGGCGTGCCTCGGCGGCCGAGGAGGCGGTGGCACCGTCGGAATGGCGGGCCAGTTCGGGGAAGATGCTCCACATGGCGCAGGCCTTCAGGGCGACGATGATCTCGGCGCCCGACTCGCGGCGCACGCGGTCGATCAGGGCGAGATTCGCGTCGAGCAGCCTCTCGTCAAGCACGTAACTGGGCGAAGGCACGGTTTGGAAATCGATCATCGGGATGCTTTCATTCAAAACGGATACAAAATTAACAATTTCGTCGCGAATCGCGTTCCGCGTGCGTCGGAAATTCGGATAAATACGCATTTATACTTACCCGGTCCGCCCTACCCTCCACCGGCAGCCACGGCAGAGAGTTCCCGGCCGTTCCAAGAGGCACCGCGGAAGGTTCCGGCCGCCGGACAAGGCGCCGTGCAGGGCTCCCGGCCGCCCAAAAAGCCGCGGCAGAGAGTTCCCGGCCGCCGGACAAGGCGCCGTGCAGGGCTCCCGACCGCCCAAAAAGCCGCGGCAGAGGGCTCCCGACCGCCTCAAGAGACGCCGCGGAGAGTTCCCGACCACGCGCCGGGCCCTGCGGCGGGGCGACGATCCCTACTCCGCCTCGGTGAAGGTGACACCCTGCAGCGCATCGTCCGAATAGACATGCAGGCTGTGGCCGGTCTCGCTCAGACAGGTGATCCGATGCAGGTGGTTGTCGAAACGCCCCGGCGCCCCGACGGCAAAGAGGCACTCGCGTCGGTCGATGATCCGCTCGCCGACGCGGCGGGCCGTCCGGTCGGTCACCGGCTCGAAGATCTCGACACGGAACACCCCGTCGGCAAAGTGGTAGCCCGCAAAGGCAGGATGTCCGTGAATGGTCGTCGCATTGCCGCGCTTCCAGCTCATCACGAGCGCCTCCCAGTGCGTGCGGGGGCAGCGCCCGAGGTAGCTCCGCACATAGCTGCGGTCGGAGTAGCGGTCGAACGACCCGAGCGGGTGGGTCTCGAGCCACGGCATCACATAGTCGCGGATCCGCTCGCCCGTCGCGGGGCCCAGCGGGGCGGCGGTGGCGAGGGTCAGCAGTTCATCGAAAAAGACCCCGTAGTCGGTGCGCGTGTCGCACGGTTCATCGTAACGGGCAGCCAGCGTGACAGTCTCTTCTGATCGCATGTTCGGGCAGTATTTCTCTTTTGAGGATAAAGGTAGCGGATTTTCCCGTTCCGGCGGTCAGTAGAAATACCTAAATTCGGGTGCGGCCCACCTTCAGGAGGCCTTCCTACGCCCCGCACGGCACATAAAAAACGGACGGCCCCATGTGGGACCGTCCGCATATCGGACAACGATCTGCCGGAAGTTTCCTGCTCCGCTGCCCTCTCCGAATCCGGAGGCGGGATACCGGGAGGTGCAGGAAATCCGACGGCAGCGACGTCACACCTCGATGTCGACGTCGAACAGCTCGTGCCACGGGAGCCCCTGCTCGCCCAACTCCGCGAGGAACGGATCGGGATCGAACTCCTCGACGTTGAAGACGCCGGCTCCGCGCCACAGCCCCTTGGCCCACATGGCGGCCCCCAGCGCCGCGGGCACGCCCGTCGTGAACGAGACGGCCTGCGTGCCGGTCTCCTTGTAGGCCTGTTCGTGGTCGCAGTTGTTGTAGATATAATAGGTGTGCTCCTTGCCGTCCTTCACACCGCGGATGCGGCAGCCGATCGAGGTCTGACCGTGGTAGTTGGCCCCCAGCGACTTGGGATCGGGCAGCACGGCCTTCAGGAACTGGATCGGCACGATCTCGACGCCGTTGTAGAGGATCGGGTCGATGCGGGCCATGCCGATGTCCTGAATGACGCGCAGGTGTGTGAGGTACTCCTTGCCGAAGGTCATCCAGAAGCGGGCGCGCTTGATCGTCGGATAGTTCTTCACGAGCGATTCGAGCTCCTCGTGGTAGATGACGTAGGACTCGCGCTCGCCGATGCCGGGATAGTGCAGCGGGCGGTGAATCTCGTGGGGTTCGGTCACGATCCACTGACCGTTTTCGTAGTAGCGGCCCTTCTGCGTCACCTCGCGGATGTTGATCTCGGGGTTGAAGTTCGTGGCGAAGGCCTTGCCGTGGTTGCCGGCATTGCAGTCCACGATGTCGAGGTAATGGATCTCGTCGAAGTGGTGCTTGGCGGCATAGGCCGTGAAGATGGCCGTCACGCCCGGATCGAATCCGCAGCCGAGGATCGCCGTGAGGCCCGCCGCCTTGAAGCGGTCCTGATAGGCCCACTGCCACGAATATTCAAAGTGCGCCTCGTCGCGGGGCTCGTAGTTGGCCGTGTCGAGGTAGTTGCAGCCGCACTCGAGGCAGGCGTCCATGATCGTGAGGTCCTGATACGGCAGGGCGACGTTGACGACGATGTCGGGCTTGAAGGCGCGGAACAGCTCGCACAGCGCCGGCACGTTGTCGGCATCGACCTCGGCGGTCTTCACGCGGTTGCCGCCGATGGCGGCCGCCACGGCGTCGCATTTGGATTTGGTACGGCTGGCCAACATCACGTCCGTGAAGACGGGATTGGCGGCAATCTTCTGGGTCACGACCGTTCCGACGCCACCCGCACCGATGATAAGGGCTCTACACATAGGTATGAGAATTAATGGTTCAGTTTACGCATTTGCGCATTGCGCATACAAAAATATCGTTTTATTTCGGCAATCCAAAATCCCGGGGAAAAATTTGCGGCGTGCGGCAGAATGCGGGAAGGATGCAGCAGCGGAAGACGGGAGACAGCAGGCATACGGCGGGTTGCGGCGGTGTACAGCGAAAAACGGCATTCGGGTCCCGGCACAAAAAAAGAGGAAAACCACGACTTTCCTCTCTTTTGGTGAACCCGCTGGGCTCAAAATATTATAGCCTAATTTACAGGGACTTGGCATGCGGTTTTCTTGCCCAGTCACAAATTAGTCACAAATCACTGTCGTTATTTGACAGGGGTTTGTCTGAGTGATACTCGTTGTAAAATTATAATATTTTTCTCAAATGTCCAATTTAATTTGTGATTTATGAATATGTTTATTCCAGCGTGATTTTCCCAAATCTTAATTCAGTTTTCAGAATTTCATATACATAGGCCGAACTCTCTATGTAAAGCCCCGTATTCGGATCGCAGAGTTTGGCAAATGTCTCCGAATTGTGGAATACGGAAATCGCATCGGTCAAATTCATGCCATTGTCTTCCATCAAATAGGCGATGATGTCTTTGCTGATTCCTTCGACCAGATATTCGATTTTTTTATCGTTCATAAGGCTTGAGGTATTTAATGGCTCTATCTGAATGGAAGAAATATTGCGAGGAGACTTTATGAAAACGTATTTTTGATACTAACTTCTCCAGATCTTCGTAGCTGTTGATACTTAATCTTACTTTCTCAATATGATATTCTTGAGAATGATTGTGTTCTTTACGCGATTCTTTAATTCGTTGTCCTATACTGAAAACGAATTCATGATTTGTATAATATCGCGCTTTCTTTACCACGAATGCAAAAGAACCACCGAATTCGAATATTTATACATATTTGCGAATACTTATCCGGGTTTATTTTCTATATTTGCATCGGGATAACATAAATTGTGCAAATTCTTTGAATGCCCAAAGAATATTCAATTGATGAGGCATATATGAATTAGGCTGATAGCTATACAGCGCATATGTGAATTTATACTGCATGAATATACCAGACTTTATGTACCCGACATAAAGTCTGGGAATGAGGGAACAATAGCTATTATGATTTACATGATCTATCGCAATCACATGTAAATCGAATAGCGTCCCCTCATTTTATTTTCTGTTCATTAAATAGAACAGGAGCATGTATGCGGGCATGTAATCCTTCAGGGCGATTTTCAGCGTGTTGAGGGCCTGGGTAATCTCCCAGGTTACCCGTCGCATCGGAATCTGGTATTTATCAGAGATCTCCTTATGTGTCATGAGGCCGAAACGGCTGTCAGAAAAAATTGCCCGACGGAGTTCGGGCATCTTGGCAAGTTCGCGGCGGATAATTTTTTCTACGTCATTTGAAAAAAGGCTGTTCTCGATTTCCGAACTTTCCAATGACCGAAGACTGATTTGTAACTGCCACTCCTTGCGATCCTGGATGTGATTGTGGATTTTGGAGTGGATGCTGTTCATTCGGATATACTCATAGCAGGCGTTTTTGATGATCTGCACGATGTACATTCGGTAATCGCCTTTTCGAGGATCCAGCTTGTCTTTGTTTTCCCACAGTCTGAGGAAACTATCCGACACAATATCTTCGGCGGCCGCTTCATTTCGTACATAGGAATATGCCAGCAACTTATAGGCTTCGATGTTGGCAAAAAAGTGCTTGCCAAGTTCATCGAATGTAAAATCGATCGCAGTGGATGTTGCTGTCATATCCATAATCGAGAAACAAAGATAAGATAATTTGCAGAAAATCGAAATTTCATTATTCTGCACGTTTAAAAGAGTATTTTTAGTGAAAAAATATAAAACTCTGGATGACAAATATTTATTTTTAATAAATAAATTTACAAATTAACTTAAAAAATTTATTTGCAAAAAAAATGCAAAATTTAGTGTAGTACCCCCTGCCCTTATTCATAATATATATAGAACGCTAACTGAAATACGACATGCAAGACGAGGTAATATATCGCTATTTGACCGGGAAATGCTCGCCGGAAGAAGAACAACAGATTCAGGAATGGTATCAGCAGGACCCCGAGAATCATCAACGGGACATTGATCGGGTTCGTCTCGTTTTTGAGAGTGTTCTGGTTCATCAGGTAATTGGCGCGGTAGAGAGGCGCCCCAAACGTACCTGGACACTCCGCAAAGTGGTCCGGTATTCTACGGGTATTGCTGCCGGGCTGCTTCTTTTTGCCGGTGGATTGTATTGGATGCGGTCTCATACCTATGGTGAAATCTCGTCTCAATACACTTCCCTTGAGATCCCGGCCGGTCAGCGTATCAGCCTGGATCTCGCCGACGGAACGCATGTGTGGCTGAATTCAGGTTCGAGAATTGAGTATCCTGTGGTTTTTGACCGCAAGGAGCGTCGTGTAAGACTTTCGGGTGAAGCCATGTTTGAGGTAACGCATGACGAAGACCGACCGTTTGTTGTCGAGACGTTTGCTTCGAATATAGAAGTTCTGGGAACCAAGTTCAACGTAGTTGCTGATGAATCACGGTCGCAGTTCTCCACAACGTTGCTTGAGGGCTTGGTAAAGGTAACATCGGGTGATCAGCATGTGATTCTTCATCCTGATGAGGTTGTCAATCTTATTAATGGACATCTGATGGTTTTTCATAACACCGATCCTGTTGCCATGCAATGGACGGAAGGAATCTTGAGTATGAAGGGGATTTCTTTTGAAGATTTGATGGCAAAATTCGAGCGAATATACGATGTCAAGATCGTGTATGAATGCGAAAAGATCCCGACCATTGAATTTGCAAGCGGAAAGATTCGTGTATCGGACGGCATCGACCATGCGCTTCGGGTGTTGCAACATGTGGCGGATTTTACCTATGAGCGGGATGAGGAGCACAATGTCATTCGCATCAAATAGCAGACATGCGATAGCGTAACTTATTGTATCATTCGGAAAAAAAGAGTGCCTATGGAGAAACGACAATGAACGACCCCCTATCTGACATTCTCTTGAAAAAAAGCCTGCGGATATTGCCGATCCGCAGGCCGGTAACAGAGAATAAAACTAACCTTAGTACATCCATTACCTTTAACTTCACAAAAGTATGAATAAAACGAGATTCTGCAAAATCCGGAATCTGTTTGAGGTCATTCTGCTGATGTGTCTGTCGCTCCATATCCGCGGAGCGCAGGCGCAGACCGCCCGTTTTACGATCCATCTGGAAAAGGTTCCGATGGAACAGGTGGTCAATGAAATAGAGAAGCAATCGCGCTATCTGTTTCTATTCAATAAGGACATCGACAGTCGGCGTATTATCGTTTCGGTTCACGCCGAGAATCAAACCATTACACAAATTCTTCCCGCGCTTTTCAAGGATACGGGACTCAATTACACTATTGAGGGAATGTCGATCCTTGTGACGAAAAAGTCGGAGAAGTCCGAAAACCCGGTAACGGTATCAGGCCGCGTAACCGATCTCAAAGGGTTGCCGATCGTCGGCGCTTCCGTCATCGTTCATGGAACGACCGTGGGAGTTTCGACCGACACCAATGGCCGCTTTTCTCTGGAGGTTCCGGCACCAGCGTCATCCCATGTGCTTGAGATCAGCTACCTGGGGTACGAGACCGCCCGTGTGACCGTGGGCTCGCGCTCGCACTTCGACATAACACTGCGCGAATCCTCCTCGGAGATCGAACAGGTCGTGGTGACGGCCCTCGGCATCAAACGACAGGAGAAGGCCCTCTCGTACAACGTCCAGCAGGTTGCCCCGTCGGACATCACGATGGTCAAGGATGCCAACTTCATGAACTCGCTTGCGGGTAAGGTGGCTGGCGTGACGATCAACACTTCGTCGTCAGGTGTCGGCGGCGCCTCGAAGGTCGTCATGCGCGGTACGAAATCGATCCTTCAGTCGTCGAATGCCCTCTATGTGATCGACGGCATTCCGATGAACAACGTCGGAGGTGGAGGCGGCACGGAATTCGATTCGCGCGGTACCACGGAGGCCATAGCGGACTTGAACCCCGAGGATATCGAGTCGATCTCGGTGCTGACGGGCGCCTCGGCGGCGGCTCTTTATGGATCGAGCGCGGCGAACGGTGCCATCATGATCACGACGAAGAAAGGGCAGGCCGGACAGTTCAAGGTGACCTATTCGAGCCAGACGGAGTTCCTCGCGCCCTTCGTGATGCCGGAGTTTCAGAACCGCTACGGCACGGGCAGCTACGGATCGGTATCGGGATCGCCGGTCTACAGTTGGGGCCCGAAGCTCACCGATGCGGCCCGCACGGGTTATACGCCCGATGAGTTTTTCGAGACGGGCCATGTCTATACGAATGCCGTGACGCTTTCGGGTGGTACAGAGAAGAACCAGACCTACTTTTCGGCCGCGGCGGTCAATTCCGACGGCATCATTCCGAACAACTACTACGACCGCTACAACTTTACGTTCCGCAACTCGACGCAGTTTCTTCAGGATCGGCTGCATCTGGATGTCAGTGCCAGCTATATTGTGCAGAAGGACCGCAACATGATCAACCAGGGTGTCTATTCGAACCCAATTGTATCGGCTTATCTTTTCCCGCGCGGAGATGATTTCGAGGCGGTGAAGATTTTCGAGCGTTGGGATCCGGCGCGCAAGATCAGCGTACAGTACTGGCCGCAGGGTGAAGGCGGTGACTTGCGCATGCAGAATCCCTACTGGATTGCCTATCGTAACCCGCGTGATACAGACAAGAAACGTTACATGGCTTCGGCCTCACTGTCGTATGATATCTTGCCGTGGTTGAATGTCAGCGGCCGGGCACGCATCGACAACACCAACTCGGTCTATACGCAGAAGCTCTACGCCTCGTCGAACACCACGATCACCGAGGGCAGTTCGCAGGGCCACTATACGGAGATCACGAATGCCGACGAGCAGATCTATGCCGACGTAATGGCGAATGTAAACAAGACCTTCGGCGAGGAGTGGTCGCTGGTAGCGAACGTCGGCGCCTCGATCAACGACGTGCGCAGCCGTGAGTTGTCCTACCGGGGCCCGATCCGCGATTCGGGTGTTCCGAACCTCTTCACGGTCTTCGACCTCGACCGTGAGAAGTCCCGCCCCCAGAAGTGGGGCTGGCAGGAGCAGACGCAGTCGCTCTTCGGTTCGGTCGAGGTGGGCTGGAAACAGATGCTCTACCTGACCGTTACGGGCCGCAACGACTGGGCCTCGCAGTTGGCCGGGTCGCCGCAGAAGTCCTTCTTCTACCCCTCGGTAGGCCTTTCATGGATCCCTTCGGCGACCTTCGACCTGCCGGATGCGTTCACCTATCTGAAACTCCGGGCGTCGTTCTCGTCGGTGGGTATTCCTTTCCCGCGCTTCCTGACGACCCCGACCTACGCCTACGATGAAACGACGCAGCAGTGGCTGCCAACGACCTTCCGCGAGATCGGCCAGCTCTATCCTGAGCGGACGAAAACCTGGGAAGTGGGTCTCGACGCCCGACTGTGGAATGACCTGCGGCTGAGTGCCTCGTGGTACCTGGCCGACACGAGCAACCAGACCTTCCAGCCGACGGTCTCCACCTCGTCGGGCTATTCGAGCATGTACGTCCAGACGGGCTGTGTGCGCAACACGGGCGTCGAGGCGTCGCTGGGTTACGGACACACCTGGCGCGACTTCTCGTGGGACACGAATGTTACCTTCACCTGGAATCGCAACGAGATTCTCGACCTGATGGATGGCATGTGCGACCCGATGACGGGCGAACCGCTGAAGGACCGTCTCGAAATCAAGGGACTCGGCAAGGCAAAGTATATTCTGAAAAAGGGAGGTACGATGGGTGACCTCTATACGACGTCGAATCTGAAATACGACGAGAACGGCTACATTCAGGTGGACCGCAACGGCAATTTCGTGACGACGGACGTCGGCGAGGAGATCTACCTTGGTTCGGTGCTTCCGGACTACAATCTGGCATGGCGCAACGATTTTTCATGGAAGGGTGCGCATCTGGGAGTTCTCTTTACGGGTCGTATCGGCGGTATCTGCTATTCGGCGACGCAGGCCAATCTGGATTTGTTCGGCGTATCGGAGACTTCGGCCGCGGCGCGCGATGCCGGGGGTGTTCTGATCAACGGCCGTGAGATGGTGGATCCGCAGCGCTGGTACGCCGCGATCGCCTCGCAGTCGGGACTGCCGCACTATTACACCTACTCGGCCACGAACTTCCGTCTGCAGGAGCTTTCGGTGGGCTATACGCTGCCGCGCCGCTGGTTCCGCGATGTCTGCTCGATCGACATCTCGTTCGTCGGGCGCAACCTCTGGATGATCTACTGCAAGGCGCCGTTCGACCCCGAGGCGATTGCCTCGACGGGTAACAACTACCAGGGTATCGACTACTTCATGGTGCCGTCGCTGCGCAGCTTGGGCTTTAGCCTTCGTGTTACCTTCTAAAACCGAAAACGTATGAAACGAATCCAACATATCATCAGCGCGCTTTTCGGAGTTCTGCTGCTGTTGTCGTGGGGCTGCACGGGGGATTTCGACGAGATCAACCGCAATCCGAGCGAGGCGACGAATGAAGAGCTCCAGCGCGAGAACTACAAGATCGGCACCAACATCCGTGGTCTCCAGAATCTGGTGATTCCGGTACAGGAGCACCGCTACCAGTTCAACGAATCGCTTACGGGCAACGCCTTCGCAGGCTATATGGCCGAAACGCCCGACGGCTGGAAGGAGAAGTTCTCGACCTTCAATCCCTCGGCCGACTGGCTGAAATGGCCCTTTGTGATTGTCATGCAGGAGGCCTATCCCTATTTCCGGGGCGTCGTGAACAATACGGACGACGAGGTGGCCATCGCCCTGGCGAAGTTGTTCCGCGTGGCGATCATGCACCGCATGACCGACACCTACGGTCCGATTCCCTACTCGAAGGTCATCGAGGACTCGGCCGAGTCGCTGACGGTGGCCTACGATACGCAGGAGGAGGTCTACATGAAGATGTTCGAGGAGTTGGACGAGGTGCTGGCGGTGCTTCACGCCAATGAGCAGCTCTCGGCCGATGCCTTCCGCAAGTTCGATTATGTTTACTACGGCGACATCTTGAAGTGGATCAAATACACGAACTCGCTCAAATTGCGTATGGCCATGCGTTTGTCGTATGTGAAGCCGGAGCTGTCGAAAACAAAGGGGGCCGAGGCAATCGCCGATGGCGTGATCACGGCCAACGCGGACAATGCGCAGATGCACGCTCCGGAAAACCGTGCTGCCCTGATTTACAACGACTGGGGAGATCATCGCGTAGCGGCCGACATCATCAGCTACATGAACGGCTACAACGACCCGCGGCGCGCCGTGATGTTTACGCAAGGGTACTGGAACAAGAAGAGCGACTACTACGGCATCCGCGTGGGTATTGACCCGCAGGACAAGTCGACGATGGTCGAAGCCTTCTCGAACCAGATCGTAAGCAGCTCTTCTCCCTACCTTTGGTTCAACGCCGCGGAGGCGACGTTCCTGCGCGCCGAATGGGAGCTGCGTTGGGGCAGTCCGGATGCGGCAAAGGAGCTCTACGAGGATGCCATTGCGTTGTCGTTCGAGGAGCGGGGCGCATCGGGCGCCGAGAGCTATGTGACAAGCACGGCGAAGCCCGCGAAATACATCGACCCGTTGTCGGAATACTCGGCCGATGCTCCGGCGAGCGACATTTCGATAGCCTGGGAGGCGGGCGACACGGAGGAGGTCCGCGAGCGGAACCTCGAACGGATCATCACGCAGAAGTGGATCGCCATCTTCCCGTTGGGAATCGAGGCTTGGTCGGAGTACCGGCGCACGGGTTACCCGCGTCTGCTTCCCGTCGTGGAGAACAAATCGGGCGGCACGGTGGATTCGCGCTACGGCATGCGGCGCATACCGTACCCGGTTGAGGAGTACACGGAAAATCCGGTGCATCTGCAGGCTGCGATCGACATGCTGGGCGGCCGCGACAACGGCGGTGTGCGTGTCTGGTGGGATGTCAAACCTTTACAATAACGGAATTATGAAAAAAATCGGAATATATCTCTCTATTGCGGCGTTGTTGCTCACCGCAGGGTGCAGCGACTGGACGCAGATGGAGCCCGTCGACCAGCAGCCCGTGCGGCCTTCGGAGCAGAATCCCGAACTTTGGGCAGAGTACACGGCGGCGCTCCGGGCCTACAAGGCAGGCAAGCATACGCTCGTTGTGGCGAGTTTCGAAAACGGCTCTACAAATCCCACGAGCGAGAAGGACTGCCTGCGTAGCCTTCCGGATTCGCTGGATGCCGTATCGCTGACCAATGCCGATAACTTCTCGGCCTATGACGCCGAGGATCTGGCGGTCCTGAAGGAGAAGGGCACGCGGGTGCTCTACTTCGTGGACTATGCCACACGCAGCAACGAGTGGGCGGACCTCGGAGCGTTGGGATCCTACCTTGATCAGGTTGTAGCCCGGACTCAGGAACTGGGGCTCGATGGACTCTCCTTCTCCGGACAGCCGACCTATGGCGACGAGGCCTCGCAGCAGGTCCAGCAGGCAGTAGCGTCCCTGTTTCTGCAAAAGTTTGGGGCGGTGGCCGGTCCGGGCAAGTCGCTGACGCTCTTCTTTGAAGGCGATCCGCAGTTTCTGACCGCAGAACAGCGGGCGCAAGTTGATTACATTGTGCTGGATACCAAGACGACGGACAATGCCAGCGATCTGAAGTTGCAGGTCCTTCGGGCCCTGGAGATGGAGAATGTCTCTGAGGATCGGCTGCTGCTGGGTGCGATGACCGAATACGAGTTCCTTGATGAGGACAAGACAGCCTCGGATGCCATCTCGGCCCTTGCCCTGCGCATTCCGGAACTGGGCCCGCTGGGCGGACTATGCATCTATGATGCGAATACGGACTATTTCGGCAGCGAAATTATCTACTCTTCGACGCGGGCCGCCATCCAGTTGTTGAACCCTGCAAAATAAGCCTGACATGAAAAGAGTCTATCAATATGCTTTTGTGCTGCTTGCGACGGCGGTAGCCGCTGCGGGCTGCAAGAACGACGAGTACGACAACCGCTCACCGTTCGACAACGTGGTTTACCTCGATGTCGCCGAGGCGGACGCTACCCAGTTGACGACCTTCAAGAAGACGTTGCCGACCCTCGAACGCGACTTTTCTGTGGTGATGAGCTACCCGGCATCGGAGGACGTGCAGGTTACGGTCGAGGTCGAACCGGCTCTTGTTGCCGACTATAATGCCTGCAATGGAACATCGTGGACGATGCTCGACGCTGCGTATTATGAACTGGCGGAGAATACGGTTACTATCCCCGCCGGAAAGACCGTCTCGGAGCGGCTGTCGCTGATGCTCAAGAATCTCGACGGATCGGGCAATGCGGCCGAACTTCCGATCGACGAAACCTACCTGCTTCCGGTTACGATCCGCAGCGCAAGCGGCGGAGTGTCGCTGCTGGGAAGTTCCGCGACGGCCTACTACGTCGTGAAACGCTCTTCGGCGATCACCTCGGCGGCGTCGCTGCGCGACAACTGGATCAACTTCCCGACCCTCGACAAGGCGGGCCCGCAGAGCGACCTCTTCAACAATCTCACGGCCGTAACCTATGAGGCCATTATCCGCGTCGACGACTTCTCGAAACACTCCGAGATTTCGACCATCATGGGTGTCGAGAACTACCTCCTGCTTCGTATCGGCGATGCGTCGTTCCCGCGCCAGCAGTTGCAGTTCGACGGCACGGGGGATGCTGCTGCAACGCCGGGCTTCGGCAAGTTCCCCAAGAAGGACGAATCGAAACTCCTGAACGCCGGGGAGTGGTACCACATCGCCGCAACGTACAGCTACGCCACGCGCGAGGTCTGCATCTACGTCAACGGCAAGCTGCAGAGCCGCGGCACCGACCTCGGCAATCCCGCCTCGACGCCTTTCAACCTGGCTGGCCGGGCTTTCTACGACCTCTACTTGCAGGATCCTGTCAAGTATGAACAGTACAAGGGCTGGGGCAATTTCCGGCAGTTCTTCCTCGGCAAGTCCTACGACGACACGCGCCAGCTGAACGGAGACATCACCGAGGTGCGGGTCTGGAACGTGGCGCGCACCGAGCAGGAGATCTGGGAGAATATGTACGATGTCGATCCGCAGACGCCGGGGCTGATCGGCTACTGGAAATTCGACGAGGGCGAGGGCAACGTCATCCATGACTGGACCGGCAACGGCAACGATGGCGTGGCTGAATTCGATCTCGAATGGCCCTCTGGTATTGAGGTGCCGCAACTCAATAAGGAATAATCATGAAAGGGAACATTATGAAACATACAGGATTTATTCGATTGTTTCGGGGCGCTGCGTTTGGATGCGCAGCAACCCTGCTCCTCGTAGGCTGTACGGAGGAACCCATATCGTATGGAGCCGGACAGGAACCCGATGGTGAAGCGCTTGAAACAGTTTCCGGAACCTTGCGGAGCCGCAGGTCGCTGCGCGACCGCATTCCGGTTCGCCTGGTCGAAGGCTATGAGGACGATGTAGCCGATCAGATCTACTACAGGCTTAATACGACGACTTCGCAGCCGGTGACGGTAACCGTGTCACCCGACCTGTCGCTCGTTGATACTTATAATGATGCTAATCAGACGAATCTTCAGCCCTTGCCTATAGAGAACGTGATTCTCGGAAATGGAGGTGCGCTCACAGTTTCAGCCGGTGCTGTATTTTCAGAACCTCTTGAGGTTGTTTTTTCCGCTAAGAACCTTTCGCCTGGTACTTATTTGTTACCTCTTTCTTTGCAAAGCGACGAAACAAATCCTGGAGTTCTTTACTACGGTATTACTGTTCGAGAATTTGATGATAATCTGTTTCAACAAGGTGATAATTCTTTGGAAATACCACTTGATACGGAGTGGACAACGGTCTTTTACATTAATACCAGCGAGGCTCAGGCTCAATATGCAGATTATGTAGCTTGGGAAAAACAAGATATAAATGATTTCCAAAATGTTTATCGAGCGTCTTTAGGTAATATCATTGTATTACGAATTGCGCAGGTCGATTATGATGATGCTATGCATAGAGTGCTCTTTGCACCGACCTCCGATCTCTTCTATACATTGGAGCACTCGGATAAGTATATTGCTCAAATGAAAGACAAGGGTCGGAAAATCTGCGTCTGCATCGAGGGTGCCGGTAAGGGGATAGGTTTCTGCAATATGACTGATGCACAAATTGCTGACTTTGTATCGCAAGTGAAGGTCTTTGTCGAGACTTATGATCTTGATGGCATTAATCTTTGGGATCGGGGCGCTGGTTACGGCAAGGAGGGGATGCCCGCCATGAACACCACCTCCTACCCGAAACTCATCAAGGCGATGCGAGAGGCTCTCGGCAAGGATCGGTTGTTGACCGTCGTGGATTATGAGGAACCGACCGAATATTTCTATGATACCTCTGCCACGGGAGGTATTGCTGTAGGAGATTATATTGACTATGCATGGCATGGATATGTATCCGAAGATGAACCAGTTGTGTTTTGTAATCCATATAACTCAAATACATTGTATGTACAACGAGTTCAGCGTAAGCCTTTTGCTGGATTAGAAGAAGAGCGTTATGGAAATGTCAATGTTCCATTTTATGCTGCTAACAGTAATTTGTTTATGGATTTCGACGGAGCATGGATATATGATCTTTCTGGATGGGGCGAAAATCCAACTTGTAATTTAATAGTGTTTAATGATTTAAAATTACCTGAAGCTGTTGTGGCAGAACAGGGTTGTATTGATATGTTAGATAATTTCTTTATGAATTTATCATATGATTATGATGGGAATCAGTTGTTTAATTCCATCGTTGTCACACGCATACCCGGTATATATAGAAATAGTTCGAAGAACTATGATACTTTCGCAAAAGATTGGTAAATGCAGGTAAGCACCATAAATTAACTATTAACCATTTAAAACTTTGTGTTATGAAACGATCTATTATTCTTTTCGTATCGCTCTTTATGGCAGCTTCGGTGATTGTTCCATGTACAAAGACTGGTAAATAGCAAGGCAGTTGGGATTATCAGGGAAAGGCCCGTATATTGGACTTTGGTCCGGTATACGGGCCTTTCATGAAGGCTTCCACAAACAAAAAATCCGGCAGTCGTTCGACTGCCGGACCATTTGGTGAACCCGCTGGGGCTCGAACCCAGGACCCCAACATTAAAAGTGTTGTGCTCTACCTGCTGAGCTACGGATTCTCCGGTACCATCACGGCACAAACCGTTTTGGTGGTGCAAATGTACGGAATATATTTGAAAATACAATATCCGAAGACGTTTTTTTCGTGCGAAGCGCCGTATGGATCCTTTTTTTTCGATCCTGCCCGTCCTGCCATCGCTCCTGCAGCACGCTCTTTGGTCACTGCGGCCCAGTCAAACTCCACCCATTACAACCTCCGCACGGGATGCACCGATAATTTGGACGAAAGCCCAACTCCGGAATCCCTGAAATGCAACCGGATGGCTGCGGTTGCGGGCAACGAGGCTGCGAACAGACACAAAAAAGGCGGAACCTGCTTGTGGCAGGTCCCGAAAGTTCATAATGTTGCAAGACTGACAGCACCTCCTTTCTCACGTATCGGGAACGAGGTTCTTCCTTTTTTAAACAGATGACAGGAGGCCTACTCACGCAGGCCTCCTGTCGTAAAATTCAATAACGGCATTTGCGCTGAAAGTGTACACAGGGAATCGAATCCCAATTCACAGGTGTATCCGGATGGGGGACCACAGCGTTCGGTCCGGATACATTACATAATGGGCCTGGGATACATATATTTCCATTTATTACGGATTTTCACCTTCACGAAACCATCGGCAACAAGGTCATCAGAAGCGGGCCCCAGGCCCGGAGGGCCTATGTAGATCAACTTATCCTCGGTTTGCAAATAAACCAGTTCATCCAAATCATCAAATCCCCCCTTCTCATTCAAGGCTGCATATAAACGGGAAATATTACTTCTCACAAACACAGAATCTTCCCGGCCCTTATAGAATCGGGGATAGCAATACAGCGTATCCTGACTCGTTCGACAAAGCCCGAATTCAACACAATACCTGTCATCGACATGCATATAGATCCCGTTTCGCCGATCAACATAAAAATAGTAACAATCCATATAATTGCCACCGGAACTCCAGGACCTTAGGGTATACAAATCCATCTTGGGCTGTTCGAGGTTGCAGAACTCCTCCCGGGACAACCTGGAACGTCGTCTGGGATCGGGGTGGTGAGGGACATAGGATGCACACGAAACCATACATAATGTCACCAAACAGATACAGACAAAATTTTTCATGATGCTGTTTATTTATTATCGGTTATACCTTTCAGCCTGAATATGTTTTTCAGAACCTGCAACCTCGGCACTGTTTATTGAGGATTCTCCCCGTCCGGGGCTTTTCAGCATAATGGAGCAGATCGACAGTCCCCGGCTACACATTCTGTCAGCAAATCCGCGGCGGAATCCTGCTGTCGATGATCACTTTTGGCAAGTTACGATAATTCAGGCGGAAAAACAAATCCTCCCCCCTGAAATGCAATCGAATGGCAGCGGCGTCGAGCAACGAGGCTGCGAACGGCCACAAAAAAAGACGGGACCCGCTTGAGGCAGGTCCCGTCCGATCCATCGGCTGCGGAACGTCTACGAACGCATGAAGAGCTGGTTCCGCAGGCCGAAGCTGCCGCCGGGCAGCCGGAGTCAAAGTTTTGGCTCCGGCTGCATGTCGAACTCGATCACGGCGCCCTTCTGAAGTTCCGAATAGTTCAGCACCGTCCGGTCGTAGGGCTTGCCGTTGTAGAGCATGCGGCCCACATAGCGGTTCTCGGGGCTGTTGTTCGGGGCGTCGATCTCGACCGTCTCGCCGTTCTCGAGATGGATCGTCACCCGGCGGAAGAGCGGCGAGCCGAGCTGGTACTCGTCCGATGCCGGGCAGACGGGATAGAAGCCCATCGCCGAGAAGACATACCACGCCGAGGTCTGGCCGTTGTCCTCGTCGCCGCAGTAGCCGTCGGGCTTGGCCGAATAGAGGCGGTCCATCACCTCGCGCGTCCACCACTGCGCCTTGTGCGGCATGCTGGCGTAGTTGTAGAGGTAGATCATGTGCTGTGCGGGCTGGTTGCCGTGGGCGTAGTTGCCCATGTTGGCCACCTGCATCTCGGTGATCTCGTGGATGCGGAAGCCGTAGTAGCTGTCGTCGTAGATCGGCGGCACGACGAAGACCGAGTCGAGCATCCGCCCGAACTCCTCGCGTCCGCCCATCAGCTCGGCCAGTCCCTCGACGTCGTGGAACACCGACCACGTGTAGTGCCACGCATTGCCCTCGGTGAAGGCGTCGCCCCATTTGTAGGGACTGAACGGCGACTGGAACATGCCGTCGGCATTGCGGCCGCGCATGAGCTTCGTCTCCGGATCGAAGAGGTTGCGGTAGTTCTTCGCGGCCTTGTCGAGCAGGGCGGCATCGTCGCTGCGGCCGAGGTGCTCGGCCACGCGGGCGATGCACCAGTCATCGTAGGCGTATTCGAGCGTGCGTGCGGCATTCTCGGGGATGTTCACGTCGTAGGGAACGTATCCCAGCGTATTGTAGTACTCGTGCCCCAGGCGGCCCGTCGAGCTGACCGTCGGATGCACCTGCATGCGGCCGCTCATCATCGCCTCGTAGAGCGTTTCGACATCCCCGGCAGGCGTCACGCCCTTGAGAATGGCATCCGAGACGACCGACGCCGAGTTGTTGCCCACCATGCAGCCGCGGTGGCCCGGCGAGGCCCACTCGGGCAGGAAGCCGCTCTCGCGGTAGGTGTTTGCCAGGCCGGCCTGAATCTCGGCGTTGACCGACGGATAAACGAGGTTCAGCAGCGGGAAGAGGCAGCGGAACGTATCCCAGAAGCCCGTGTCGGTGTACATGTATCCGGGCAGCACCTTGCCATTATAGGGGCTGTAGTGCACGGGCTGGCCCTTTTCGTCGATCTCGTAGAACTTGCGCGGGAAGAGCGTCGAGCGGTAGAGGCACGAGTAGAAGGTGCGCAGCTGGTCGGTCGTGCCACCCGAGACCTCGATGCGGCCCAGCACCTCGTCCCAGCGCGCCTGCGCCTTCTCCCTGAGCTGCTCGAACGTCTCCTCGCCTAGCTCGCCGAGGTTGCGCAGCGCCTGCTGCTCGGAAATGAACGACGACGCCACGCGGGCCTCGATCCGTTCGCCGCGGCGCGTCGTGAAGTGCACCTTCGCCAGGGCGTGGTCGCCCGTCGCCTCATGCGCCCCGTCGAGCACCTTGCCGTCGAGCATCACGTCGAAGCCCTCGAACGAGCGGTCGAAGCGGATGACGAACCAGTTGCGGAAGTTTTCGGGCACGCCGCCGCTGTTGCGCGTCGTGTAGCCCACAACCGTGCGGTTGTCGGGCATCACGCGCACGTAGGAGCCGCGGTCGAAGGCGTCGACAACCACGCCCGACTCGTCCGATGCGGGGAAGGTGAAGCGCAGCACGGCGGCGCGCTCCGTCGGCACGATCTCCGTGCGGATGTCGTGGTCGGCCAGATAGACCGAATAGTAGTAGGGACGCGCCTCCTCGCTCTGGTGCGAGAACCAGCTCTGGCGCGACTCCTCGTCGAACTTATCGGCGCCGCGCACGGGCATGAGCGAGAACTGACCGTAGTCGTTGATCCACGGCGAGGGCTGGTGCGTCTGCTTGAAGCCCCGGATTGTATGGGCGCCGTAGGTGTAGGCCCAGCCGTCGCCCATCTTGCCCGTCTGGGGCGTCCAGAAGTTCATACCCCAGGGCAGGGCGATGGCCGGATAGGTGTTGCCCGTCGAGAGCGAGAAGTCCGAGAGCGTGCCCACGAGCGTCGAGACATATTCCGAGGGACGCAGCCGCGGCTCGGCATTTCCGCCGGCATCGCAGCGCGAGCAGGAGTTGCCGCAGCAGCACACGGCGGCGGCCAGCAGCAGGGTGAAAAGAGGTCGTATCATGATTTTTCGGTTTTTTCGGATTTTGCGGATCAGTCAATCGAGTTGAGCAGGTCGACCTTGCCGTCGTTCACCAGCTTGAGAATCAGCTCTCCGAAGAGGGTGTTCTGCCAGGCGAACCAGGCGCGCGTGAAGTCGGCGGCGTCGTGGCGCGAGAAGGACTCGTGCATGAAGCCCGTGCCGGCGTCAGTGGTCATCAGGGCAATGATGCAGTCGCGGATCTCGGCGTCGTCGGTCGAGGTGAAGGCGCGCATCATGATGCTCATCGGCCAGATCATCTCCACGCCGATGTGCGGGCCGCCGATGCCCTCGCCTGCCTCGCCGCGCCAGAAGTAGGGGTTGTCGGTGCTCCAGACGAAGCGGCGCGTATTCTCGTAGACGGGGTCCGTGCGCTCGACATCGCCCAGGTAGGGCATGGCCAGCAGCGACGGCACGTTGGCGTCGTCCATGAGCTGCACGCTGCCGAATCCGTCGACCTCGAAGGCGTAGATCTTCCCGTAGACGGGATGCTCGACGACGGCATACTGCTGCAGGGCGGCAGCCACCTCGTCGGCCAGGGCCGTGCAGTCTGCGGCAAGCTCCTGCTCGCCGTTGACCGTCGAGAGGATCTCGGCAGCCTTGCGCAGCGACGAGACAGCCATGAAGTTCGACGGCACGAGGAACCCGAAGGTCGTGGCGTCATCCGACGGACGGAAGGCCGACGAGATGAGCCCCACGGGCTTCACCGGGTTGCCGCGACCCACGTGGCAGCGCGTGTCGAGTTGCCGGTCCGTGACGCGCAGGAAGGTGTAGTCGCCCGGGCCCTCCTTCATCTGCTGGTCGCGCAGCGTCGCGAGGATGTTGCGCATGGCCGCCACCCACTCCGCATCGAAGACCGACGCATCGCCCGTGGTCTTCCAGTAGTGGTGCGCCAGGCGGATCGGATAGCAGTGCGAGTCGATCTCCCACTTGCGCTCGAAGACCCACGGGTCCTGCACGTGGCCCGGGTAGCCGACATCCTCGCCGGCGCCCGTCGGGCCGTCGTTGAAGGCGTTGGCATAGGGGTCGATGTTGATCAGGCGGAACTGCCGGCGGATCACCCCGGCGATCATCTTCTGCAGCGCGGGGTCATTGCCGCACAGCTGCACGTAGGGCCACACCTGGGCACCCGAGTCGCGCAGCCACATGGCCGGGATGTCGCCCGTGTAGACATAGGTGTCGGGATTGCCCTCCTCGTCCTCGCGGTAGTGCACCGTCGTGTCGAGCGTATTGGGGAAGCAATTGGCGAACATCCAGCGCAGGCGCTCGTTGGTCAGCAGGCCGCACACGCGGGCGATCTCCTGCTCGACGGCTTCCGAGCAGAAGAGCCGCTCTTCCGCCGCAGGCCGCTGGTCGGCATACTGCTCCGGCTCCTCGGGGCAGTACCACACGTGGGGCTCGTCGTCCATCTCGAAGCGCAGCTCGCCGCCCGCCATCACCTCCTCATGCCCGATCCAGGGCTTCGTGTAGGGGCGTCCGTTGAGCCATACGCGGCGGATGTACTTGTTCTCCGACGAGTTGTTCTCGGCCACGATCGTGAAGGTGCCGCCCGGCACCGCGATCTCCGCGCGGTCGAAGAGCGGAGACCCGAACCAGTAGCGGCCGCCCGCCGGCTCGACCTCGTACATGCCAAGCGACGAGAGAATGTACCAGGCCGACATCTGGCCCACATCCTCGTTGCCCGACAGACCGTCGGGCTGGTCATGATAGAGCGTCGTGAGCACCTCGCGGACCTTCTCGGCCGTCTTCCACGGCTGGCCCAGCATCGTGTAGAGGTAGAGGATGTGGTGGCTCGGCTCGTTGCCGTGGGCATACTGCCCGATCAGACCCGAAATGTCGGGCGAGGTCTCGGCACCCTCAATCACGGAGCTTACCGTGAAGAGCGAGTCGAGCTTGCCGAGCATGCGGGCCCGGCTGCCGAAGCAGGACTCGAGCCCTGCGACATCGTGCGGTGCGAGCCACGTATACTGCCAGGCGTTGCCCTCGCAGTAGTCGTCGGCGCGGTGCGTCGAGGCGAAGGGGTTGAAGGGCGTGCGCCATCCGCGGCGGCTGTCGCGTCCGCGCATGAAGCCCGTCGACGGGTCGAAGTAGTTGCGGTAGGAGTGGCTCCGCTCCGTGAAGTAGCGGGCATCCTCCCCGCGGCCGAGCGCCTCGGCTGCCCGCGCGGCGGCGCCGTCGGCCAGTGCATACTCCATGTCGTAGGCCACCGCCTCGTTGAACAGGTCGCAGGGGATGTAGCCGTACTTCATCCGCAGGCCGTTGCCGCGGTCGGGGTTCATCGCCGTGCGGCGGATTGCCTCGAAGGCCCGCTCGCGGTCGAAGCCCTCGATACCCTTGACAATGGCGTCCGCGACAACCGGAATGCCCGGATTGCCCACCATGCAGTCGGTCTCGTTGCCCCAGAGGTGCCATACGGGCAGGCGGCCCTGCTCGTCGGCGATCGCAAGCATCGTGTTGACGATGTCGGGCATGCGGTCCGGATGCAGGATCGTCATCAGCGGCATGGCCGCGCGGTAGGTGTCCCACAGCGAGAAGGTCGTGTAGGTCGTATGGCCGGGATTGCGGTGCACGGCGCCGTCGGCCCCGCGGTAGTCGCCGTTCACGTCGCAGAACTCCGACGGAGCGACCATCGTGTGGTAAAGGCCCGTATAGAAGATGCGCCTGGCCACCTCGTCCTGCGTCGTGATCTTCACCTTCGCGAGCTGCGCGTTCCACGCCGCATCGGCGGCAGCGGCCGTCGCGTCGAAGTCCCAGCCGGGAAGCTCCGCCGCAAGGTTCGCCTCGGCGCCCTCGATGCTTACGGGCGAGAGGGCGACCTTCAGCATCAGCTGCTCGCCCTCCGCCGTAGCGAAGTTCACGCGGGCATAGTGCTCGCCGACCTGCTCGAACGAGGTGAAGGGGCGCGAGAACTCGGCGACAAACCACACGCGCTGGTCCTTGGCCCAGCCCGTCGAGTGACGCCAGCCCGTCACCGTCCGGTCGCCCTCCTTTGCGAGATGCGTCTCCGTGGCCTTGTCCCAGCAGCCGCCGTTCTCCAGGTCGAAGATCACCGCCGCGTCGTCCGCAGCGGGGAAGGTGTAGCGGTGGAAGCCCACGCGCGAGGTGGCCGTCATCTCGGCCGTGATGCCGTAGCGCACGAGCGGCACCGAGTAGTAGCCCGGATGCACAACCTCCTTCGTGCGGTCGGCATAGGACCACAGGCCCGAAGCGGGGTCCTCCTCCGTGCCGCGGGCGCAGGTCACCTCGCCCACGACGGGCATGACCGTCACGTCGAACAGGTCACCGATGCCCGTACCGCTCAAATGCGTGTGCGAGAATCCGATGACCGTGGAGTCCGACTCGTGGTAGCCCGAGGTCCAGTCCCACGCCTGCGGGATGCTCGTGGGTCCGAGCTGAACCAGTCCGAACGGCACGTTCGCGCCTACGAAGACGTGGCCGTGGCCGCCCGTGCCGATCCGCGGATCGACATACCGGGTCAGGTTGTCGTCGGCCGCGGGCTGCGCACAGGAGGCCAGCCCGAGAGCCGCAATGAGGAAAATTCTTGACAGGTTCATCTGTTATTTGTTCGTTTCGTTGTTGAGTTCAAAGGTCAGTGTGCCGCCACGCAGCAGTTCGTCGTGCGTGAGGCGGTATTTCGACAGCGGACGGCCGCCGAGCGTCATCCGCCGGATGTAGCCCTCGCCGTGCTTCTCGATCGTGAGCGTGCCCTGCGGCGTGTCGATCTCCGCCCGGTCGAACGTCGGGGCCGTCAGCGTGTAGGCCGCCTCACCCGGACAGTCGGGATAGAAGCCCAGCATCGTGAAGACCGCCCAGGCCGACATCGTGCCCGTGTCGTCGTTGCCCGGGATGCCGTCGGGCTCGACCGTGAAGTATCGCTCCAGCAGACGCCGTGTCTCGCGCTGCGTGCGCCACGCCTCGCCGGGGAAGCGGCTGAAGAGGTACGCATAGGCGATGTCGGGTTCGTTCGCCGGGTCGTAGAGGCCCTCGTCGAAGACCATTTGCAGCTTCTCGACAAAGCGTTTGCGTCCGCCCATGAGCCGGACCAGCCCCTCGACGTCGTGCGGCACGTAGAACGTGTAGTTCCAGGACGACCCTTCGTGGAAGCCGGGCGCCGCCGAGAAGTTCTCGCCGGCCTTCGGATCGAAGGGCGTGAGGAACGACCCGTCGGGTAGGATCGGCCGCAACGTGCCGTACTCCCTGTCGTAGTAGTGACGGTATCCGAGCGAGCGCTCGCGGAACAGGCGTGCATCCTCGCGGTGGCCGAGCGAGTCGGCCAGCCGGGCCAGCGCCGCATCGGCGACGTAGTACTCCAGCGCGTGCGAAACGGAAACGTCACCAGCAAGGTCCTGCGCATAGAAGCCCAGCGGGATGTAGCCCCGCTCGATGTAGGGGTCGATATCGGGTCGCAGGAGGTTCTGCGCGCCGGGCGTCGTCGCCGACTTGCGGAAGGCCTCGTAGGCGGTCTCGATGTCGAAGTCGCGCAGCCCCTTCATCCACGTGTCCGTGATGACCGGGATGGCCGGGTCGCCCTCCATCGTGAAGGTCTCGCGCCCGTAGAGTTCCCAGCGGGGCATACAGCCCCACTCGCGGTAGATGTCGATCATCGAACGCACCATCTCCACCTGCCGCTCGGGGTAAACCAGCGTCAGCAGCTGGTGCACGTTGCGGTAGGTATCCCACAGCGAGAAGACCGTGTAGCGCTCGCCTTCGGTGACACCCACCTCGCCCGAGCGCTCCATGAGCGGATACTCGCCGTTGACGTCGCTGAGCAGATTCGGGTGGATCAGCGTGTGGTAGAGCGCCGTGTAGAAGACGCGGCGCTGCGCCTCCGTGCCGCCCTCGACACGGATGCGGCCCAGATCGGCATTCCACCGTCCGAGGGCCGCCTCGCGCAGGGCGTCGAACGACTCTCCGTCGGCCTGCTCCGCCTCGAGGTTGCGGCGGGCATTCTCCGCCGAGACATACGAGATGCCCATGCGCACCTCGATCTGCTCGCCCGCCTGCAAGTCGTCGAAGGTGAACCAGTAGCCGATGTCGTCACCCGCCAGCTCGCGTCCGTACTCCGTGTAGAGCTTGTACCTGCCGTTGTCGGGCGTCCATTCGGCCTCGACGCCCGTCATCTCCCGCTGCTTCTTCCAGTAGCCCGCAGCCGACGGAGTCTTCGAGACGCGCAGCACGAAGTAGACCGGAAAGACCTTCTGCGGATTGTAACAGAAGGTTCCCAGCAGCTTCATGCCCTCGATCTCGGTGGCGCTCACGCGGCGCACCATCGCCCCGGACTCGTTCGTCAGCCCCTCGCCCAGGTTCAGCAGCAGGTGCCCCTCGCCGCCCGGGAAGGTGTAGCGCTCGACCGACGTGCGCGGCGTGGCCGTCGCCTCGGCGCGGATGCCGTACTTCGAGAGCGTCACGGCGTAGTAGCCCGGCGAGGCCTCCTCGTCGCGGTACTCCGAGCCGTAGTTGCGATAGTCGACCTCCAGCTCGCCGGTCGTGGCCATCGTCAGCAGCGAACCCATGTCGGGGCACCCCACCCCGCTCAAAGCGCCGTGGGCGAATCCCGTGAAGAACCGGTTGTGGTATTCATAGGGGGTCGACCACCAGCGTGCGTCCTTGTCGTAGCGGTTCAAATCCGACCCCATCACATTGAAGGGCACAACGGCCATCATGCCGTTCGGCACAACGGCCCCGGGATTCGTCGTCCCGAAGTTCGTCGTCCCGACGAAGGGGTCCACATACTCGGCGGGAGTCTGCGCCAGGGCGGGCGCCGCACCCAGCAGGAGTGCGAGCGCCGCCGTCCGCAGCATTCGTCGCGCGTCCATCAGAGGATCGAGTTTTTCTTCGTGAACTCGATGATCTCGGGGATGTAGCCGAAGGCCAGCCCCGTCACCGTATCGGCGCAGCCGTAGTAGATCGCCACGCGCCCCGTGGCGGGATCGTGCAGCGAGGCGCACGGGAAGGTCACGTTGGGCACGTCGCCCATGCACTCGTAAGTCTCGCGCGGCGAGATCAGATACGGGCCGCTGCGGGCCAGCACCTTCCACGGCTCGTCGCGGTCGAGCAGCGCCGAGCCGAAGGCATAGACATAGCCGTTGCACGAGCGCAGCACGCCGTGGTAGAACAGCAGCCACCCCTCCGAAGTCTCGATGGGCACCGGACCGGCACCGATCTTCATGCACTGCCAGGCCGAGAGCTCGAACGCGGAGGGCGCCATCACGTGGCGGTGACGGCCCCAGTAGGTCAGATCGGGGCTCTCCGAGTAGAAGATGTCGCCGAAGGGCGTATGACCCGTGTCGCTCGGGCGCGACAGCATCGCGTAGTTGCCGTTGATCTTGCGGGGGAAGAGCACGCCGTTGCGGTTATAGGGCAGGAAAGCGTTCTCCAGCTGGTGGAACGTGACGAAGTCGTCGGTCCACGCCACGCCGATCGTCGGGCCGTGGTAGCCGTTGCACCACGTCACGTAGTAGCGGTCGCCGATCTTCGCCACGCGGGGGTCGTAGCCGTAGACCCACTCCCCCACCTCGGGATCGGCACCCGTCAGGCGGATGTCCTCCTCGTCGATGTCCCACTTCAGGCCGTCGACCGAGAAGCCCACGTGCAGCCGCATGCGGCGGTTCGTGTCATCACAGCGGAAGACGCCGGCGTAGTTGTACGCTCCCTTGCGGAAGGGCACGACGGCCGAGTTGAAGATCGAGTTCGAGGTCGACAGCGCGTCGCGTCCGATGATCGGGTTCTTCGAGTAGCGCCACACGACGCTCCGGCAGCCGGCGGGACGCTCCTCCCACGGCATGCCGGGCTGGGCTTCGCCCATGATTTCAAGTTTCGATTGCATTGTGATAGATTATTTGGAATTTGTCTGTTCGTTTCAGCGGATGATGATCTCGTCCGTAAAGAGCCAGCCGCCCGCGCGGCCGTTCGATACGGCATGGTAACGCACGTAGCGGGCCTCGTCGGAGCCCTTCCAGGCGAAAGTGCGGTATTCGGGGCGCTCCTCCTCCTGCGGGTAGTCGTTCCCGATGACCCCGAGGCTGCGGAAGGTCTCGCCGTCCGCCGAGACCTCGATCTCGACCCGCGCCGGGAGCCATACCCACGCCGAATACCACTGCATGAAGTCGGCTGCCACCTCGCGGATCGGCTTTACGGCGCCGAGGTCCACCGTGACGTCGACGTCGCTGTTGAGGAAGCCCTGCCAGCGCTCGCCGTAGCTCCACGGCCCGCGCTGCCCGTCGGTCAGCGTCGCGGCCCCGTCGGCCGGATAGGAACGGTGCCACGGCGTGGCGTAGCTTACCGGACAGCCGACGGCCAGGTGCTCGACAGGCTCCAGCGACTCGGGCCGCTCGCCCTCCTCGGATTCGAGGTCGAAGGCGTTGTAACCCGCCTCGCGCGCCCGCTCGGTATAGATCAGCGCCCGGGTGCGGAACTCGTCGTAGTCGCGGCTCTTTTGGGGGCTCCACGCCACCTCGGCCAGGGCGAAGGCCCGCGGATAGAGCATGTATTCGGCCTGCTCCGGGGTCGGGATGTACTCCGTCCAGAGGTTGGCCTGCACGCCCAGCACGCGGTCGCGGCCCGCCATCTGCTCGGGAGCCGGATCATACGAGTAGACCTTCGAGAGGGGCAGGTAGCCCGTGAAGGCCTGCGGCTGGGTCATCGGGTTGTCCTGATAGCCGTCGAAATAGCAGTAGCTGCCGGGCGTCATGACGACGTCGTGCCCCGCGGCGGCGGCCCGGCGTCCGCCCTCCTCGCCGCGCCACGACATCACGACGGCATCGGCCGGGATGCTGCCGTCGAGGATCTCGTCCCAGCCGACCAGCCGGCGGCCGTGCGCCTCGAGGAAGCGGCCGATGCGGTGCACGGCGTAGGCCTGCAGCTCGGCCGGCGTCTTCAGCCCCTCGCGCTCCATCAGGGCGCGGCACTTCGGGCAGGCCATCCACGCGCGCGACGAGGCTTCGTCCCCGCCGATGTGGATGAACTCCGAAGGGAAGAGCTCCAGCACCTCGGAGAAGACCCGCTCCAGAAAGACGTAGGTCTGCTCGTTGCCGAGGCAGAACTCCCCGCTCGTGCCGGGCTCGCCCGAGCACGAGAGCTCGGGATAGACCGCCAGCACCTCCTCCGAATGGCCCGGCATCTCGATTTCGGGCACAACGGTGATGTGCAGCGAGTCGGCCAGCGCCAGCACATCGCGCACCTGCTCCTTCGTGTAGTAGCCGCCCGAGGCCTCGGGATCACCGCGGCGGGCATAGCGGCTGCCGCCGCGGCGCCACTCCTGCCACGTTTTGCCGACGCGCCAGGCTGCCTCCTCCGTCAGCCGCGGATAGGCATCAATGGCCAGGCGCCAGCCGGCGCCGTCGGTCAGGTGCCAGTGCAGGCGGTTGAGCTTGAGCGACGCCATCATGCGCAGCTGCTTCTTGACGAACTCCGCATCGAAGAAGTTGCGCGAGACGTCCAGATGCAGACCGCGCCAGGCAAAGCGCGGATAGTCGGTGATCTTCTGCGCCGGAATGCGGTCGCCGTACTGCGCATGCAGCTGGAGCAGCGTCTGCAATCCGTAGAAGAGCCCCGCCTCACCGTGCGAACGAACCGTGATGCCGGCCGGCCGGATGGCCAGCACATAGCCTTCCGCAGATGCGGGCAGCGAATCGCCCTTCGAGAGGACGAGGTGCAGGTAGTTCTTGGCCGCGTGGCGTTTGCGCGTCTCGCGCACACACTCGATCGGCGTCGAGAGCAGGTAGTCGGCCAGCGGCTGCGCCACCGAATCGGGGGCGTCGATCCACAGCGACAGCGGCGTATGGATTTTGAAGCTGCCCGGATATTCGCGCACGGCGACGGGCTCGGGAAGCAGCGCATTCTCCTGCGCGCTGCGTTCGCAGGCGCCGCACAGCAGCAGCGTCGCGACAAGAAACAGAAAGCGATTCGGGAACATGTGGAAAAACCGATTGCGAGGCCGACTGCCCGGCCCGGGGATTGCGGACGGTCCGGGATCGGAGGCCACTCCGCCACGGCTCCGTGCGGCAGGCGTCCGCACGCCGCGCAGCCGGCGGGAAGCATCAGATCGGGGTCCGTTCATTTTGTTCATGCAGTTTTGTCCAAAATTACGAATAAATACGCAAAAACGAGGCTTCGGGAAGTCAAAAAAACGGAGACTTTCCATTTCTGACAGAAAGTCTCCGTTCGCTGTTCCGTCTGACGACTCCTTTACGGTTGTCGCTCAACGGGTTGCGTCATTCGTCGTGTCAGTTCTTGCCGTACACCTCGAACTCGGCAAAGTACCAGTAGTACGCCTCGACTACCTCGAACTTGAGGTAGCGGACATCGGCCGGCAGCACCAGTGCGATGTAAAGCGGCGTGTAGGAGCCCGTCGGAGCATCGTAGCGGTCCATCTCGCCCCACGACGACCAATCCACACCGTCCACCGAGCCCGAGACGCGATAGATGCGCGGCACGTAGCCGACATAGTCCGAGGCACCCTGGAAGCTCAGGCCGTAGACGGTCTTCACCTCCTGCATGTCGATGACGAACGACTCGTCGTCGATGTAGGTCATGGTGTTGTTGTCGAAGAGCTTGTTGCCGATGGAGGCGGGGTCCACCGTCCACGTCGAGTAGTCGAACTCAACCCACGAAGGATCGAGCGCCGAGAGGAAGGTCATGCGGTCGAAGACCTTGAGGACCGCGATCGCGCAGGAGCCCTGCTCCTCCGACATCACGGCTGCGGTCTCGTCGCCGGCCGGAGCGGCGGTCAGCTGGACCATGCACTCGAACGGCTGGTCGTCCACCTCCAGGAAGTCGTCCGTCAGCGACCAGACGGTCGAGGTCGACTCGAGTTTGCCGGCCGTAACGGTCAGCTGCGAGGCCGAGAAGCGTTCGCCGCTGTTCTCGGGAGCACCCGTCGAGGAGACCGTAAAGGTCAGGTCATGCAACGCGGGTTTGTCCAGTACGACCCGGTACTCGTAGCTGATCGGGTCCGTATTGATGATGCCGCCCTCGATGTAGGCGCGACGGAACTCGGCCGACGTGCTGCCGTCGACACCCTGAACCGACGCCACGCTCACGTAGGCCTCCTTCTCGATCTTGAGACGGGCCTCGGACTGCGTCAGATCCAGTCGGGAACCATCGGCTGCGATAAGCCGCACGCCCAGTTCGTAGGTCTTCGCCGCGTACTCGCCGTCCATGAACGACAGGTCCTCGTCGAGCAGGCTCACGGTCACCGAGGCCGAGATGCTGCCGGCCGGGATGTGCAGCTCCGTTTCGCTGATCGACACGCGATCCGTCGGGATGTCCACGATGATCGGCTCGACCTGGAAGGTCGCATCCTTCGGGCTCGGCGTGGCCAAGGTGAAGACATAGGTGCGGCTCAGCGGTGCGTCGGCCTGCAGCTCGCCCGTAACGGGAGCGTAGGTCACGTTGACCGTCGCCTCGTTCGCACTCTCCGTGCCCTCGATCGTGATTCCGACCGGAACCTCGGGATAACCGGCCAGATCCAGCTCCTCCTCCTCGCGGCAGCCCGCAAGCATGCCGCTGCCGAGAACCAGTGCGGAGAGGAGCGTCAGTTTCCAAATATTTTTCATGGTTGTAGTCGTTTTATGTGGTTATTACAGATCGTCGGGGAAGACATACGGCTTCGGATCGTCCTTCTTGTAGAAGGTCGTCGGATAGGCCAGCGGCGAGCCGTAGAGGGTCTCCACACCCGACAGCATGGAATACGAACGGGCGAAGTTCTCCGGTGCGAGCGCGAAGCCCATGAACCAGCCGTAATTGCGGTCAAGGATGTTCTGCGCCGTGCTGGAACTCATGGAGGGCCATCCCTGGTTGAACTCGATGGAGATGCCCGAGCACTTCGAGATGCTCATGTTGCCGATCGGAGAGGACGAACCGCCGTAGTTGGCGACCACCACGTCGATCCATTCGTCGGCATCCACACCGTCCACGCTCTCGGCCCCGTACATGGCGCCGTAATCGAAGACCGTCACCAGTTTGTCGGGCATCAGCTGCTTGGTTTCGTAGCACAGGCGTGCGGCAGCTTCCTGCGAACGCGAAGCGAAGTAGGGATTCGACAGATCGGGCGAGGTCGAGTACTCGTCGTCGTAGTTCACGCCGTCAAGGTTGTAGGCGTAGACGTACTCGGCCACTTCGGCGGCGAAGTCACGCGCACCGATATCGGAGAGCTGCGCCAGACCCGACTGGTCGTGGTTGCCCAGCAGACCCAGCAGCACCTTGATACCGCGCTTGCGCAGCGGCTGGAGGTAGGTCTCGTTGTTGTCGAGCAGGAACTGCACGTTCGGGTTGCAGTTGACGTAGGCACGTCCGGCTGCGGCATCCCAGTTGATGTTGGCGGCAAAGAGCACCACGGCATCCCACAGCAGCTTGCCGTTCTCGAGCTTGAAGGTCAGGGCGTTGAGCGGGTTGGTACCGTTCACCTCGAAGAAGAGGAATCCCTTGGGGTAACCTTCGCCCTTGTCGCAGTCGGCAAAGTTCCCGGCCTGCTCCGTATCGCCGTTGATGAGGTAGAGGCAGTGCGAAGCCTCCTCCTTGAGCGTGATGCCGTCGGCCTCGACGACCACCGGAATGGCGTAGACGACACCGGCAGCGAGTTCCGTGCTCGGCGAAACGGTCATCGTGGCCGTAGCCCGGGTGGCGTCGGCCTCGCTCACGGTAAAGGCGCCGTCGTTGGCGAACGAAACCAGCGTCTCGGGATAGAGTTCGTAGGCGGTGCCGTTGGCCGCGTTGTAGCTTTCAAGGTAGGCGGCGTCGACCGAAGCCCGGGCCGAGAGCGTACCCTCGTAGGCACGGGTGAGGCCGAACGACAGCGTGGCGGTGTACTCCTGACCGGTCGGGGCGATCGTCACGACCGACTGATTGCTGGCCTGATCCAGCAGGTAGCCGTTCGTCTCGTAGATGGTCTCGTAGGGAGTTTCGTCGATCGGCTTTCCGGCCTCGATCTCCTCGGAGCACGCAACTCCCAGCAGCGCACCGGCCACAAGGGCGGCAGCTGCAAACGTGCGGATTCTGAAATATCTGAAGTTCATGACAGATTCAATCTATTGGTTCGACTTGAGATTATTCGGGAAGCTCGACATTCACCCACGTCGGCGTACCCTCGCCGGTCAGATTCGTGCCGTTGCCGGTTGCGTCGTTGATGACATTACCGCTACCCTCGTTGAATTTCCAGTAGGCCAGCAGCCCGTCGGTCGTCGGATCGACCGTGTACATGCTCGAAGCGATCTGCTCCTGCGTGCGCTGCACGGTCCAGATGCGAAGCTCGGAGATCTCGCCGGGCAGCCAGCGGTTGTCGTCGTAGGACTTGCCGACATAGCAGCCGCTGTTGAGCGATACGCTGCCGCTTGCGGCGTTGTCGGAGGCCACGACCTCACCGTTCTGGTAGTAGATGCGCTCGCCGGTCGTGGCATCCCATACCACGGCGATGTGAACCCACTCGTTGACGGGAAGACCCGGTGCCGCATTGGGCGACGGCCAGTTGCCGTTGGGGTTCACCAGCTGGAGCTGGTTGCTCGGACGGTCGGCATCGCCGATACGGATCAGGAAGTTGCCCTCGATGCCGAAGACGGAGCTCAGCACGGAGCCCGAACGGCCGTCGTCCCAATCGGCAACGCGGATGAGCGCCTCGACGGTGATCGTCTTCAGGCCGCTCACGTTGACCGAGCTCGACCAGTTTACCGGGAAATACATCTCCGAGATGTCGGCCACGACGTTGATGAGCGCGGCGCCCTTGAATATGAAGTAGACCGTGCGCGTGCTCTCGAGCAGCGAGATGCCCTGAATGTCGGCCACGGTGACGGGAAGCACGTAGCGCAGGTCACCGTTGAGCTCGTTCGTGTTGGTGAAGTTCACGACGATGTCGTTGCCCGTCACGTTGCCCTTGCCGATCGAGATGACCTTCTCGGGAATCGAGAAGTACTCGGCGGGCAGACCCACGGCGTTGTCGCCGTAGACCATGTTGTAGCGGGCGGCCATGTCGGGACGGCCCTCGAAGGTCACCGTCACGTCCTCGGGTGCGGGCAACGCCAGACGGGCCGAGATCGTGCGCGAGTCGCTGACGATGTCGTCGCGGATGAGCAGGTCATCGGTCAGCTGGGCGGACGAAATATAGAGCTTGTTGTCGAAATGATGCTCGGCGGGATCCTCGTTCTTGCACCCCGTGAAGGCCACGGCGGCAAGCAGGAAGAGCGTCAGCGATATTTTATCGAATTTCATGGCGTAAGTTAGTTTTTAGGTGAAGGATTCATGATGTCGATGGCCTCACGCAGATGGAAGTAGATCGGCGTGTTGTCGTAGTAGTCGTACTGCGCATTGAGGATCAGCATGCCCGCACGCGTGAAGTCGGAGGGCTGCCCTACCCAGAGTGCGCCGCCGCGGATCGACCGCTCGGCATTGCCTTCGGCATCCGTCGTGCCGAGGTATCCGTAGATCTTGTCCTCGTCGTTGTAGCGCGTCGTCTCGGTCGTGACGATGAAACGGTCCGCAGGCACGTCCCCGCTGTCGACGGCGGCGCTCGCAGCGATGGTCATCTCCGAGAGGTTGCTGGCCGAAGTGGTCTCCAGAATGATGTAGTTGCAGTCGGCAAGCAGCGGCTTGTTCGCGGCAAGCACATACTGGGCGAGACCGCGGTAGGCGAAGAAGGCCGACTTGTGGCTCTCGCGCCACGTGGCCACCGTATTGAAGAAGGCGGCCTGACGGGCACTGTACTGTGCCAGCGTCTCCTCGGTCATGCTCGCCGTCGAACGGCCCACATAGGTGAAGACGACACCGTCATAGCCATACTTGTCGCACAGGCCGAGCTGCTCGTTCGTGCGGTCGGCAATGTAGGTCAGGGCCTGCTCCTCGGTCAGCGAGGCGTCGGCCTTGACCATCTCGGTCCACTCGGCCTCAATGGTCGCATAATCGATCGCATAGCCGACGCGCGTACCCTTCTCGCGCACCTTCTTCATCTCGCTCACATAGCCGGCATGCAGGTTGTCGGGGTTGTTCAGCAGAATGACGTCCAGGCTGTCGGGCAGTACGGTGAGCCGCTCCGCCTGACGCGTCGGGCCGTTCGCCACGTTCTCGAACGAGGCCATCGCCACCTTGTGGCTGCCGGCCTTGTAGGCCTTCAGGTTCTTGACATAGTCCGCGTAGAGACCCTGATCCATCGAAGGGGTCTTGATGTCGAGACTCTCATATTCCGTCCACTCGCTGCATGCGGCCAGCAGCAGGGCCGATGCGGCAAACAGAGAGGAAAAGCGCAAGCCTTTTTTCACGGTATTTTTCATGGTTTTCGTTTTTCAGTTGGTTAGTTCTTTTTCGCCCACCACAGGTCGGTCGACATCAGGTCGGGACCGCCCAGCAGCGTGGATACGGCATTCTGTACGTTCTGTGCGTTGCTGACGTACTCGTCGAGCGGGTAGCGCATGCGGCGTGCACCGCGGTTGGAATCCACCTCGCCGTTGCTCATGTTGCCGGCGGCGGTAGCGGGAATCAGGTGCGGATAGCCCGTGCGGCGGTAGTCGGCCCAGGCCTCGTTGCCCAGCGGATAGTTGGCAATCCACTTCTGGATCAGGATGCGCTCCTGCATCTCAGCCACCGAACCGTCAACCCATTTTACCGAAAGCGTCGAGAGCTGCGCATTGTAATCGTTCGACCCCGACGGATCGTCGTAGATCTCGGGCACGGCGGTCTCCTGAGCCAGATAGGTATCGGCTCCCGTCACACCCCACTGCTCGAACGACAGGCGGACACCCTGCTCGTAGAAGTCCTTGGCCGTGCCGCCCATGTTGAAGCCGTAGACGGCGACACCCTCGGCGCGCAGGAAGGCCACCTCGGCGGCGTTCATCCACTGCAGGGCATCGTTGGCCTTGATGTTCGGGCCCGAGAACTTGTGACCGATAGAACCGTGCTCGGGAATCTCGATACCGTGGCGAAGACCCACGTAGTCGTAACCCTCCCACTCGCTCTTGGTGAAGTACATCTCGCGGCGCGGATCATCATATCCGTTCATGTAGCAGATGATGTCGGCTGCGGCGTGCGTATCGCCCGTCGAGGTGCAGGCCGTACCGTCGTCGTGCGTGGAGACGCGGTTGTAGTTCACGGCCACGTAGAGCGGGTTCTGCACGCTGCCGAAGTAGTGCCATGCGGCGTTGTCGGCGTTCGACGTGATCAGACCGCCCGGATCGTTGACCGCCTCCTCGGCCTTCTCGCGGGCCACATCGGGCTTCACGTTGGCGATGCGGATGGCCAGACGCAGCTTGAGCGAATTGGCGTAGCGGATCCACTTCTTGATGTCACCGCTGTAGACATAGTCGGCCGTCGCGACGAGCTTGTACTCCGAATTCTCGTTCAGCGTGGCGATCGACGCGTCGAGCTCGTCGAAGAAGGCCATGTAGATCTCCTCGACCGAGTCGTAGGGGGTGTTGATGCTGCCGTCGGCACCGATCTTCGAGTAGGGAATCGGACCGTAGGTATCCGTGATGCGGTGCATGGCGGCCACCTTGATGATGTTGGCGATGGCCATGGGCACGGGCGAACCGGTCTGCTCCGACACGGTCTCGATGATGCCGAGGTTGGTGTAGATCACCGGAATCACCTTTTCCGACTTGAGCAGCACGTTGGTCCAGTCGTCCGTCGGGTTGTAGTTGGAGACGGTGTTCTCCCAGCCGGCATTTGCCGGGGCGAAGTAACCGGCCAGCGGACCGCCCATCAGGGCCTCGGTGAACTGTGCCGTGTTGACATCCGACGAGATCACGCCGCTGGCCAGCGAGTTCATGGCCGAACCGAGCGCATAGTCGTCGGCGGTCAGGTCACCCGGCTGATAGGGGTTCGAGTTGATGTCCAAATAATTCGCCGTACACGACACCGTGCCCAACAGCAGCGCTCCGGCAAATATCTTGCTGATTGTATGTTTCATGGTCGTAAGTCTTTAGAATTTGAGTCGCACGTTGAAGCCGATGTTGCGCATCGAAGGCATCATGAAGTAGTCGATACCCTGATAGAAGTTGCCCGTCGTGGCGATGCTTTCGGGATCGAACGGAGCCTTGTTGTAGATCATCCACAGGTTGCGGCCCACGAGCGAAACGGTGATCTCGCAGACGCCGCGCAGGGCCTTGCGGGGAATCGTATAGCCGATCGAAGCCTCCTGCAGACGGACGTTCGTGGCCGAGTAGGTGTAGTACTGCGGGATCGAGTTGCCGCTGCCGACGGTCGTGTACCATACCTGCGGATCGATGCGGTCGCCGCCGTTGATCGACACGTAACCCAGGTCGCGGGCTGCGGCCGTAGCCTCCGACACGCCGTAGTTGTCGAGCATGGCCTGCGTGCGCGAGAAGACCACGCCGCCCAGACGGGCCGATACCATGAATCCGAAGTTGAAGTTGCGCCAGCGGAAGTCGTTGCGCCATGCCATGTTGGCATCGGGCAGCACGGAGCCGAGCTTGATGTAGCGGTCCGACGAGAGTTTCTCGGTGGCCAGCTTGCCGTCCGGATCGATGTAGATGTTGTTGTTGCTGTCACGCTTCAGGTCGACGAGCGAGTAGAGGTCGCCCATCGTGCCGCCCTCCTTAAGCAGGAAGCGCGTGTCGCCCAGACCGCCCATGTTCAGCAGCGAGAGGTTCAGCGTCTCGCCCGTCACGGGGTTCACGGCGTTGTCCGACAGCGAGAGGATCTTGTTCTCGTTGGCCGAGAAGGTGTAGCTCGTATTCCACGAGAACTTGCCCCACGTGTTGCGGTAGTTGAGCGCGAGCTCGACACCCTGGTTGCGCACCGAACCGGTCTGCAGGTAGATCTTCGACCAGCCCGAAACAGGCAGCTGCGGGTCGAACGTCTGGTTGGCGGTCTTGGCGTTGTAGTAGGTCACGTCGAGTTCAAAGTGCTTGAGGAAGCGCATGTTCAGACCGACCTCGAACGACTTGGTGCGCTCGGGCTTCAGGTTCTCGATCGGGTACTGCGTCGTGTTGGCCCACTGCTGCAGGTTGCCCGTCCACTCGTAGCGCGGGTTGGCCAGGAAACGCTCGAAGGCCACACCGACCGATGCGTAGGAGCCGCGGATCTTGATGTAGGAGAGGTTTTCGGGCATGTTCGGGATGATCTGCGAGAGAACGACCGAAGCACCGACCGAAGGATAGAAGTACGACGAGGTGTTCGACCGGGGGCCTGCCAGCTGCGAAGGCCAGTCGTTACGGCCCGTCAGCGTCAGGAAGTAGGTGTTCTTGTAACCGACCTCGGCCGAGAGGAAGATCGACTGCGTCTGCTCGCGCCAGCCGTCCTGCATGCGCTCCGTGCGGCTGGGCGAGAGGTTCTGGATGGCAAAGAAGTTTGCCAGACCCACCTTCTCGTCACCGAAGGTATCGCCGCCGTCGGCAATCGGACCGCGCACCTTCATGGCGTCGGACTTCATGTCCGAGATCGAGGCACCGAGGTTGGCCTGCAGCGACCAGTCCTCACCGAAGGTCTTGTTGATGTTCACCAGCACGTCGCCGTAGGTCTGGCGGTCCTTCGTGCGGGTGATGCCGTAGAGACCGTTGTTCGAGTTCTCGGTCAGCTGCGTGTTGGTCGAAGCGTAGAACTTCTCGGTATAGTCGTTCACCGAGTTGTCGATGCGCAGACGGCCCGAAACATTCAGCCAGTCGAGGATGTCATACGAGAGCTGTGCGCTGAGCATGTAGCGGTCCTTGTCGTTCTCGCGCAGGTTGCGGTAGTTGATCCAGTAGGGGTTCTGCATCGTCATGCCGGCATCGCCCACGGGCCAGTACTGCGTGTAGAGCTTGCGGGCGGCGTCATAGCGCTCGTACATCTGGATGTCGTTCCAGTCGTTGCCGCGCGGGAAGAGGTAGGCTCCCGTCAGAGGGTTGTTGTAGGTTCCCTGATTGATCATGTTGCAGTCTTCCTGCAATATGTAGCTGGCTCCTACGTCCAGTCTCATCTTGTCGTTCAGAAAAGAGGTGGTGTTGCGGAACGTGAAGTTGTAGCGGTCGTAGCTGTTGTTGGGCACGATACCGCGCGAGTTGACCGAAGCGGCCGAGAAGTAGGTCTGGTTCTTCTCCGTACCGGTCGAGAGCGACACGCTCTCCGTGCCGGTCACACCGACCTGGAAGTAGTCGTCATAGGGGTCGTAACCCTGGTAGTTGAACTTGTTCAGACGGGCGCCCCAGCTGCGCGTCAGGGAACCCTCGCTCGACGAGAGGTCGCCCGTGCCGTAGCGGGTCTGGAACTGCGGCATGACGAACGGCATCGAAACCTCCGTGTTGCTCGATACGGTCACGCTCAACGTGCCGGCCTTACCCTTCTTCGTGGTGATGATGATGGCACCGTTGGCGGCATCCGAACCGTAAAGGGCGGCTGCGGCGGCACCGTTCAGCACCGACATCGACTCGATGTCCTCGGGGTTGATGTCGGCAATGGGCTCCGACGTACCCTGCGAGTTGAACTCCGTACCGGCGCTCGACGTGGCGGAGTACATCGGCACACCGTCGATCACGTAGAGGGCGTTCGACGACTGGAGGATGGACTTCTCACCACGCATAACCACCTTCGAGGCACCGCCGATACCCGACGACGAGGCGTTGATCGTCACACCGGCGACCTTGCCGCTGAGCGAGTTGATGAAGTTGACGTCCTTGTTGGCGAGGATGCTCTCCGAGTCGACCTGCTGGACGTTGTACGACAGGGCCTTCTCCGAACGCTTGATACCGAGGGCGGTCACCACGACGGCGTCGACATCGACGGCCGACTCCTTCAGCGTGACGTCGATGCGCGTGCGGCTGCCGACCGGAATCTCAAGCTCCTCGTAACCCAAATAGTTGACTACCAGTACGGCCGAGCCGGCGGGAGCGGGCACCTGCAGGGTGTAGCGACCGTCGATATCGGTGCTCACGCCGATCGTCGTACCCTTGATAACGACGGAGGCGCCGATCACCGGGTTGTTCGACGAGTCGATGACCCGGCCTTCGACAACGACCGGACCGTCCGTTGCGGGAGCGGTGCGGTTGGAAATCACGATATGCTTGGCCTCGATCTTGAAATCGATGTTCCGCGAGGCGAAAAGCTTCGAGAGCACTTCGGGAACGGGCATCTGGTTCACGTCAAGGCTCACGTTCTGCTTGACGTCGACATCCTTGTTCAGGAACACATACTTGGTCTGCTGCTCCAACTCCCGCATGACCTGTTCAATAGGTACGTTTTTCAGGTTGATGGTTACCAGTTCCTGCGTCTGCGCGAGCGCCGAGAGGCTTCCTGCGCACAGCATCAGGGTTAGTGCGAATCGAAACAGTGTACAGATTCTGTGGAATACTGTTTTATTCATAAATACATAAAATTAAGGTAATAGGTTAGAAATTATCAGCGGCTTCGTCATCTATTTTCCCGCGCGGCGTCCGACGTCGGCGGGTCACTTGCGCCGTTCAGAATACAGTTGGCATCATATCATAGGCAGAAACGGTTTTTTTACGTGTGGTATACTTTTTTATCGATCGGTTCGTATCAGCGGATCGTGATCGTGTTGGTCGCCTCGTCCTTCGTGTAGCTGAAGTCGCAGGCCTGCTGCAGGAGGTGCAGGGCGAAATCGACCCCCTCCGAGATGCGGATCTTGCCGCTGGCATAGCCGATGGAGGGCAGCTGCGCGCGGTCGATCACGATATGCACGTCGTAGGCGTTCTCGAAGCGCTCCATGAGCTCCTCGAAGGCGACGTTGCGGATGTTGATGTATCCCTCGGTCCAGCAGAGCGCATCCAGGTCGGCAACGCGCGAGGGAACCAGGTGGCCGTTGATGAGGCGGACCATCTCGTTGGGATTCAGGACGACCTGCTCCTGACGGTTTCCGACGAGGTTCTTCGCGCGGATGCGCCCTTCGGCCAGCGTCGTCGTGAAGCGGCCGTTCTCCTCGTCGGCGTAGACGTTGAACTTCGTACCGAGCACCTTGATCTCCGAAGCGAAGGTCTCCACGACAAACGGATGCTCCTCGTCGTGGGCCACGTCGAACAGCGCCTCGCCCGAAAGGCGGACGTGGCGCTCGCCGCGGGCGAAGAGCAGCGGATACTCCATGCGCGACCCGCCGTTGAGCCAGACGAGCGTGCCGTCCTCGAGCGTGATCGACATGCGCTGGCCGGCCGGCACCTCGAGCACGTTGAGCCGGTCGGACATCTCGCGGTACATTCCGTCGCGGGCAATCATGCCGCCGGCATACCCCGCTCCGGCAATCAGCACCAGCGCCGCAGCCACGCGCACGGCCGCACGGGCGATCCGGCGCAGCGACCACACGCGGGTCGTCCGACGGGCCGACTCCTCATAGTGCATGCGCTGGAGCACACTGGCGTTGAACAGCATGTGCGCGGCATCGAATTCGCGCTGACGGGTGGGGTCCTCCGCAA
>OHVZ01000166.1_pt1 | contig 34728 bp, 31 predicted proteins | sample 1579561 | NCBI WGS metagenome assembly OHVZ01 (sample SAMEA3882547, study PRJEB24775) | human gut metagenome | biome: human-associated habitat; feature: intestine environment; material: feces | place: Netherlands | collected 2009/2010
GCTTCTTTAACCAGAACTTTTTGGAAACGTCTTTCCAAAGCCTTGTCTTTTTCCATGTATTCACGGTATTCGTCAAGCGTGGTTGCTCCGATCAAATGCAGTTCTCCTCGCGCAAGCATCGGTTTCAGCAGGTTGCCGGCATCCATGCTTCCTTCAGTTTTTCCGGAGACATCAGCACCTTAGGCTCGTAGCCGAGGCGTTTAACTTCACGCTCCAGCATTTCACGTCCCTTGACGATATTTTCCTCACGGCGCTCCTTCTTGAACCAGCTTTTGATTTTGTTGCGCGTATCGGAAGAGCCGACAACATTAATCCAGTCACGGCTCGGTCCGTTGGACTGCTTGGAGGTGATAACCTCTACGATATCGCCGTTCTTCAGCTGATAATCAAGCGGTACGATGCGTCCGTTGACCTTGGCACCTACGCAGCGGTTGCCTACGTCCGTATGGATGCGGTAAGCGAAGTCAATCGGCACACTGCCTACAGGCAGGTCAATAACATCACCACGCGGCGTAAAGACAAAGACCTCATCGGCAAAGATATCCATCTTGACCGTGTTGACAAAGTCGCGCGAATCATTCATATCCTTGTGCCATTCCAGCAGCTGACGCAGCCAGCTCAGCTTGGCATCAAAGCCCTTGTCACCGCCCGCAGAAGGCTTGCTGCCGCCGCTTTCCTTGTAGCGCCAGTGCGCAGCGATACCGTATTCGCTGATGCGGTGCATTTCAAAAGTGCGGATTTGGATTTCCAGCGGCTGACCGCCATTGGAAAGCACAGTCGTATGCAAGGACTGATACATATTGGATTTCGGCACCGCTACATAGTCCTTGAAGCGGCCCGGAATAGGACGCCACATGCTGTGTACGATACCCAGCGTGCCATAGCAGTCCTTCACGGTGTCTACCAGCACACGGATAGCCAGCAGATCATAAATCTCGCTCAGCTGCTTATGGTCACGCAGCATTTTCTTATGAATGCTGTAAAAGTTTTTCGGTCTGCCCTGAATTTCGCAGCGGATACCGGCCTTCTCTACAGCATCCTTCAACGTTGTCATAGCCTCGTTAATCATATCCTCGCGCTCACGGCGTTTTATTTTTACCTGCTCTACCAGGTCGTAATAAATATCCGGCTCCATATAACGGAAGGCCAGATCCTCCAGCTCCCATTTAATGGTATAGATGCCAAGACGATGTGCCAACGGCGCATAAATCTCCAATGTTTCCCGGGAAATAGACTGCTGCTTATGCACAGGCATATACTTCATCGTGCGCATATTATGCAGACGGTCAGCCAGCTTAATCAGTACGACACGGATATCGCGTGCCATCGACAAAAACATTTTGCGATAGTTTTCAATCTGGCGGTCTTCCTTAGAAATATATTCGATTTTACCAAGCTTGGTAACACCGTCTACCAGATTTGCTACCACGGTGCCGAACTGCTCTTTGATATACTCCAGCTTGTAATCCGTATCCTCTACTACATCATGCAGAAAGGCAGCAGCCAGTGTTTTGTCATCCATCTGCAATCCCACAAGGATGCTGACAACACCAATCGGATGGATAATATACGGTTCACCGGATTTACGTGTCTGCGCAGCATGCGCTTTAGCTGCCAGCTCATAGGCCTTACGGACAAAAGCTACCTGCTCCGGCGTAAGATATTCTTCTATACGCGCAAACAATTCATCTATATCAGTAATATTAGTTATTGCGTTTGTTGAGGGCATTCTCCCCACTCCCATCTGCACTTCATCAGCAACGCAACAGCTCGTGCTGACTCAGGCGGTAATTTTCTTTATAAATGTGCTCCAAGCGCTCTCTTTCCTGCTGCAGGGTTACATATAGGGGTGCATCCTCCAGCGAGCAGCGTTTAATAGCAGCTTTTTCTATTATACCATTATTATAGCGGATAAAGCCAAGCTCTTCCATAATTTTTACAGCTTGTTCACTTATTTGTTCCGCATGAGCAGACAAAAGCTCTTTGATGCTCACAGTTGTCCGCATTTTAAGTGCATTCATCACCAGCTTATAGGCCTGCATCATCGCATCCCTGTCCGGATGCGTCAAAGCCAGTCGCTGCAAGCGCTCCTGCAAATCCGGCTGATTAAAGAGCAGCGTTACATGTTTTGCTCCCTGCTGCCGCAATCTGCGCATAATATCCGCCAGCGGATAAGCAGGCAAATCCAGCAGCACTATTTCTTCGGCCTGCTGCAGCCTTTCCTTGCTCAACCCGGCAGCCTCCTCATAGGAAGCCAGCTCCAGATAATCCCCCGCAGTCTGCAGCACCTCGGCGGGCAGCGACTGCTTATCTTCGGTATAAGCAAGCACCTTGTTATGCACCTTGGCCAAGCCCAGCAGCAGACGCCATTTATCATCGGCAGTCTGACGCATATCCCCCAGCGTCACCTGCTGATGAATGCTTACGGCCTGCAGCTGCACGCTCGTTTCGTTATTCCAGACATTTATTTTCGGCTGAAAGGCAACATCAGCCACCATATTTTCAAACATATACGGCAGCAAATCCGCATTGTTCCACATCAGGCCGCGATAGGAATTATAGCCCTTATCCAGCACAAACTGCAAATGATTGCGCTCCTTGCCCATAGCGCGCTGATTGTGCAGCAGCGCCTGACGGAAGGCAAAAACAGGTGCCTGATTTTCGCAGCCGCAGGGCTCTAAGAGTGCCAGCTGCTCCAAATCCCTGATGCTGATTTCACTGCTGCCGCTCAGCACACAGTCAATCGCCTGATGCGGCAGATAATCCTCCGGACGCAGCTTTTGCGCAACGTATTCACGGAAGCGGCGCTTGAATTCCGGCAGCAGCTCTGCCGGCAGCGTGAGGCCCGCAGCCTGATGGTGACCGCCGTACTGCGTCAGCAAATCACGCTCGGCATCTATCGCCTCGTAAAGATTGAGCGCCGGAATACTGCGGCAGCTGCCCTTGGCAACGCCGTCGTTCAGGCTTATCAGAATCGTCGGCAGGTGGTACTTGTCTACCAGGCGCGAAGCCACGATACCGATAACGCCTTGATGCCAGCCTTCGGAAGCAAGCACGATTGCAGTATCTATATGCTTTTCCTGTGCCAGCTGTGCTTCCGCCTCTTCCATAATCTGACGGCTGATTTCCTGCCGCAGTGTGTTTTCACGATTAAGCTCGGCGGCAATCTTCTCCGCCTTCACGCTGTCGTCGGTTACCAAAAGCTCCACCGCCAGCTGCGCATGCTCCAGCCTGCCCACAGCGTTCAGGCGCGGTGCCAGACCAAAGCCGATGTTATCGGAAGCAATGCCCGTTTCCGGACAGCCGCTGGCCTTAATCAAAGCACGCAGGCCCACAAGCTGCGTTATTTCCATAGCCTTCAGTCCACGGCGCACCAGCTCGCGGTTTTCGCCGACCAGCGGCACAATATCCGCCACCGTTCCCAGCGCTGCCAGCTCTGTAAGTTCCTGCCACTCCGGCAGTCTGCCCGGCTCACGCTGCTCCAGCGCCTGACACAGCTTAAAGGCAATGCCCACGCCGCTCAAATCCTTAAACGGATAGCCGCAGTCTAGCTGCTTGGCGTTGATAATTGCGTAGGCAGGAGGCAGAACCTCCGGCACCGTATGGTGGTCCGTAATGATGATATCCAGAGATTTCGGCGCATTGGCTACCTCGCGCAGACCGCTAATGCCGCAGTCCACGGTAATAACCAGTGTCGTACCCTTCTCCGCAATATTTTTCAATGCTTCGTCATTAAGGCCGTAGCCCTCGCTTTTACGCTGCGGAATGTAGGTGGCAACCCTGCCGCCGCGCTGCTTAAGATACAGGTACAGCAAGGAGGAGGCACTGATTCCGTCCACATCATAGTCACCGTAAACCGTAATCTGCTCACCCGCCGCTAAAGCTCGCTCTATACGCTCAACCGAGCGCTGCATATCCTTCAGCAAAAACGGATCATGAAAGGGCGTAGCACTGCCATACAAAAAGTCGCGCATGGAATCAGCATCCTGCAATCCACGCTCCAGCAAAATACCTGTGACCATCGGCGAAATATTCAGCTCCTCCGCCAAATAGTCTGCCATCTGACTGTTATATTCTTTTATATCCCAAATTCGTTCCTTGTGCATCATTGGCGGCTACCGCTCTCGGCAGAAGTTTTTTCCGCTGCAGCCGGCTCTGCCTCCTGCTTGGCAGCCTCGGCCTGTGCCGCCTCGTTATGCAGCAGCTGGGTGTGCTGCAGCATGGCAACGCGCTCCTGCAGGCGTTTGTTTTCTGCCTGCAGCTGCTGCATTTCCTCACGCATTTTTTTATCCTTCAGATAATGCTTGGCCTTCATCGTCAGCAAGAAGCAGGTGGCAACCAGCACGCCCATTAAAAACGCACCGAGAATTACCAGCACCAGTGAAGCGCTGAAGCTCCAGAAAACAAAGTTCAAGGACACTGCTACCGCATTCTGCACGGCAAACAATGCTACTATCATACAAATAATTATAACTAAGATTAAGAAAGGCATTCAGCTCAACTCCTTTAGTATAAATTTTAATATATTATAACTGTTATAATTCTGCCAGCATATAAAAAAATCCTGCTTATGAAGCAGGATTTTTAGTGTATACATGCTCATTTAAGGCCTGATTGTATTTAGTCCGCAAAGACTGACGGCAGACTGTTATTTTTCCTTCAGCTTCTCCAGAATAAAGGCTGTCACACGGCTCTGCTTGTCAACCTCCAGCGCAAAACGCAGCGGCTGTTCCTTGTCATCCTGCCAAAAATATTCGTAGGTCGTATTATCGGCAGCATACACAACCGCATCAGGCAGGCCGTACTGTCCTACAGCTCTGCCGGCACTGTCACCGATGCTTACGCCGCGCATTGTAATATATTTGGGATCGACTACGCGGATTGCCTCCACAGCCTGTTTTTTGCGGGCAACACTGATTACGGCGCCATCAAATGTATAGTTTATCTGCTTACGCTTTTTATCTATTTTCTCCTGCTTGACGGCACCCAGGCGCTCCTTGGCCTCCTGCTCGTCAAACTGCTGTCCGAGTGCGGCATAGCCAAGAGCAAAATCGTCCTGCGTCAGCTCATCCCTATTGCCGGCAACAGTATAGGGCGCATAGATAAAGCCGTCAACACCGTCCGATTCAGCCTCCAGCCAGTCACCGCTTTGGCTGATAACACGCAGCAGCGAATGATGCGGCAGCACCTTTAAAACATTACCGTCCTTGGCGGCACTGCGGAAATTAATATCATCCTCTTCCAGAACCACAAAGCTGCCCTTATCATAGCCCTTGATTTTTTCACCCGTATAAAACGCTTCCTGCTTCTCGGCAGCAGCGCACAGCTGCATGCCTGCTGCCAATAAAAGTGTCAGACCAATTGTTTTGAGCAATCTCATTGCCACTGCATCTCCTAACTAAATTCCATAAGCGGCATGTGCCAGCTCCTGCACAGCCTTAACAGTATATTGCGAAGTACTGTATAAATAATTGTCATGCAGGCTTTGTACGCGGCCGTTCTTTACAGCCTTAATGCTTTTATAGGCCGGATTTTGTAAAATACGCTGACGGAATTGTTCCGGATCGCCCTTTTTACTGTAATCCCAGCTCGGAGTAATAATCAGCTCCGGATTAAGCTCCAGCATTTTTTCCTCCGACAGGTTACCCTGATAAGGAATATCCATGCCGTCCAGCGCATTATGTACGCCTGCATAATAGCACAGGCCGCTGAAGGTACCCCTCATGCCCAGCGGTCCGGTAAAGGACAGCGCCAGTACATTAAGCGGCTTATCGCCTGCAGCCTGCAGCGCCTGCTTACGCACAGCCTCCAGCTGTGCTTCCATGTTTTTGGCCATCTCCTCGCCCTTGGCTTCTTCGCCTACGGCAGAGCCGATTTCCTTGATAAACTTGAAGATATCCTGCACATTATTCGGCGTATGGCACACATAAACCTTGAGTCCGGCGCTGCGCAGTCCCTGAATCGGCTCCACGGTATAATCCGGGATAATAACCAGATCGGGCTGCATGGCCAACACGCTTTCCAGATTGCTGCCCTGCGCTCTGCCCTTGACGGATTTGACCTTGTCACCAGCACTGCAGATACCGGAATCGTCAGCCAGCAGCGACAAGGCTGCCAAGCGCTTACTGTCAACCATATCCAGCAAAATTTCATCGGCAGATACGTTCAGGCTCACAATGCGCTGAGGCTTTTCGCTGAAGCTCAGCTTGGTGCCTGTTGCATCCGTCACCGTGTACAAAACCTTACCGCTGTCGGTGGTATTCTTTTCCTGCGGTCCGCAGCCGGCAAGCAGCAGACACAGCAGCAGGCAAACTAAGAACAGAATTTTTTTCATAATATACCCCACCCAAAAATAATATTTGTTTCTATCTGTTACTTATTATACAAAAAAGGCGGAAAATATGCAAATTCACAGGCTACTTGCAGCTGACTAATGCAATTTAACGCTGTAAAAAAGCACCTGCCATCCCCACATATTCGTGTAATGCCATACAGGTTATATCAAATGCCTGCAGCTGCGGCACCAGCCAGCGCGGATTAAATTGCCCCTTAGGGTTGAGCGTATAATCACAGGAATAGGCGGCAACCTTAATTCCCTGCTCGCCTAAGTATTCATCAAAAAACTGCATGCTGCGAGGCATATGCAGCGCGCTTGTCAGCAGCAGTACATTTTTATAGCCGCGTTCACGGCAGAGTGCAGCAGAATAGGCAGCATTTTCTTTCGTTGTCCTGGCCTGCGTCTCGACGATAATCTGCTCCTGCGGCAGCCCCAGCTGTAACAGAATCCGCTCGGCGACCAGCGCCTCGCTTGCGCCATCGCTGAACACCTGCCCACCGCTGATGAGCACCGGCAGCGAATGCTGCTTCGCCAGGCGCGCTGCCGTCAGCAGACGCGCCGCTCCGGCGGACATCAGACCGCCGCGCTCAGTGCCATCCGGTGCGGAACCGACGCTGCCGCCGCCCAGAACAACTATCACCTGCGCAGCGTCAGGCTGCTGCTGGCTGTAACGGTTCTCCAGCGGCTGCCCCAACAGCTTGGCTCCCAATAAGGTAGAGCTGAAATACAACAACAGCGTCAAAAAAGCGCTTAAGCTGAAAGCAAAACGGCCGAAGCGCTTGCGCTGCCGCCATAAATAAACACTCAAGATTATTCCCAGCAGCACAAACAACCCCGGAGGCAGCAAAAAGGCTGCGATAAATTTCAAAATATAAATCATTGTGCTTCTCCCTGCTTATGGCTAAAGATTATGTAAAGTGCTGTGCTTGCTATATGCTGAAAAGCGACAGCCATGTTGATTAAAAGCTTAGTATTACGCCTTCTATTGTAGCCTTTTTCAGTAGCAAAAACAAGAAAAAATAGCCTGCAGCATTCATTGGTATGAATGCACACAGGCTATAAGTTTTAATTTTAATCTCTGCCGGGTTTCAGCTTACGCAGCATCATCCATAACGGACCCGCGAGGAAGGTGGAGGTATAAGCACCACTGGAGAAGCCTACCAGCATAGCAAAGGAGAAATTGCGGATAGTTTCACCGCCCCAGATGAAGATAGCTACAACAGCAAACAGAGAGGTACCTACAGTATAGATACTGCGTCCCATGGTCTGCCAGATGCTGTTGTCTACCATTTCCGTCATGCTTTCGCTGCGGCGATGGATTTTCAGGTTTTCACGGATACGGTCGAAGATAACTATGGTACCGTTGACAGAATAACCTACAACCGTCAGCAAAGCTGCAACGAAGGAGGAATCAAGCTCCATATGGAAGAGGGAGAAATAGCTCAGGGTTACCATTACGTCGATAATCAAAGCGACAATCGCTGCCAGAGCAAAGCGGAATTCAAAACGGATGGTGATATAAGCAATCATCAGGAACCAGGAAAGCACAATTGCCATAACAGCCTGTTGAATCAGCTCGCTGCCGACGGTAGCACCAACGTTTTCAACACGCTGGATAGCAAAGTCACCAACCTTGCTCTTAAGGTCGGTCATTACCTGCTGACGCTGCTCATCGCTGATAACGCCGGTACGAATCAGCACGCCCTTAGAGCTTTTGGCATTGCTGTCGCTGCTTTCCAGCTGGATAATAGCATTACCCAGATTCTTTTCTTTAAGCACCTCACGTACCTGAGAAACGGTAACAGGATTTTTGAATTCCAAATCCATGATACTGCCGCCGGTAAAGTCAATGCCCAGGTTGAAGCCCTTGAAGAGCATGGAGCCGATACCGATAATCAGGAAGGTGATGGTAATAGCGAAGAAAATTTTATAACGCTTAACGATAGATAACTTCATTATTTAGCCACCTCCTCTTTTGCTTTCGGTGCTCTTGCACCAAACAGGAAGGGACTCTTGGTGATGTTACTGTAAATCAAAAAGCGCAGCAGGAATTTGGTAACGGTTACTGCGGTAAACATACTCAGCAAGGTACCAAGTGCCAGGGTAACAGCAAAGCCCTTGATAGGACCGGTGCCCAGGTAAAACAGTACGGCTGCGGCCATGATAGTAGTAAGGTTGGAGTCAAGGATGGTTACGATAGCACGGCCAAAGCCGGAATCCATCGCACTGCGCAGAGTTTTGCCGCGCTTAACTTCTTCCTTGAAGCGTTCGAAAATCAGTACGTTGGCGTCAACCGCCATGCCGACAGACAGGATAATACCTGCGATACCGGGCAGTGTCAGTGTTGCACCCAGATAACGCATTACCAGCAGCAGCAGCATTACGTACAGCAGCAGAGCAATGTCCGCAACTACGCCTGCCAGACGGTAGAACAGCAGCATAAATACAAATACGCCGATAATACCGATGCTGAAGGCTTTAACACTCTTGTCTTTGGAATCCTGACCGAGGGTAGGACCAACGGTACGGTTTTCCATAACTTCGATTTTAACCGGCAGACTGCCGCTGCGCAGCAGAATTGCCAGATGCTCGGCTTCTTCAACATTGCGGGAGCCGGAAATCTGTGCATGGCCGCCGGTGATAGCTTCCTGTACTACAGGAGCGGTCAGCACCTGGCCGTCAAGCTCGATAGCAATTTTCTTGCCTACATTGCGGGCAGTAAGGTCAGCAAATTTTTTGCCGCCCTCATCATTAAATTCCAGGCCTACTACAGCCTGATTGCCTTGGGAAACCTGTGCCTTAGCGTCCTTCAGGTCACTGCCTGTGAGAACAACCTTGCCGCTTTCATCCTTAAACTGCAGCATAGCGGTACGGCCCAGCATAGCAATAGCTTTTTCAGGGTCCTTTACGCCAGGCAGCTCAACAATAATACGGTCTTTGCCCTGACGCTGAATAACAGGCTCTGTCAGGCCCAACTCATTGACACGACGCTCAATAACCTTTACACTGCGGTTGACAGCGTCATCGTCAACCTTAAGTTCCGGCGTATCCACAGCCTGTAAAACTACATGAGTACCACCTTGCAGATCCAAGCCCTGTTTAATGGAATTAGCCAGAGGCGAGATGTATACGCAGAAACCGCCGATAATCGCCAAAGCGACAATCAGAAATTTCCCGAATTCATTCCAACGCAAAATAACTTCCTCCTTAAGATTTTTTTGGATTAACTGGATTTAATTTATAAGCTAAGCGGACTGAGAGTGGTAATCCCGCTTTCACTTGCTAAAAGCTGTACAAGCACGTCAAATTCATCCCGCGGCAGACTCGGCTGAATAAAAGCATCGTAAGCGATGCCCATGAGCAATGCGTTTTCCGCCTGCGGCAGAAAACGGTCATAATAGCCCGCGCCCATCCCCAGTCTGCTGCCGTCGCGGCCGAAGGCCACTCCGGGCACCAGTACAAGGTCAAGCTGCTGCGGCTGCAGCAGCTTCGCCGGTTGGCGGACACTGCGGATGCCGTAACGGTCAAGCTCAAAGTTCAGCATGTTTTGCAGCTGTACCGGAGCCATCTCCGTAGCAGATTGCACCAGCGGCACGGCAACAGTCTTGCCGTCGTGCAAGGCCTGCTGCAGAACCAGGTCTACAGACAGCTCATTGCCAAAAGCCAAATAGCCCATGATGCAGCTCGCTTTGCGATATGCATCACAGGCCAGTATCTGACGGGCAGTCAGCAGACTGCCGGAAGCAGCCTGCTCTGCGGTCAATTGCGACCGCAGCCTTTTAAAATACTTGCGCAGCTCAACTTTTTCTTCTGCAATCACCATCAGGAATTCTTAGCGGGGTTTTGGAAGCCGCTGATAGCATTGCGCGCCATTTCGATTACTACGCCTTCAGCAACTTCTACCTTAACGCGTTTTTCGGAAATAGCAGTAATCTTACCATAGATACCGCCAATGGTAATGATTTCGTCGCCTTCCTTCAGGCTGTTTAACAAATCCTGTCTTTTCTGCTGCTCTTTTTTCTGGGGTTTCCACAGCATGAAATAGAATATGCCGCCCATTAAAACAAAGGGCCAGAGAGAATTGAGCAAAGCCATTGTATCTCCACCTTGCATATTGAACACCTCCACATTTTATCACTTCCCGCAAATTCGGACATATTTGCAGGCTCCTCTTGCAAACCTTTTAGTATGCAATAGTTTGGTTTATTTATACCACTTTTATATATTCTCTGTAAATCGGAAAAATCCTTGTTATCAACGATAATTTTCTAAGAATCTTTCGCGGAACTCAGGGAAGCAGTCATTAGCGATAGCCTCACGGATTTCCTTGGCAAAATACAGCAGGAAATGCAGATTGTGAATAGACAAGAGTCTCAGACCGAAAATCTCCTCTGCCTTGAACAGATGGCGGATATAAGCACGGCTGAAGTTACGGCAGGCATAGCAGTCGCAACCTTCCTCAATTGGACGGAAATCCTCTGCGTAGGTTGCGTTGCGTACTACCAGACGGCCGGTGTGCGTCATAGCGGTACCGTTTCTGGCAACACGTGTCGGAAATACGCAGTCAAACATATCAACGCCCAGGTTTACTGCCTCTACAATGCAGTCGGCAGTGCCTACGCCCATCAGATAGCGTGCCTTATCCTTCGGCATCAGCTCGGTGGTTTGCGAAAGGATATCGTACATCATCGGCTTAGGCTCGCCTACGGACAGACCGCCGATACCATAGCCGGCGAAATCAAGCTCCGTCAGCTGCTGCACGCTCATGCGGCGCAGCTCGGGATACATACCGCCCTGCACGATACCGAACATGGACTGGTCCTCACGCGTATGCGTTTCCAGACAGCGCTTAGCCCAGCGAGTGGTACGCTCGGTAGAACGCTTGGCATAATCAAAATCTGCGGGATACGGAATGCATTCGTCAAAGGCCATCGCGATATCCGCGCCCAATGCCTCCTGCACCTGAGTAGAAACCTCCGGGGAGAGGAACTGCTTGCTGCCGTCGATATGCGAACGGAACATTACGCCCTCTTCGGTAATTTTGCGCATAGCGCCCAGGCTGAATACCTGAAAGCCGCCGCTGTCGGTAAGCATACCGCGTTTATAATTCATAAACTTATGCAGACCGCCTGCCTTGCGCACCAGCTCATGTCCGGGACGCAAAAACAGATGATAGGTATTCGACAAAATAACCTGGCTGCCCATATCGTACAGCTCTTCCGGTGCCAGAGTCTTTACCGTTGCCTGTGTGCCGACAGGCATAAACATCGGAGTTTCAAAGGTACCATGCGGCGTATGCAGGCGGCCAAGACGCGCACCGCTGCGCGGACATTCTTTAATTAGTTCGTAGGTTACTGCGTGTTTTGTCATATGCAACTCCTAAAATTATTTATCAGCGCCTTCGGCTTTGCGGCGAAGGCAAAAAATCTTATTTATTGAGCTCTGTAATAAACATGGCATCGCCAAAGGAGAAGAAGCGATATTTTTCTTCAACCGCTTTCTTATAAGTCTGCAGCATAATCTCACGGGTAGACAGAGTGCTTACCAGCATCAGCAGCGTGCTCTGCGGCAGATGGAAGTTGGTTACGAGGTCATCCACCAGACGGAATTTGTAGCCGGGGTAGATGAAGATATTCGTCCAGCTGCTGCCAGCGTGCAGCTGACCGTCAGCTCCCGCAGCCTCCAGAGTGCGTACTGCCGTGGTGCCAACCGCAATGATACGGCGTCCTTCGGCCTTCGCCTTGTTTACTGCATCCGCTGCCTCCTGCGATACGGTGTAGAACTCCTTATGCATCTTGTGGTCCTCAATCTTCGCCTCGCTTACGGGGCGGAAGGTACCAAGGCCTACATGCAGCGTTACAAAAACCTCTTCGCAGCCGATTTCCTTGATTTTCTGCAGCAGCTCTTTGGTAAAGTGCAGGCCTGCAGTCGGAGCGGCAGCACTGCCGCGCTCACGGTTATAAACAGTCTGATAGCGCTCCTTATCCTCCAGCGGTGCCGTGATATACGGCGGCAGAGGAGTTTCACCCAGACGGTCAAGAATTTCTTCGAAGATACCGTCATACTTGAAGCGAACTACGCGTCCGCCGAAGTCGGTGTGCTTGATAACCTCGCAGCTTAATTCATCGCTGAAGTTAATCTTGGCACCAACCTGCAGCTTTTTGCCGGGGCGCACCAGAACCTCCCAGTCGGTTGCATCTCTGCGGGTCAACAGAAATACCTCTACATGGGCACCGGTATCCTTCGTACCGTGCAGGCGCGCGGGAATAACGCGGGTATCATTAAACACCAGCACATCGCCGGGCTTAAGATAATTTACCAGATCATAAAAATGCTTATGCTCAATTTCACCGGTCTTTTTGTCAACAACCAGCAGGCGCGAATGGTCGCGCGGCTCCATAGGATGCTGAGCAATAAGCTCCTGTGGAAGCTCATAATCAAAATCAGTTACTAACATGCAAAATTCTCTCTTTTCTTATATATTACAGGACGCATAGCTTCCTGCTAACGGACAAGCTGAGTTCCAGGATAATAATGTGCCAGAATCGTTTTATAGGTAGCCTTGGCATCGGCGTTAGCCATGCCGCGCGCACCCCAGGCACTCAAACCGAGGCCGGAGCCTTTGCCCTTGCCATGGAAAATTATTTTTTCCTCCTTGCCACCGCCCAAAAGATGGTAGCTACGGACTAAATTTTTCCAGACGGGCTTTTTCGACTCATTGACCTTAATGCCTATATCCTTGCTGCCTATTTCCATACCATAATGATCTTCGATAGGCACCTTAAGCGTTTCCGGCACCGGCGTACCGGTTTCGATATCAAATAAGGTGCTGTTCAGACCTAACAGGTCCTGCAGCTCACTGCCGCTGATTTTGGCAGCGCCGGCCTCACCCGAAAGGATAATATATTTTACCCGTCCCGTGGGCGTTCTGTCAACACCTGCGTCATCAAGCGGTGACAGACGTATGCTCGTCAGCTTGCCGGTGGTATAACCGCGCTGCGCTGCCAGGCTTTCCAAAAGCGCCGGAGAAATACGGCTTTCCCAGGTATATTCCGGGCTGTCGCTGTCGTAATCCTCTACCGACTGCAGATAGCTTACGGCAGTACCGCGCAGATTCAGCGCGCTTTCGGTTCTGCCGCCGCTACTTGAAGTGGTGACTGCCTCTATCGCATTACCATAAGCATCAACCAGATACTGTCCTTTCGTCGCCTGAATAAGCTTCGTCACAGCATCCTTTTCAATGCGCTTGCCTGTGCCTCCGTAAGGCAGCTCCCTGTCGGTCGCAAGCAAAGCATAGGCCTTATTGCTGTGCTGCATTTTATATAAAGCGTAGCTGCGGGCAGCAACCGCCTGCGCCTTGATAACCTCATCAGGCCATACGGACATCGTTTTAGCCGGCAGTACGCTCGCCAGATAATCCTCCAGAGGCAATCTGTTGACCACTAAAAGCTTATTGCCCTGTTCGGCCAGCAACTGAAAATCCCCTTTATAACTGCGTTTATTGATTTGCGGTGACTTTTTGCCTGCCGCCGCAGCAACAACAGCTTCATTACCAAATACATTGTTATCATCAAAGAAAAGCTTTCCCTGCTGCGCATGGATGAAATATTTTCCCTTGGGCATCGTAGTTGTTTTGCCCGATGAATCACGCACTGTGAATTCATCCTCACAGCTCAGCTCTGCCGTTGCCTGCCCCACAACAATTCCTATACGGATTTGCTCGGCGGCCGCTGCGGCAGAAGCAAATATAAAAGTAAATAACAGTACAGACAGTATCAGTAATTTTCTAAGCATATACTTTTCCTCGATTTGCTAAGTTTCAGAAGAGGAGCAGTGAACATTGAAAAGCTCCCATTAAGTGGACAATGTGAATTGTCCGTATAGCAAGAGAGGCTCCCCTAGGGTGACTGAGAGGGGTCTGCAGTCTAGTCATTTCCCCTCTCAGTCATCGCTTCGCGATGCCACCTCTCCCCTAGGAGAGGCTTTTCTGCGTCTTGCTATAAACCCTAATTATCTGTTCACCATTTTAATATTTTTGCTTACAACCACAAACTTATCCTGCGTTGCTTCCGCCTTGGGCTTTTTGCGGATTTCGTAGCGGTCGCGCTCGCTGAAGACACAGCCACAGTACTGCTGGCGATACAGCCCCAGCTCCAGGCTGATATCCACGCCGCGCTGATAGCCGACGCGGAAGTCCTCATAATAGAACGGAATACCGAATTCCGCCGCTGCTGCCTCCGCCTCCTTTTTTATCAGCTCATGGCGCTGATAGGGGCTGACGAGCAACGTAGTCGAAAAGGCATCATAGCCGTTTTCTTTGGCAAACTGCGCTGCGTAGCGCAGGCGCATACGGTAGCAGAAGGCGCAGCGCACGGTAGGCTCTGCCAGCATACCGCGGATGCATTCCTCGATAGGATAGCTTTTGTCGATAATAAGATTGTAGCGCTTTTTCTCACAAAACTCCCGCAGGGTGCTCAGCCTGTGCTTGAACTCCTTGTACGGATGAATGTTAGGATTAAAAAACAAAATATCAAAATCTGTTCCCGCCGCCGTCAGCTGCTCCGTAGGGTAGCAGGCACAGGGACCGCAGCAGGCGTGTAATAATAATTTCATTTTTCCTCCTGAGCAGCTAAGCTGCTTTACTGATTTTCGGGAAATGGCATTCCCAGATATCTATAGGTTTCGCGTGTTGCCATACGTCCGCGCGAGGTGCGGTTCAGCATTCCCTGCTGCATCAGATAAGGTTCGATTACATCCTCAATGGTTGAGGACTCCTCGCTCACGGCTGCGGCAATCGTTTCGATGCCTACAGGACCGCCGCCAAAGGTTTTGACGATGGTCGTCAAAATTTTGCGGTCGTTGCGGTCGAAGCCGTAGCGGTCAACCTCCAGCTTAGCCAGCGCTTCGTCTGCCAGCTGACGGTCGATAACCTCCACGCCCAGCACCTGGGCGAAATCGCGCACACGCTTCAGCAGACGGTTCGCGATACGCGGGGTACCTCTGCTACGGCGGGCAATTTCCAAAGCGCCTTCCTTGTCGATTTTTACATTCAGGATTTCCGCTGCACGCGTAATAATAAACTGCAGCTCCTCCGGCTTGTAAAACTCCAGGCAGCACTGCACGCCGAAGCGGTCACGCAAAGGCGCTGCTATCGCTCCCAGACGCGTGGTAGCGCCGATAAGCGTAAAATGCGGCAGATCCAGACGCACACTGCGCGCCGCAGGACCTTTGCCGATAATAATATCTAAGGCAAAATCCTCCATAGCGGAATAAAGGATTTCCTCTACCGTCTTGGACAAGCGGTGGATTTCGTCAATAAAAAGTACATCATTGTCGCCAAGGTTGGTCAGAATTGCTGCCAAATCTCCCTGACGTTCAATCGCCGGTCCGCTGGTAACGCGGATGTTGACATTAAGCTCATTGGCAATAATGTTGGCCAGCGTAGTTTTGCCCAGACCAGGAGGCCCGAACAACAGCACATGGTCCAGCGCTTCGTGGCGGGCAGCGGCAGCCTTAATGAAAATAGACAGATTATCCTTGACCTGCGTCTGACCTATATATTCATTTAACAGACGCGGACGCAGGCTGTACTGCCAGCCATCTGCTTCCTGTTCCGCCCCGGCAATAATTCTATCATCAAATTCCATAAGTTCCTCCTAGTAAGCCTTGCACAGACACGAATACCGCCAGACTATTTATCTGCGGGAAATTACTTCATCATCAGCCTTAAGGCCTGCTTCAATATTTCCTCGCTCGTCTTGGTTTCTGCGCCTTCGATTTTCTTGATTACGGGCATAATCTCGCTGTTACTGTAGCCTAGGGAAGCAAGCGCTTCGATTGCCTCCGCTACGGCGCCGCTGCCACCGGCAGCTACCGCCTCGCCGAAGCTGTCGCCGCTTTCGGCGGCCACGGGGCCGACCTTGTCCTTCAATTCGAGCAGCAGACGCTCCGCCGTCTTTTTGCCGATACCGGGCAGCTTGGTGAGCACCTTGATATCACGGCTCTGCACCGCCAGATAAAAGGCATCCGGCTTGACTGCGGATAAAATACCCAAGGCCATCTTGGGACCTACGCCGCTGATGGTCAGCAGCAGCTCAAAGAGGTCATAATATTCCCGGCTCAAAAAGCCGTAAAGCACAATAGCATCCTCGCGTACCGCGGTGTGAATGTGCAGGCGCACAGAGGCACCCTGCGTCAGCTGAGCAAGCTGTGCCGCCGGCATGAAAACACGGTAGCCTACGCCGCCTGCAGTTTCGATTATGCAGTTATCTATGCCAAGGCTTTCAACAGAGCCCTTCAATGAACCTATCATTTATCTGCCCTCCTGCCATCTGCGTGTAGACGCAGTATTGATGCCGCAGATTGCCGCTGCCAAAGCATCGGCAGTATCATCCGGCTTAATTTTTTCGCGGATATTGAGCAGATGCATCACCATATAGATAACCTGCTCCTTCGTCGCACTGCCTGTGCCTACTACCGACAGCTTAATCTGCATCGGCGTAAATTCCATCACCGGCAGTCCCTTGTTGGCCGCAGCCAAAAGCACAACGCCGCGCGCCTGTCCTACAGGAATCGCAGTAGTAACGTTGCGGTTGAAAAACAGCTTTTCGATGCTCAGCAAATCCGGCTTGAAGTGCTCGATAATATCCGAAATATCATCATAAATCTTCTTCAGCCTCAGCTCCGGCAGCATATCCTTATCCGTCAGCACCGAGCCGTAAACAACGGGGCGCAGACGGTTGCCTGTCATATCTACCAGGCCATAACCGCAGATGGCGGTACCGGGGTCAATTCCTAAAACCAGCATAAAAAACCTCTCAAAAAACAGAAAGCAGACATCAACTGCCTGCTTTCCTTTCTGCAACTATGCTTCGCGCACATTGCAGTTACTTCGTAATAATAATATTATTCCTCGTCGTCTTCCGGCAAGTCAGCGTTGGTGTAAACGTCTTGTACATCATCGCAATCATCTAATGCGTCCAGCATCTTCTGAACCTTTTCGGCATCCTCACCGGACAGCTCAGCCATAGTATCGGGAACCATGGTGATTTCGGACATTGCAACTTCAATATTGTTATCAGCCAAAGCTTTTTCTACATCGTCATAAGCAGCCGGATCGGTGATAATTTCGAATCCGTCTTCGCTGCTCTTGATATCCTCAGCACCTGCATCCAGAGCAATCATCATCAGATCATCCTCGCTCACACCGGTTTCGGCGCTTACTGCGAAGATACCTTTTTGTTTGAACATGTAGCTTACGCAGCCGCTGGCACCCAGGTTGCCGCCATGCTTAGAGAATACGTGACGTACATCAGCAGCGGTACGGTTACGGTTATCGGTCAGGCAGCTGACCATCATAGCAACGCCTGCAGGACCGTAGCCTTCATAGGTAATCTCTTCGAAGCTTTGGCCTTCCAGAGCACCTGCACCCTTTTGGATTGCACGTTGAATATTGTCTTTAGGGATATTATTAGCCTTAGCTTTGGACAGAGCCAGCTTCAGCTTCATGTTACCGGTAGGATCTGCACCGCCCATACGAACGGCAATAGTGATTTCACGGCTGATTTTAGTAGTGATTTTGCCGCGCAGAGCGTCAGCCTTGCCTTTTTTATGTTTAATGTTCGCCCATTTAGAATGTCCTGACATTGTAAATTCCTCCAAACTTTCTCTTTGCCATATTTATTTAAGCATTTACCATAATATTTTACCACGCCGGCTGTGTTTTTTCAACAGCAAACGCCGGCAGATAGCTTTATTTTGCAAAAACATCCTTAATACTGTCATAATGCAAAAAGATTCCTGCGCGCGCCAGCTCCTGAATTTCCTCCAAGGTTGCCAGCTTGTATTCCAGTGCCTCATTAGGGCGAATTTTTACCTGCTCCGGTGCAAACGGCAGCGTAAAAAGATAGCAGTCAACAAAATAATTATCGCCCTCGCCCGGATTCTCACGGTGATAGGTAAGCGCCGGTCCACCTGCGCAGGCTGAAACATCCAGACCTGTTTCCTCCCACACCTCGCGGTTCACAGCCTCGCGTGAGCTTTCGCCCGCCTGCACCGCACCGCCGGGAACCTCCCACCAGCCGGCAGCCCAGGCCTTCGTCAGAACGCGTCTGGTAATCAGAAAGCGTCCGTCGGTGTTGCGCACAACGCCAAGCACCGTCAGATGATATTCCCCGTTCTGCAGTATCCAGTCATTTTTCTTCATTGTCCGTCCGGTAAGACGGCGTTCACTGTCATAAATATCCCATTGCTCCATGATAAATTCCCCCTCTTAAAGCAAGCGCGGCAAATATTTGAAAATCAGCCAAAAGCCACAGGTCATAGCGAAGGCAATACTGCCGCTGTCATAATCTATATAACCGAGATACAGACTGTTTAAGCCCGTAACAAAAATCATATTCAGCCACATAAAGCCGTAGGCCCATAATAATATCTGTACCCACAGCGGCGGCTTTTTATAGGGATGAGGCTCATTATTCTTTGTCATGCTTATCTTCCTCATCTAACAGCTGTACAGCCTCCAGCTGCTTCTGCAAGCGTGCTGTATAGCGCTTGGTGGTATGCAGAGCGTTCTGCCCCTCCTCCAGTTTTTTGGCTGTTTTATCAAGAGCTGTCTCCAAGCCGGCAAGCTCCTGCTTAACCTTGTTCAGCAGCTGCCAGACTTCGGTAGTACGCTGCTGCACCGCCAACGTGCGGAAGCCCAACTGCAGGCTGTTCACCAACGCTGCCAGCGTCGTCGGCCCCGCCACGCACACTCTGAATTTCAGCTGCAGCTCCTCTGCCAGTCCCGGCAAGGCCAAAGCCTCCGCAAACAGGCCCTCGCTCGGCAGATACATTACGGCAAAATCCGTCGAATACGGCGGGCAGATATATTTTTCGCAGATATCCTTCGCTTCGCTCTTCAAGCGTCGCTCCAGCTGCTTCGCCGCTGCATCCGCCGCCTGCGTATCACCGGCCTCACGCGCTTGCTGCAGGCGTTGGTAATCCTCCAGCGGAAACTTGGCATCAATCGGCAGCAGCACCTCCTGCTCCCGCTGCCCCGGCAAACGCAAGGCATATTCCACACGCAGGCCGCTGTGCGGACGCACCTCAGCATTTTCTACATATCTTGCACGGTCAAGAATATCCTTGAGGATATTGCCAAGCTGCATTTCGCCCCAGGTACCGCGCACCTTGACGTTCGAAAGAACACGCCGCAGCTCGTCCACACCGCAGGAAAGGCTTTGCATCTGTCCCAAGGACTGGTGCACCTCGCCCAGGCACTTGTTGACCTGCGCAAACTTCTGCTCCAGCGATTGATTAAGGCGCTCGTCCACAGTCATGCGGATGCGCTCCAGGTTCTGGTCCGTCATATCCGCCATACGCGCCACACGCTTATCAATCTGTTCGCTCAGCCTGTCGCTCGCCGCCTGGTTTTCCAAGCGTGCCGCCCGCGCCAGTGTGCTCTGCTCGCCGCGCAGGTCGTACATGCTTTCCGCAAGCCTGCGCTCCAAAAGCTCCAGCCGCTGCGCCGTCATGTCCGCCTTGGGGCGTCCCTGTATCAATAATATTATCACACCTGCCAACAGCAGGGCTATGACAATCATCAAAGCTATAACCAATGTACTCATTTCTTCTTTGCTGACCTCCGTTATTTTTTTATTATAGCAGAAATGCAGTACATAGCCAACACATTAACGAACAAAATTTTTATATTTAACAAGATATTTTCATAATATCACTTTTTTAACAAAATCAGCTTACATCTGTGCCCAAATCGTGTATAATATATTCATACATTATTTATTCCAAAGAGGTATTACATTATATGATAGATGAAAGTCCTAATCTCAACTCTGCTGATAAAATCCTCGAGGCCGCAACCAAGCTGTTTGCCATGGACAGCTTCGCTGCCGTATCTATTAAGCAGATTTCTGTTGCCAGCGGCGTCAACAGCGCGTTGATTTCCTATTATTTCGGCGGCAAAAAGAATTTATATCAGGAGGTTTTATATACCGAGGCAGAAAAATTTCTGAAGCTGCAGGACAAAATCCGTCAGCAGCCAGGTTCCCCGCTTACTAAGCTGCGTACCTATGTAGACGGCATTGCCGAAATGCAGCAGCAGAACCCCTACAACATTCATCTGATTTACCGCGAGCTGCTGACTCCGCAGCCCATGTTCGAAAATTATGTACGCAGCAAGCTGTACCGTATCCATCAGTTCATGACGGAGCTGGTTGAAGAAGCGATTGCCTGCGGCGAAATCGTTGCGGATATCAAAGCAACCCACGTTGCCTTCACTATGGAAGGTATTATCATGTTCTTCTTTTTGATGCACAGCCATATCTGCGAGCTGGGCAATTTCAAAAACGGCGCAGAGCTGGATTACCTGCTGCAGGCGCTCAACACCTACCTTGCATCTTTAAGCAAAAAGTAAATACATTCATTACATAAAGCTGCTTTAAGGCAGCTTTATTTTGTTTACAACTTTGTTGCTTGACGCTGTCTTCAATAGAATCTATAATTTAATTGAACGATTAAAAATTTTACAACAATAAAACTTTTCTGCAAGGGAGCTGTTAAATTATGCAGTCTATTATGGAAAAAATTCCCAAACTTCCTGATAAAAAGAAACTTGTTGCCGGTGCTGCCGTTGTCGTACTGGCAGCCGCAGGCTGGCAGCTTTACAGCAGTATTACGCATAAGCCGCAGGAGGCAAACTACATCCCCATCGTCCGGACTATGACGATTGGCGAAAGCATTGCCGATTCCTCCACCGTATATCCAGGTGAGGTGTGCGGGCGCTACGAAAGCCAGCTGGCCTTCCAGACTGCCGGCAGAATCGCTTCCCGTCTTGTCAACGTAGGTGACCGGGTACACGCCGGCCAGATTCTTATGACCATCGACCCGAAGGACGTAAACCAGAGCGTGGAAGCAGCCAATGCACAGCTGGCATCCGCAGTTGCCAACCAAAAGCTGGCAGCTGACAATGCAGCGCGCTTTAACAAGCTGTATGCCGGCGGTGCTGTGAGCGAAGCAACGCGCGACCAGTACAACACCCAGCTGGAGGCAGCCAATGCTGCGCTGCGCCAGGCACAGGCCAACGCCAACGCCAGCGGCAACCAGCTGAGCTACACGCAGCTGACGAGTGATGCCGACGGCGTTGTGGCAGCCATCACCGGCGAAGCAGGCCAGGTAACGGCAGCCGGTACGCCGATGGTCACCATCGTGCGCGGCGGTGAGCGTGAAATCCAGATAAACGTGCCGGAAAACGTCAAGCTGAGCGTCGGCCAGCAGGCAGAAATCAGCTTCTGGGCGCTTCCCGATATTACGGCGAAGGGCACTGTCCGCGAAATTGCGCCTATTGCCGACAGCATCACGCGTACCTACAAGGTACGCGTTGCGGTGCCGCAGCTGCCTGCAGCAGCCAAGCTCGGCATGACTGCCAAGGTCAGCTTTAAGGACGCTGCGGCAGCAGCGGACGAGCTGGTTATCCCCGCTACCGCGCTGTATCAGGTAAACGGCAAGACACAGGTCTGGCTGGTACGCAATAACCGCGCTGTGCTGCAGGACGTTAAGGTTGCCGGCTATGTAGGCAACAACGTGCGCCTGGCAGGCGGCTTAAACAAGGGTGATATTCTGATAACCGCCGGCCTCAGCAAGCTTGTCGATAACCAACAGGTACGTCTGACCAAAGGCGGTGATATCTGATGTCAAACAACGAAAAGCATCATGCCAACTGGGCAGAATGGGCTATTAACCATCGCCAGTTAGTTTACTTCTTTGCTGTGCTTGTGCTGATTATGGGTATGTTTTCCTTTAAATCGCTCGGACGCAGCGAGGACCCCAGCTTTGCCGTCAAGCAGATGGTAATATCCGCAGCCTGGCCCGGTGCCAGTGCCAAGGATGTCGAGATGCATCTGACCAATACATTGGAAAAGCAGATTCAAAGCTTGCCGCAGGTTAAGAAAATCACCAGCTATTCGCGCCCCGGTGTCTGCGTTATTACCGTAGCGCTCAAGGATGAGGTTGCCGGCAACACGGTACGTCAGCGCTGGCTGGAGCTGCGCAATATCGTCAACGACGGCAAAAAGGACTTGCCTTCGGGCACCGTAGGTCCGTTTTATAACGACCGTTTTGATGATGTTTACGGTAATATCTACGCAATTACCGGTGACGGCTTCACCTATGAGGATATGCGTAAATACGCCGAAAAAATTAAGCTCGACTTCTTCAGCGTGCCTGATGTCAAAAAGGTTGAGCTGGTGGGCGTGCAGCCGGAGAAAATCTTCGTGCATATGCAAACCGCCAAGCTATCGCAGCTTGGCCTGGACATCAACAGTATTGCCAACACTATCAAGGCACAGACCTCGGTCAATGCCAGCGGTATGATTGAAGCCGACACAGCCAACTCCTACCTGCGCATTACCGGCAGTCCCGACAGCGTGGAAAATATTGCTGCCATCCCCATCAATGCCAACGGCCGTGTCTTCCGCCTGGGCGATATCGCAACCATCACCCGCGGTTATGCAGACCCGCCGGAAACAATGATGTACTATAACGGCAAGCCCGCAGTCGGCATCGCACTTTCTATGGAGGACGGCGGCGATAACATCAAGCTTGGCGAAAATCTGGCCAAGGAAATCGCCCGCATCCAAAAGGAGCTGCCGCTCGGACTGGAGCTTAATCAGGTTGCCAACCAGCCTGAGGTAGTAAAAAAATCCATCAGCGAATTCTCCGAAAGCCTTTACGAGGCAATTATCATAGTCCTGGTAGTCAGCCTGATGACACTCGGACGCCGCAGCGGTTACGTAATTTCCTGCTGCATCCCGCTGATTTTGTTAGGCTCCTTCTGCGCCATGTTCGCTTTGGGCATCGATTTGCATAAGGTATCCCTGGGCGCACTGGTTGTTTCCCTTGGTATGCTGGTCGATGATGCCATCGTCGTTGTTGAGCTGATGGAGGTAAAAATGTCCGAAGGCATGCCGCGTAAGGAAGCAGCCTCCTATGCCTTCAAAACCTGCGCCTGGCCGCTTTTGACAGGCACCACCATTACCTGCCTCGGCTTTATGCCGATTGCCTTTTCCAAGGCTAGCGCTTCGGAATTTGCCTACAGCCTCTTCCCGGTTATGACCGTAACACTGATGCTGTCTTGGCTTGTTTCCGCAACCTTGGCGCCGGTATTGGGCTATGAATGGATACGTCCTACCGTTATCAAGCAGGAATCTTATGACAACAGCTTCTACCGCGCCTTCCGCAAGCTGCTGCACTGGGCATTGGGACACCGCATTACGGTTATCGGTATTACTCTAGCGATGCTAGGCCTGTCCATGTTCATGCTGCGCTTCGTCAGCCAGGAATTCTTCCCCGCCTCCGTACGTCCGGAGCTGTTGGTAGAGCTTAATATGCCTGAGGGCACTTCGATTAAAACTACAGATGCCGCAGCACGCAAGCTGACGAATCTGATTAAGGATGATAAAGAATTAGATCACGTTTCCACCTACGTAGGCGAAAGCGCACCGCGCTTTGTGCTGGTAATCGACCCGGTACAGCCGCGTGATAACTATGCACAGCTCGTAGTTGTTGCCAAAAGCGTTGAGGACCGCAAGAAACTGGAGAAGCGCATCAGCGAGCTTGCCGCCAAGCATTTGCCGGAGGCTATCGTCTACTCCCGCTCGATTCCGCTCGGTCCGCCTGCTCCCTATCCTGTTATGATCCGCGTCAGCGGCAACAACGACGCGCAGGTTAAGGAATATGCGCAGAAGGTGCGTAAGGTGATGGCTGCTAATCCCTATGTCAACATGACACGTCTTGACTGGCTGGAGCAGACCAACGCCGTTAAGCTGAAGGTCGACAATGACAAGCTGCTGCAAATGGGGCTCACACGTCAGACTGTGGCCAACGCTCTGCAGGCCCAGGTATCCGGTTATACCGTAGCAACCTATCTGGAGGGTGACCAGCAGATCGGTATCGTTTTCCGCCTGCAGCCTGACCAGCGTGCAGATATTTCGCAGCTGGAAACTATTTCCATTCCTACGAGCAAGGGCGCTGTGCCGCTGTCACAAATTGCGCATCTTGACTACACCAGCGAGGACAATATCATCTGGCGCCGCAACCTGCGTCCTACGATTACCGTCAACGGCGGTATTGTTGACGGCGTTACCGGCAACGATGTTACCAAGCAGGTGTATAAGGAGCTGGAGCCGTTGCACAAGGAGCTGCCTGCCGGCATGAGCATCGAGGTAGGCGGTTCGCTGGAGGACAGCAACGATACATTGAATTATCTGATGAAGCCGATACCGCTGATGCTGCTGCTTATTGTCGTTCTGATTATGCTGCAGATGCAGGATATCCGCAAGCTGCTGGTTATTATGCTGACGGCGCCTATGGGAATAATCGGCGTTATCTTCGGCCTGCTGCTGTTCAATTCCGCTTTGGGCTTTATGGCGGAGCTGGGTATTCTGGCGCTCACCGGTACGATTATCCGTAACAGTATGGTGCTGGTTGACCAGATTCAGCAGCATCTTGATACCGGAATGGAGCCTGCCAAGGCGATTACGGAATCGGCGATTGTGCGTTTCCGTCCGATTATGCTGGCAGCCTTCACTACGGTACTGGGATTGATTCCTATGTTCGCCAGCCAGTTCTGGAATGCGATGGCTGTGGCTATTGCCTGCGGCCTGACCGGAGCAACGCTGCTGACGCTGGTAGTGCTGCCGGTGCTGTACGCGATTGTGTTTAAGGTTAAAGCAGAATAGAGCTGAGATTGGTTTATAAGAAATTACTAAAACCCATGTCCCGCCGAAATCGGCAAGACATGGGTTTTCTGTATTCTCAGTGCACACTTTAAGAGCGTGCGCTATTTTTATTTTATTATCTTCTGCAGTACGCCTGCATCTGCTCCAGCAGGAAGTCTGCTCCCTTTTCGCCCATAAACGGCAGATGGGTTGCCACAGCGCTGTTCATAAACGGAGCGCTGATAAGCACCTTCGTGTTATCGGCTTCCGCCTGCAGCAGCGCCACATCATCTGCCAAAATAAGCGTATCATGCAAGCCACGGATTACCTGCAGCCAGTCGCTTTCCTCAGCGTAGGCTTCCACATCTGCCGCTGGCTCGGCAATCGCCTTCAAGCTATGCGCGCACATTTTGTGCAGCACCGTAATCCCTCCCTGCTCTAGGAAGGCACTCACGCCCTGCATCATATCATAATCGCCCTTGACTACAGCCATTCTCGGCTTATTGTTGCCCATCATAGTGAAAAGACTGAGTCTGGAAAGGCTCTTTTCCTTCATTCGGATACGCATTAAGACCATAGCATCAGGTTCCTTGCCTACAGCTTCTCCAACCTGCGCCAAAAAGCTCAGCGTACCGTTGTAACCGTAGGGAACAGCGTAAACATACGGCGTGCCGAATTTTTCCTGCAGATATTTGGCAGCCGCAAGACCTTCGTTGCCCAGCACAATATTCACCTGTGCCAGGCCCATATCCTCCAGCTCCTCCACGCTCGTGTCGCAGCAAAGGCAGGCATTACAGCGCAGTCCCAGCGCTTCATCCAGCAGGCTTTTTACCTCCCAGATATCGCTTTCCATGCGATAACGCCACACAGAGGCGCCAATAATATTATACACGCCTTTTTCTGCTGCAACGCCCTTTTTCGGCAGATTGCGCACGAGCAGCTTATATGTTTCTGCCAAGCCGATACTGTAATCACCGCGGAAGCCTCCCTGTTCAAAGGCTACCAGCTTGGCCTTGACCTCATTTTGCATATAGCGGCACACGCCCTTGATGTCAGTTCCGATGACGGCAGTCACGGAAGAGGCTACGACGAAGATAACCTTCGGCGCATAGCTTTTATCCAATTCAACGATGGCATCCTCCAGGCGTGTTACGTCACCCATTACAACATCATCCTCGCTCATATGCGTAGTGAACATGCGGTTTTGAAAGCGCAGGCCCAAGCCGCCGTATAAGCCCATGCTGTAATGCGTAGTACCCGCAGGGCCGTATTCCAGCACGATGGCTCCCTGTACGGCCAAAAGGCTCCAGATAATTCCCATTCTGTCCGACGGTGTCGGTAAAAATCTTACTAAGCTCACAGGCCGGCCTCCTCTCTGAATTTCTTTGCGTCGGCTACAGCCTTCGCCACTGCCTGCAGCATGAAGCTGCTGCATTCAAAGCCCAGCATTTTGCCTGCCGGGTCGCTGTGCAGCAGGGCAATGCCCTTGCGGCGCAGGCGCTCACCGAACTCATGGCCCATATAGAACCACGGATGCAGTACGTCGTAAACATATTGCAGCGGTGCGATATTTGCCGCCTTGCAGATGTATGGGTCGGTTTGCGCCAGAATGCTTTCGATATCAGCAAAATTAGCCTCGCTCAGCTTATTGCTCTGAATCAGCTGCGGCACCAGGCCCAGGCTGCACAGATAGCTGTTGAGCTCAAAGCAGTCATACTGCGTATTGCCGTAGATATAGGGCACGCCCTTTACGTCAGGCAGCACCTTCTGCTCCATTTCCTTGCATTCCTCAAACTTAGCACCAATCTCCGCAGGCAGCGGCAGCTCCAGATAATTAAACAGATGCTGATAGGTCTGCAGGATTTTTTCCGGCGCTGCGAAGCGGTTAAAGTAAACATAGGGAATGTTATACTGCTCCTGCATAGTCTGCGCCAACGGCAGCGCGATATCATGCACGACGATGTTCACCTTCGCTGCGGGAGCACGGCGGATTTCCTCAGCAGTGCAGCCGCTGGGCAGCTGTACGCCCAGCTTGACGCCTGCTGCCTGCAAAAATGCGTGCAGCTCCGTGTCGGCAAAGTTGCCCATGCGCTGGCCCAGAACGTTGACACTGCCGTCGCAGTCCTGCTTTTGCATCATGGCAGCGCAGGCAGTAATGGCGCGCTCCAGACCGGGGAAGTGATCCTCGCACTTAAAGTGCTCGGTATGCACCGCCATTACCGGAATGCTGTACTGCTTCGTCAGCTCTGCGGCAATGGCGTCGTAATCATCGCCGATTACCTCAATTACGCAGGTGGTGACGAGCATCACGCATTTCGGCTGATATTCCGCCACTATTTCTTTGAAGGCCTTATGCATGCTTTCGGTGCTTCCGAAGGTCACGTCATGGCTGTCGAGCACTACGGAAACGCAGCGTCCCGCAATACCGCCGTAGCGCTCGTTGATGGTGAGGCTTTTGGTGTAATAGCTGCATTCGTCCGTGCCTACGATTACCAGCAGACAATCGTCGATACCGCCTGCCACCATCGCCGCGCCCATCAGCGGACAGTGTGTGCCGGGGAACAGTGCTGTTGTGAGCTGGGGCACATCCTTGATCGTCTGCACCTTGCTCAGGCGGTTCAGACGGCCTAAGATTTCGTTGCCGTCCATGCCTGCAGCTTGCGGCGGCATACCCATTTTCTCAGCCATTTTACGCATTTCGTCCTTCTTTTCGCCTTTCATTGCCTGCATCATGCTCATCATCTTGCCCATGTCGGGCATAGCGCTCTTGTCGCCGTTTTTCTGCTTGTCCTTGATGGCTTCGATGGCGCTTTTGGGCATGCCCATTTTTTCGGCCATCTTCCAAATTGCATCTTCCTTTAAGCCCATGTACTGCCTCCTATTCTTCTTCGTCCTCGCTCATAGCCAGCACACGCTCGGCTAATTCGTTGTATACCTGTACCATTGGGGAATCCTTGACAAATTCGCTGACGGTACCGCCCTGATTTTCGGCGATTTGGATATCGCCGCTGCGCGGTACGTACTGCACAACCTCGGTGCCGATTTCTGCAGCAGCCTTGGCTACCAGCTCCTGCTCATTCTCAATGTTTTTGGCGTTGAGGATGATGCCCTTCAAGCGTGCATAACCGCGACGGCCAAAGTTTTTGATGGCCTGGGCGATGTTGCTTGCCGCGTAGAGGGCCATCATTTCGCCTGAGGATACGATGAATACCTCGCGTGCGTAGCCTCCGCGAATGGGCATGGCGAAGCCGCCGCAGACTACGTCGCCTAAAACGTCGTAGATGACGATGTCAGGCTTGTAGGTTTCAAAGGCTTCCAGCTCGGCCAGCTTTTCGAAGGCGGAGATGATGCCGCGGCCTGCGCAGCCGATGCCGGGGGTGGGGCCGCCGGCTTCTACGCACAGGACGCCGCCGAAGCCTTCAAAGACTATGTCTTCTAATTTCAAGGCTTCGCCTTTGGCTTTCAGTTGTTCTAATACTGTGGGGATGCGTTTGCCTTCCATGAGGTTTTTGGTGCTGTCGCTTTTGGGGTCGCAGCCTACTTGCATTACTTTGTAGCCTTTTAATGCAAGTGCTGCGGATAAATTAGAGGTGGTGGTGGATTTGCCGATGCCGCCTTTACCATAGATTGCTATTTTTCTCATGTTTTTCTCCTTGTGGGTATTATTATTATTTATGAATTGGTGTGCTTCCTTACGCTTGCGTGCTATGATACTTTTTGCCCGGGGCGGCAAAAAGTATCCAAAAAACGCCCTTAATGGCTGCTTCGCCGGATTCCGGCGACTAGATTCGCAAAATTTTTCACGTCGCTGATTTTTGCATGACGTGCGTCCGCAGAATGCGTCAACACTCCAGCGAAAAATTTCTGTGCCTGTCCGTTGCTTGCGCAGTTCGCTTAACATCGTAGTTTTGGCGAGCCCGTCGTCCGTTCCGGTCTGCGCAGCGCCGAGGGTTACGTTCTGAACGTACTAGCTAAGGGTGACGTGTCGGAACTTTATGCGAAGTGCAGCTTGCTTCCGTTTCGCTTGCGTGCTATAACTTTATGCATTGTTTAGACTATCAAGCTCAAAAAAAATATACATTAAATTTACCTTATAGCCTATTATTTATATTCAATTACAAACGGGAAGCCTTGTACGAAGTAGCAGCGTACTTTTTGGCCGGCGTCGTTTTTGGCAGCACTGAAGCGCCATTTGTAAAAGGCGCTGATGGCGTTGTTGTCCAAGGTGCTGTTGCCGCTGGAGCGCACTACTTCGGCGCTTTCTACGCGCCCGTCAGTTCCTATAACGCCACGCACGACAACGCGCCCGCCGATTCCTGCATCACGCAGCGCCTGCGGATAGACCGGAGCCGCAGTTGAAGCTACGCGCGGAGGTACCTTGGGATTGCGCGCAATGCCGGGGCCGACACCATCGCCGACGCCGGTGCCGTGTCCCGCACCGTGACCGCCGCCTCTGCCACTGCCGCTGCCTGCACCAATACCGCTGCCGGTGCCTGTGCCATGGCCTGTTCCGTGACCGCCGCCGCTGCCTTTTTTTGCACCTGCAGGCACATGCTTCACTACATGCTTCACAACCTGCTTATGCTCTATCTTGCCATCAGGCAGAGTAATCGTTTCTTCTTCCACGACTTCCTCCACCTGCTCCTCGCCATCGTCGGCAGCATCAGCGACAGCTTCATCGCCGCCACCGCCTCCTCCGCCGCCGGCATCAAAGAACACAACGTTGTCAGCATCCGCAACCGGCGGCTGCATAGCAAAGACGCCGGAAAACGCCAGTACGACGAACAATATAAAATGTATTATCAGTGAACCGCAAAAGCCAAAGCGCTGACGTGCCTTCGCCTGCAGCTTTTCTATCTGCTTCATCGTTACTTACCGCCATCCGTTGCCAGGCCAAAGCGTGCTACGCCTGCCCCCTTCAGCTTATCTACAAGCTTAATCACCTCGCCGTACTCCAGCGCCTTTTCCGCACGGATGACAACGGCGAAGTTTTTGTTCTTCTTCTGCTCCAGGCCTGCCTGCAGCGCCAAGGCCTCCGCATCTGTTTGGGCATCGCCCAGATAAATGCTGCCGTCGGCCTTCATCGTCACGGCGAAGGTTGTCGTGGTATCCGTCGCCGCATTTTTAGCCTGCGGCAGCTTCACCGGAATCGTTTTCAGGTCAATCATATACATCGTGCTCAGCATAAAGAAGACCAGCAGGAAGAACATAATATCAATCATCGGGATAATCATCAGCGGCGGCGTTTTCCTGTTACGCACATCTCGCAGCTTCATGATCTTGCTCTCCTTGTTTCAGCCTCCAGCAGCGCGCTGAAGCACTGCTCCATATCCGTAATCATATTGTCCATACGGTGAGCGAAATAGGAATGCGCGCACAGCGAAAGAATAGCTACACACAAGCCCGTCGCCGTTGCAATCAGCGCTTCACCGATGCCGCCGGTAATCGCCATCGGCGCACCAGCTTCTACGTTGAAAATGCTGAAGGCACCGATCATGCCCACAATAGTACCCAGCAGTCCCAGAAGCGGGGACATCGTTACGATAATGCCCAGGTAATCCAGCTTATCGCGCAGCGTCGCCATAAAAATACCGGCACGGCTTTCGAGGAAGGCGCTCTTTTCTGCCTTGCCGCCTGCAACAGCCTCTACATCGGCAAGCATTTGCGCGCACTGGCCGCTGCCCTTGCGCGCCAGCTCCGTCGCCACAGCAAAATCACCGCTGCGCACGGCGGCACAATAGTGGGAGGCAAAGGCTGCGCCGCTGTCCACGCTCTTATAATATATAAACCGCTCAATGGCGATTGCTATCACAGTTATAGAACAGGCGAGCAACGGCCACATAACCAGTCCGCCCTTCTGAAAATACATTATCAAATCTGTTATTGCCTGCATATTTTCCTCACAAATCTACAAATGCTGTCGTACTTTTATAGGAGTTGCATACTGCTCCCCAAAGTACAGAAAGGAGCAGTATGCTGTATATTATGGAATCAAAGCTCTAATTAAAAGGTCATCTCTGCGCCGACACGCCAGGTGCGGCCGTCAATAGTATAGCTATGATTTTCATCATAGGGTAAGGTCTTGTCAAAGATATTGTCTACACCGGCATAAACATGCAGGTTTTTAGTAATTTGCTTGTCTGCAACAAAGTTAAACGTGTTAAAGGTATAGGTATTAACATTTTTGGAAACCTTGTACAGATAATCTACATACCACTTAGACCACAGAGTTGCGGTAAACGGCAATTCTGCATTATCAGTATAACTTAATTGGACAACACCGTTTTGTCTGGCTCTGTTATTCAGACGAGCATTAGTGGTTTTATCCTTAGCATCCGTGTAGTTATAAGTAGCCTTAACATTCCAATTATCATTGAAATTGTAACCAACCTCTGCTTCTGCACCACTGATTTCCGCTTCGCCTACATTGTAATATTTGCTCTTGACAACCATGCCGACACCAGGAACATAGCCTTGATAGAACATATCGGAATCAATAAGGTTATCTATTTCATTATGATAATAACCTAATTTGCCGGACCATTTACCTTGCTCTGCTTCAAAACCAATGTCGAAATTAGTTGCTTTCTCAGGTTTTAAATCAGGATTGCCTAATACCTGAACATTCATCATGCCCATGCGTTTATCCATGGTAGAGTACAATTCATATACTGTCGGCGCACGGAAGCTCTTGCCGTAGTTGACCTTAAAGCGGCTATTATCGCTGAAGCTATAGGTAGTACCAATTTTAGGAGATGTATGACTGCCGAAGGCATTGTGATGGTCAAAACGCACAGCAGGAATAAGCAGCCATTTATCAGTAATTTTCCATTCATCCTGCAGATAAGCAGCATAAGTATCTACATCCTTTTCAGAACCTGCTTTAGTGATGCCTGCAAAGGTTTCGCTGTATTTGTTATCACCGCCACCGCCGAAACGTGTACCACGCATATTGGTCGTAGTCCATTCAGCGCCATAAGTCATAGTGTTTTTATCATTCAGCTTCATGCTGTTTTTGCCTTCAAACACCAAAGTATCATACGAGGTATGGTCAAAATCGGTAATAGCATTATTTTCGTTTGTTACGTTGCTTTTCTTTAATGTATTGTAATACATACGCAGATTATAATCGTTTTTATGGGCAGTGGTCTCAATTCCAAAAACTGTATCGTTGAAGAAATTGTTCGAATATGCTTCTGTGTTTTCTACATCGATAACAATTGCAATCGTATGTGCGCTGCCTGTCGCAAAACTTCTTGCAAAATCGTTGGGAACATAATGTAGTTCCTGCATTGCTTTTTGTATGCGTTGTGCAGTTTCGTCTGAGATTACACCTTTATTATTTAGTACGCGCGATACAGTTGAGGGCGATACCCCCGCGCGATGCGCCACATCCCGGATGGTTGCTGCCATATCCTTCCTCCCGTGCAATCGGTTTACTTATACAATTTCCGAAAACAGATAATTTTCAAGTCTTTTTTGTTAAAAACAGACATCTTTCGCAGTGCATATCCGTACACATTGGAACCGCGTTGCAATCTTTAATGCAACCGCTTGCATTAGCTAAAGAATAGCACTCGCCCTATAAATTGTCAATACAGAAAATTAATTTTGGATAAAAAGCCAAAAAGACGGCATTGCTTTTGTCACAATTACCACTGAACTTGTGCGCCTCGTGCTAATTTTTTCGCTATTGCGCAACTCAGCGTATGTTTTTCTTTACAATTTACATTCCGAAATACCTCATTGCGTCTGTCCTGCTTCCGTTTACATGTACCTCTAAGTGCAAATGGCTGCCTGTGGCTCGCCCAGTGTGGCCGACATAACCGATGACCTGTCCAGCCTGTACTTGCTGACCGGTTGTGACACAAATGCTGGAACAGTGTGCATATAGTGTTTCCAGCCCGCTACCGTGGTCGATTTGGATGTAGTAGCCGTAACTGCCGCCCCAGCTGTCAAGGCCATTGGCAACAGTGACCACGCCATCTGCGGCGGCGAGAATCGGCGTACCCTCGGCACAGGCAATGTCGGTGCCGGTGTGGGAGCTTACCTCGCCGGTGATGGGGTCCACGCGGTGACCAAATTGAGAAGTAATCGTACCCGCGACAGGCAGCGGCCATTGCAGGGTGCCTGTCGGGATGCGGGTGCTGTCCGGGTTCATAAGTTCTCCACCGCCCTGTGCAAAACCGCCGAGCAATTCTGCCCACAGTTCCTCATACTGTGGGTCTTGCAGGAGTTGCAGATAGGTGTTCTGGCGGGTGGTGAAATGATAATCTGCCACCATCTCGTCGGGTGTTTTGTGGGTCAGTTCGATTACAAGGACAGTTTCGGTGATTTCTGTGGTAGTCGGGTTGCCGTCCTCATCGGTAGTGTCTATGGTAATCGACTCCGGGTGGGTGGAATAGTCCACTGCGTTCATTGCCCACATAATTTCCCGCAGCTTGTCCACCTGTTCCTCTGTCAGCGCCGCAACGGGTGCGCCCTGCTCATTGCCCGAAACATACGAAGAAAAGACCGCCAAGACATCCTGCCAGCGGATGTAGTACACATCATCGTTGGCTGTAATGTCTTGGCGGTCATGCTGTACGGTGTCGGAGATTTCTTCCAGTCTGTCGCGGTATTCTGCCGTCAGGGTTTCTACTGCCTGTTGCACGGTAATTGTGTCGGCGTTGGGGGCATTGGCGGCAAAAAAGATGCCATAGGCCGAGCCGGAGACAAATGCCACAAGGCTGATGACAATAATAATGCTGAGTGCCACGCTAATCCCTGCAGCAATGGCCGCGACAAGACTGTGCAGGCCGACAAGAAAATGCCGTATTGCCGAGCGCACCGCCACAGCCGTCTTGCGGGTGCTGCTGGCGGCTTTCTGGATGGCAAGCTGTACTTGGCGGGTGCGGGTATGCATTTGTGCTTGGGTTGTTACGCTCCGCACAGTTTCATTTGCGGCAGTACGCAGTTGGCGCTGACTTTGGGTCACACCGCGAATATCGCGCGGCACGGTCTTGGCGGTGACGGCTTTTTCTTTTGCCCGCTGTCGGGGCAAATCTGCCCCACAACGCGGACGTTGCTCTGCATCGGGCAGCGTGCCGCGCTCGGTCTGTTTCGGGCTGACATTGTGCTCACCGGCGGTGTGGGTGCGGGTTGTTTCGGTTTGTTCTGCGGCGCGGCGTTCGCGGTACTTTTCTATCTGCTTGAGGGCAAGCTTGCGGCCTTGCTCTACGGTGAAATCGGTGTTTTGCTTGATGGCAGAATAGGATGTATCTGTCAGCATCGCCGCAGTGTCTTGGGCTGTGGTATAGTTGCCTTCCCCCTGCGTAGAGATGCTTTCCCGCAGCTTGGTTCGGCTTTTTTCCTTGGCTTCTGTCCATGCTTTTTTCAGCGCTGCCTTTGGAATCTTCCCGGTCACATTGCTTTTCGGCATACGCTCGGCAGGTTTCTCTTTAATATCTTTCATGACATCACCCCCGTCATAAATTATTCAAATAGAATTTCAAAATCGTTCAAACGGCTTTTAAATTCTGCACACAAGTCGCCGCTATAATAAATCTCGTAATCAAAAAACAAACGCGGGAAACATCCCGCACTCACCACTGCGCCTTAGACCATGCCAGAGCAATCGTTCGGTCAAGGCCAGACAACAAATTGGGCTAAAGGGCCATTACATATAAAAAAGCA
>OHVZ01000175.1_pt1 | contig 33806 bp, 26 predicted proteins | sample 1579561 | NCBI WGS metagenome assembly OHVZ01 (sample SAMEA3882547, study PRJEB24775) | human gut metagenome | biome: human-associated habitat; feature: intestine environment; material: feces | place: Netherlands | collected 2009/2010
GGACGTGCGTTCCGTAGTGCATTACCATCCCCCCGCCAGTCTGGAGGCGTATGTTCAGGAATCCGGCCGTGCGGGCCGCGACGGTCTTCCTTCCTTCAGCCTGGTGATGTTGTCCGCCCGCGACAGTGTGGCCGCAGTCAACCGGCTGCATGCGGCGGAGCCGGACCGGCACGGCATGAAAGGGCTGGTATCCCTGTTGTCCCGCAGGGGGGAGCACATTATTTCCCTGTATGAGGCTTCCTCCGTTTATGATTTGCCGGATGTGGCGGTGGACCGGATGCTGTTTGACCTGAAGCGTTCCGGTTCCGTACGGGAGCAGGGGACGGGGCACAAGTACTACAAGGTGCGCCCTCTGTTCCGGATGGAAGAAATCCTGTGCGGCCGCAGCAGGGAGGAATGCGCCCGGCTGCAATGGATGGATATGCGCCGGCAGGGGGAGGTGGAAGATCTGGCCGTGGAATGGGGAATTTCATGGGAAGAAGCCGCCGCCTGGCTTGGAGACCTGGCTCTTTCCGGAGAATGGAAAGTGGAGATGCGCCAAGCAGCCCTTCATCTGTATTCGGAAGGGTTTGACGCGGAAGAGGCTGCGGAGGAATTTGCGCAATATTTTTCCAGATCCCAGCTAAATGGGCTGGAACGCTGGAAAACCTGCGTTTCCACGCTGACGTCTTCCGCCTGCCTGAATAGAAGCCTGGATGCCTATTTCGGTTTCCGGGACGCATCCGGACCTTGCGGGCATTGCCCTGCGTGCTGCGGGATGGAGCCCGCGGCCATGGAAGAAGAGGAACCCTCCCCGTTACCGGAAGAGCTGCGTTCCGCCGTCATGGAGCTGGCGGGGCAGAGAAAGCCCGCGCTGGCCCGCCCTTCCCAGTTGGCGCGCTTTTTGCTGGGGCTGGCTTCCCCCGCGGCCATGCGCGCCCGGTTGTGGAGCCATCCGCTCTACGGGGCGTTGGCGGACAGGAAATGGGAAGACGTGTGGATTGAGGCGCATGCCTTGTCGGGGAGTTAGAGGGCGGCTTTTCCGCTTTGGGCGGCTTCACAGGCGGCAATAATGCGTTTGCAGGAATTTTCCGCATGCAGCAGGGAACCCCAGTAGCGGGATATTTCCTCAGGGTTGCGTTTTCCAGAGTCCCAGGCGCGTATTTCTTCCAGCAGCGCTTGGGAGAGGCTTTCCGGAGAATCCTGCGGGCTGAGCGTGCCTGAATCATGGGAAACGTACCATTGCAGGCAGTTCAGCTGGGGGGTGAGGCGGGGCCCTACGACAGAGGCTCCGGCGCACAACGCTTCTGCGGAGGCAAGGTGCGTTCCCTCGGACAGGGAGGTGCAAAGACTGATTTTGGCCAGGGATTGTTTCTTTTGCAGCTCAATGTTCGGAATATAGCCGGCCAGATGAATGCGGGAGCGAAGGCCTTGCGGAAGGTTGCCGTGCCATTCCCGGAGAAAAGGCGGGAGATTGCCGTAAATTTCCGCTTCCCATTCCGGGGCGTGGACAAGAGCCTGTTCCAGCGTGGACATCAGCAGTCCAGGGCGTTTATAGAGAAGATCGTCCCAGCGGCCTACGGCCATGATGATGTTGCGCTTCTCTCCGGCAAAGCGGCAGGTGGAAGAAATGGGGTTGGGAACCAGGGCCAGTTTCCGGACGATGGATTTTCCATAGAGCCATTCCCTGTCTGCGACGGATTGGAGGGCGGACGGAATGGGGAAGGTGACCATGTCCCCTGAGTCCAAATGTTTTCTGCGCCCCCTGCTGGCGAGGTTCCATGTGTGCTGTTTCAGAAGGCGCAGCAGGAAAAAAGCGGAACCTTTGATTTTCCCGTGAATGAAAACGTCTTTGGTGTACATGTTTTTCGCGATGGGAAGCCAGTATTGCCACGGAAAAAACAGCCCGGAGGAATCCATGTACACTACCAGAAAGATTCCCGCGTCATGGATGGCTCTGGCGATGGGAAGGTATTTGCCCACTCCCCAGGCGTACAGGATCACTCCGTCAATACCCAGGGACTTCCACCAGGCGGGGTCTTCCAGGTTGGCGTATTCCGTGCGGATGAGGTCGGGTTCATCTCCTTCCTGGGCAGGTGTGGGCATGATGGCCCTGCTTTCCACCCCGATTCTCTGAAAGGCCTTGCAGAAAGCGCCTGAATCACGGGAAAAGAAAGTATGGTCTCCCTTGAAGGACACCGGAGTGCATGTGTACCATTTCATGATGTTGGTGGGGTGGAAGATGAATGGAAAACGCGGAGTTCGCCAAGAAGGGCTTCCATGGACCGGAGCCATGCGGCGGGGGAGTATGTGGAGGACAAAAGTTGTTGCCCGTGCGCGCCCATGGACGGCCAGCGTTCTTCTTGCTTCAGGGCGGTGTGCAGCGTCTCCGCCAGGGATTCCACGGAAGGTTCCTGTGCAATCCAGCCATTCCTGCCGTGGGTGATGAGCTCCGGCAGGCCGCCGTTCGGGGTAACGATGACGGGCGTGCCGTGGAGCCATGATTCCAGGACAACCATACCGAAGGTTTCCTCCCAGAGGGAGGGCGCTACGGAGAGGCCGCAGGCGGCGCGGACGGCTCCTTGTTCCTCATGGGGAATGAACCCGGTCAGGCGGATGGATTCAAGATGGCGGGAAGAGATATAACGCTCCAGTTCTCCGCGCAGGGGGCCGTCTCCCATCAGGTAGAGAATGCGGCCGGGGGGGGATAGGAGTTCCCACGCCTGAACCAGTTGCAGGACTCCTTTTTCCTGCGTCAGGCGTCCGGCGTAAAGGACGTCCCGGCGGGGCTGGCCGGCTGCAGGAGCAGGATTTTGCCGGATGAAATGTGGAATAACCCTGATTTTATCCTCCGGTATTCCGGTTCGGATGAGAAGTTCCCGCTGGCGCCGGCTGATGGCAATATAGGAGGAAAAGCGGCTCCAGGCTCCCATGCGGCGCGTTTTATACAGGACGGCGGCGGCCAGGGAGGAGTATGCGGCGTTTTTCCTCCAACAGGCGTGCATGATGCCGGGAAAATAGTTGCCGCCTTGGCAGGAAAAGCAGGGCGCTCCGTCCCGGTAAAATACTCCGTTGAGGCAGCCGGAGCGGTAATTGTGCATGTAGTGGATGACGGGAGCGGGTTGATGCAGGGCCAGTTCATAGACGCAGGGGGACATGGCCGGGAACGTATTGTGGATGATCCATGCGTCATAGCGGTTTTCACGCAGGCATTTGCGCAGTTTTTGCTCCACATCCCTGTTGTGGAGCAAATAACCCATTTTCGTCAGGGCGCCGTGGGGGCTATGGAACAGCTCCTCCGTTGAATAGACAAAGGGCGTGACATCCGCTATGGCACCCAAAGCCTCTGTAATGGCATGGAAGCAGATTTCTTCCCCCCCAACCTCGCCGTAACGGCTGAAAATATGTAGAATGCGTGGACGTTGCATGGCTGCGGCGGCACAGGGGTTATCCCTGGAGTTCCCTTCTGAGTTTCGCGGGATCCTTCAATAGCTCCCGCTGAATGGCTTCCTGCTGCCGGCGCAGACGGTCTTCCCGTGACTGAAGGGATTTTTTCCCGGCTCCCAGCCCGGCATTGACAAAAGGATTGTTGTCCCCGTATTTGGACCACGGGCCGCGGGGAATGCGGTAAAATTCCACAAAGCGCCAGTGGACAATGGCTGTTCCTCCCGTAATGCCCAGATAGTCGCGTACGGCAGGGGAGATGTCAATGCCCGCCCCTTTGTTCTGGGTATTGACGGGAGGCTTGTCTCCAAAGACGTAGGGCCAGTCTTCCGTGGTGAAGGGGCCGCAGTCTTCCCATTGGGCAAAACAGGAACGCTTGTTGTAAACGATTTGCACCCATCTGCCCTTGCAGACGGATTGTCCCTTTCCCGCATATTCGCGGCGGAACCACGGGATGACCCGTGACGCCTCCGCCTTATGCTCCCCTCTGGAAACGTCATTATAAGGGAGCGCCACGTAAAAGGGGTTTTGCCGGGGGATGAATGTTTTCGGGCGGAAGTCCCTCGTGCGGCAAACGGGATCCGGGTTGTCGAAGCCGCCGAAGTTTTCCCGCCATGCGGAATCCCACGAACTTTTGTGGTTGGCTACCGGATTGCGTTCCGTGGGTTCTTCCCCCACCCAGAAGACCGTGGCGGTAATGTTGAGACGCCAGGGATAGGTGCCGGGGCTTTGCCTGGACGTCCTGGGAAGGATGCGGGGCGCGGGCCGTTTCCCTGCCTCTGCAGCAACAGGTGATTTGACGATGACCCGGGGCAGGGGGTCCCGTTGCGTTGGGGTGACGATGACGGGGCCTTTGGGCCGTCCGGAACTGTTCGTCAGGGCGCGGGTGGCGCTCCGGCCTGTCTGGATGTCCGCCCTGGCGGTTTCTGCGGAAACCAGAATCGGCAGCGTGAGCAGGCATGCGGACAGGAGGGGGCTCCCGAAGAACCCCTTCCGTAATGCCTGTTGACGCTGCCGGTAGTTTACCATCGGTGCAGTTGGGTGACGAAGCGGTGGTCCAGCTTGCCGGGATAATCCGTATTGAAATGAAGGCCGCGGCTTTCATTGCGGCGCATGGCGCAGTCCACGATCAGGGAGGCCACCGCCACCAGGTTGCGCAATTCCAGAATGTCCGGCGTAATGCGGTATCCCCAGTAGAAGTCCTTTACCTCCCGGTGCAGCATCCGGAGCCGCGTGGCTGCGCGGTCCAGCCTTTTATTGGTCCGCACAATGGAGACGTAATCCCACATCAGGCGGCGGATTTCATCCCAATTATGATAGATGACGGAAAGTTCGTCAGGCAGGGCTGTATCTCCGTGGTGCCAGGCTGGGATGTCGTAAGGAGTGGGGGAATCCTTTCTCAGGGGATGCAGGGAGAGCATGGAGTTCAGCGCCCTCTTGGCGACCACCACGCATTCCAGAAGGGAGTTGGAAGCCAGCCGGTTGGCGCCGTGAAGACCGGTGCAGCCGGTTTCCCCTGCGGCGTAAAGGCCGTCCAGGCTGGTCTGGCCGTTGACGTCCGTCAGCACGCCGCCGCACTGGAAATGCGCTGCGGGAACAACGGGAATAGGTTCCCTGGCGGGATTGACGCCGTAGCGGTTGCATGTCTCGTAAATCAGGGGAAAACGTTCCTGGACGAACCCTTCCGGCTTGTGGGAGATATCCAGATAAACGCACATGCTGCCCGTCCTCTTCATTTCCGAATCTACGGCGCGGGCGGTGATGTCGCGCGGGGCCAGGGATTTGCGGGGGTCGTACTTGTGCATGAATTCCTTCCCGTCCGCGCCTATCAGCACGCCGCCTTCCCCGCGCACGGCTTCGGAGATGAGGAAGGAGCGCGCTTCCGCGCCTTCCGCGCGGGTGTTGAAGAAACAGGTGGGATGGAACTGCACGAATTCCATGTTGGCGATGGTGGCCCCCGCCCGCCAGGCCATGGCTACGCCGTCCCCCGTGGCGGAATCATTATTGGTAGTGTACAGATATACGCGCCCGCAGCCGCCGGTGGCGAGCAGCACGCGGTCTGACCGGAAGATTTCCACTTCCCCGGAGACGCGGTCCAGCACGTAGGCTCCCAGAACGCGGTCTTCCGTGACGAGGCCCAGCTTGGTGGTCGTAATCAGGTCAATGGCGAAATGGTCTTCCAGCAGTTCAATGTTGGGGTGAAGCTTGGCCGCCTCCAGAAGTTTGGAGGTAATTTCCAGTCCGGTTGCGTCTTTGGCGTGGAGGATGCGCCGTTTGGTGTGGCCGCCCTCCCTGGCCAGTTCATAATCCTCTCCCTGGTTGCCGGGGTCAAAGTTCACTCCCCATTCCAGCAGTTCCCGGATAGCGTCCGGGCCTTCCTCCACGATAGTGCGCACGGCCTGTTCGTTGCAGAGGCCCGCTCCGGCGTCCAGCGTATCCGCAACATGGTCTTCAAAGGAATCGTTGCGGTCCCATACGGCGGCGATGCCGCCCTGTGCCTTGGCGGAACTGCAATCCAGAAATTTACCTTTTGTAATGACTGCAACCTTGCCGTGTTCCGCCGCTCTCAAGGCGAAACTCAATCCGGCAACACCTGCCCCAATGACTAAAAAGTCGCTCGTCTTCATCTTGAATGGTACGGAATTGTACCATGACGCGGGCTGCCAAGTCACGCCCAATGATGGGGCGGCAGGGCATATTTGTCTGGAAAAGAAGTGTGAAACACGCTAATTCATGGGCATGAGACCCCAAGGGAACGAACAGGAAGCGCGCCGGAACAAGCATGTGCGCAGCGCGCCGTCCAAAATTGCCGTGAAGGCGCTGGGAGAGAAGGTGCTGGACGGGATTCTGGACAAATCCTCCAACCCTCTGCTGCTTATTCTGGACTGCGTGCAGGACCCCCACAACCTGGGAGCCATCCTGCGGACGGCGGACGGCGCGGGAGTGGATGCCGTCATCGCCCCCCGGGACAAATCCGTGGGCATTACGGAGACGGTGCTGCGCGTTTCCGTCGGCGCTGCGGAAAAGGTGCCTTTTATTCAGGTGACCAATCTGGCGCGCACCATGAAGCAGCTCCAGAGCCGCGGCATCTGGATATTCGGCACGTCGGACAAAGGAGACCGCGGCCTGTATGAAACGGACTTCACGGGGCCGGCCGCACTGGTGATGGGGGCGGAAGGGGAAGGGATGAGAAGATTGACGGAAGAGAACTGCGATTTCCTGCTGAGGATTCCCATGAAGGGAAGCATTCCGTGCCTGAACGTATCTGTGGCTACGGGCGTATGCCTGTATGAAATGGTGCGGCAGCGTTCCTGATTCCATGACTGTTTTTCTCCCTCCCTCGTCTTTATGATTCAGGAACTTGATCTTGCCCCGGGGGAACGCGCCAGGTTTATTTCAGACATCCATTTCGGCCATGCCAAGGCGCTGGCCCGGGAGCCGGAAGAGCTGGGGTTTCTTCTGGAGGGGTGCTCCCATCTGGTAGTGTGCGGGGACCTCAGTGAAACCCGTGAAAGCCCCTGCCGGGAGGAAGGATTGGAAAAACGGGCCCGTTTCCTGCGGATGTGCCGGGATGCCGGGGTGCAGCCCGTTCTGCTGGCCGGCAACCATGATCCGGACGAGAAAGCCGGCCTGCTGAAATTGCAGGGCGGCCGCATCTGCGCTTTGCACGGCCATGCGCTGTTCAGGGAGGTGGCTCCGTGGGGATGGGAATATTTGAAAAACAAGCAGGTTTCCCGCGAACTGATCGCAGCGTTCCCGGAGGCGGAGGCAGATTTGCTGCGGCGGCTGGAGCTGGCCCGTGCCATGAGTGTGCTGGTGCCTCCTGTTTATACGCGTTCCGGAACACATCAAAATAAACTGGTGCGTTTTTTAGCTCATTCTGCCTGGCCGCCGGAACGGCCCGTGCGGATTCTTCTGGCATGGCTGACGATGATGCGGCGCATGGGGAAATTTGCAGACCGTTTTTTTCCGGAAGCGGAAGTCGTCATTTTTGGCCATCTTCACCGACGGGCGGTGAGCGGGAAAAAGGGGCGGCGGCTGTACGTCAACCTGGGCGCCTGTTTCCGCCATGCCAGATGCTGGGCGGCGGACGTAACGCCGGAAAGAGGAGTCTCCATCCGCAGTTATACGCCCGGAGGATATGATGGCCCGGAGGCAATTCTCCGCTGATTGATGCCCACGGGAAAAAAGTGAGGGGAACGCGTCCGTGTTTAGGCGATAATGTGTTAGAGCACCGGATGACTAGTCCATACAGTTTGTGGACGCGTTCCCCATAGAATTTGGCCGCGCCTGTTTTCCCTGGTAGCCGGCGGGACAGTTTTTCCCGGAGCTTTTCAGGGCGCAGCCCCGGCAGCAGCAGGGGCGCGAGGAGGAAAAAAACCTGGAGAAGAAGGACTCCATTCTGGCGGGTGCGCCGCCGGAGCACTTTCTTTCACCGTTTCTTTCCGAATTGGAGCTGACCATGAAGCAAAGTTAGTGCAAGCTAACTTATATTGCAAGAAAAAAGTTTGTCTCACCTAATATTTTTCAAGAAGAGGTTGACTTGGTCAGAGCCTTGGCTATTGTTTTTTGTTAGTTAAACCTAATAAGCATCAATCATGATATATGAAAAATTTTCCACTCCGGAGTTGAGCAACAGCCTGGAGGATTATATTGAGGCCGTCCGCAACATTGAGTTGGAAAAGGGATGCGCCACCGTAGGGGAAATTGCGGAATCCCTGAACGTGAAAAAACCTTCCGCCTCACTGGCCATGAAGCAGTTGAAGGAACGCGGCCTGGTGGAATACACGCAGTATTCTCCCATTGTCCTGACCAGGGAAGGCCGTTATTACGCGGATCGGGTCATTTCCTGCCATACCATGGTGAAGGAGTTCCTCATTACGGTGCTGAAGATGGAGGAAAAACGCGCCGATGAAGTGGCCTGTTGCATTGAACATATCATGACTCTGGAGGAAATCTCCCGTTTCCAGCTTCTGACGGATCGTTGCAGGGAGAGAGGAGAATAAAATACTCCCACATGATTTTCCGGGGGGACAGTTCATGAGGGAATGGATCATCCCTCTCTTTTTTACTTCGAAACCCGGACCGGGGGAAGGCATCGGCGTGTGCTGCGCGCGCTGACGTACACTGTGGAAGCGTTATGGAGGAACGCGGAAAAGGCCGGGGTAATCAGCCCGAACATGCCCAGCAGTATCAGAGAAGAGTTGAACCCGACGATAAAGCGGTAGTTGCGTTCTATTTTTTCAAGGACGGCACAGCTCAGTTCCCTTAAAACAACCAGTTCTGCCAGAGAGCTGGACAACAGGGAAATATCCGCCACTTCACGGGCGATATCGGAAGAATCCTTCATGGAGACGGAAACGTCTGCACAGGAAAGAGCTGGGGAATCGTTGATGCCGTCTCCCACCATGCACACTGTTTTGCCGGATTTCTTCAATTGCTGGATAAAGCGGGCCTTATCTTCAGGCAGAACCTGGGAACGGTATTCCGTGATGCCCAACTGGCGGCTGATGGCGCGGGCTGCGGATTCGCTGTCCCCCGTGAGCATGATGATGGAGGAAATGCCCTGCCGTTTCAGCCGGGCGATCGTCTCTGCGGCTTCCGGCCTGGGCGGGTCGCTGACGCCGATCATGCCGATCGCTCTGCGGCCTATAGCGAGAAAGATGTTGGATTTGCCTCTGGCGTGATTGCGTATGGTCTGCCTTTGCTCTTCCGTGAGGGGGATGCGTTCATCTTCAAAGAGAAAATGGTAGCTGCCCACAAGAACCTTTTTCCCATGAAGGCGGGAGGAAATGCCGTGGGCCACGATGTATTCCACCTCCGCGTGTTCTTCTTCATGGTGCAGGCCCTCCTCCAGCGCTTTGCGCACAACGGCCCGCGCCACGCTGTGGGGGAAGTGTTCTTCCAGGCATGCTGCCGTTTTCAGGATATATTCCCTGCTGCAGTCGCTCAAAGGGATGATCTGCGTTACCTGAGGGCAGGCGGAGGTCAGCGTGCCCGTCTTGTCAAAAACGATGGTGTCCGTTTTGGCGAACAGCTCCATGAATTTCCCGCCCTTGATCATGATCTTGCGCGCTGCGGCCTCTTTCATGGCGGAGATGACGGAGATGGGGGTGGCGAGCTTGATGGCGCAGGAATAATCCACCATCAGCACGGAGAGAGCCTTGGAGATATTCCTGGTGAACAGAAACAGCGCCCCTGCCGTGAGCAGGGTATAGGGAACGATAGAATCCGCCAGCTTTTCCGCCCGGCTTTGGATGCGCGCTTTCAGTTCCTCCGAATGGTCGATCAGGGCGATGATATTGTTAATGCGGGACTGGTCTCCTGCGGCGTCCACCCGGATGACGAGGGAACCCGTTTCCAGCGTGGTTCCGGCAAAGACGACGGACCCTTCCCGTTTGGAAGCCGCTTCCGATTCCCCCGTCATGGCGGCCTGGTTGACTTCCGCTTCTCCGGACAGCACGGTACCGTCCACAGGGATGACGTTCCCCGCGTCCACGCGGATTTTCTCCCCCGGGCGGATTTGCTCCATGGGAACCTGGCGCATGCCTCCTTCTTCCACCCGCCAGACGCGGTCTATATTTATGCTCAGGCTGGCCGCAAGCGCCGCCCGGGTCTTTTTCCGAGTGTAATTTTCCAGCAGGTCTGAAATGGAAAGAAGGAACATGATGGAATTGGCCGTTCCGTAAGCCTTCGTGCCTATGGAAACCCCGATGGAGACGGCGTCCAGAACGGCTACGTTGAGCCGTCCGCTTCCCAGGCCGGCCATTCCGCGCCGTAAATAGGAACTGTAATTCCAGAATACTTTGGCCATTCTGAGCGGGGGCGGCAGAAACACCTTGCAAAACAGGAAAGAGGAAGCTTTCCCCGCTATGCGGAGAAAAAAGGACCGGGCCAGTTTCCTGGCCTCCGCGCGCTCTTCCGGTTCGTGGCTGCGGAGTGTTTCCGGCCTGAGCCTGTCCAGCGTGCGGAAAATGGCCTGGGGGCTGGTTCCTTCATACAGGATGAACACACCTCCGTTGCAGGGGGTGGCCTTGACGGAGTATACGCCTTTCTGTTTCAGGAGCCTGCATTCGATGCCGTAAGCCTGATCATGATTGAATGCGCAGCGGCCGCTGCGTACACGGAGCCTGCCGGGCGTATGATGGATAACCTGGTAATGCATGGATAAGGAAAAAGAAAAGGGGGAAACGCCCTTCTCCGTGCGTTTCCCCCGTTGGGGGCGGTCCATTCCGCTGGCGGAGAAGGAAACGGGCACCCCGCTGTTTGGTGATGGACAATGAGATTGCTACTGTTCCGGCCTGCTGTTTTTCGCGGCGGCCTCATGGCACAGGTCTTGGGCTTCTTCCCGGATGTTTGCCAGTTGTTCCATGGCCTTCTGCTGGATGAGCATGGCCTTGGAAAGGCCCTGGACGGCCAATTTCCTGGCAACGGGACTTTTTACTACTTTCGCTCCGATGGCGGCGGCGATCATTCCTCCGACGAAGCCCCAGAGGCCTTTGTTGTTCATGTAACTCATGGTAATGTTTTGATTGGGTTCATCCGGCCTTGGCGGCATGCAGCCGCTTCTTTTCCGGAAGGATTGGATTATATCCAATCCAGCCTGCATTTTTTTAGCGTGCCCCCGTATTCTGGTCAAGATGAATTAGCTGAAACTAATTTTTAGCAGACATGAAAATATTTTTGCGATATTTTTAATACGTTGAAAACAAATAAAATATAATGAACCAACATAATGTTGTACTGAGCAGGGCAAGGGCATTGGGAAGAAAAAGTGTTGACTGAATAGTTAGTTTAATCTAACTTTGCCGCGTTGCATGAACTTGACCCATACAGGACTTCACCGTTTCTTCCGCCGGGTCTGCCGGTACAGGAAACTGGCCGGGCTGCTCATCCGGCGTCCCAGATACCGTCTGCTCTGCGGAGACTGTGGGTTCTGTATGGGGGCATGCGGCAGAGCTGTGAAAGAGCAAGCCCGGGAGAACGGAAGCGGAGCTCTTTCCCTGTAAAAGGAAAGCGCCCCTCTCCACCTCTGGATCAATCATATAAGTATTATACCACAAACATCCAACGATAAGACTAACCGTTTTCTATGAAGAAGCATAACATAATAGCAATGGCGTTGACGAGCCTCATGGCGCTTCCTGTAATCGCTCAAGACAGCACCCCTGCTGTTGGTGATATTTTGCAGGGCATCAATATGTTCACTCCGGAAGAAGGCGATCCTGCCTACAAGGTGAAGGCCAATGAGAAATACGGCACCCAATGGGGTGTGGATATGGCCTACGGACTTTGGAATACGGAAAAGGTTTCCGATGTTAAGCGCCATAACAACCTGGCTCTTCTTCATGCCCAGCTTAATCAGCGCCTTATTGAAGACAAGGCCAACGGGGGAACCTGGTTGCGTGTGGAATTTTCCGGTTCATGGGGGCTGGATCGTGAATCCGCTCAGAGCGATACGTTTTTCACTGAAGCCTATGCCACGGCTTCCGGCTTGCATGCTGACGCGATGGGGCCTCATGAAGGAATATTCCCTGAAGTGGCGCTGATGCAATACTTTGCAGGGAAGCGCGCTTGCCTCATCGCAGGTATGGTGAATCTCACCAACTACTTTGATGCTGTCAGCATTGCCAATGACTCCTTCTCCTCTTTCACCAATGACGGGTTTGTGAACTCCACTATCCTGCCTTTGGTGGACAGCAATATTGGCGGTATTCTGCAAGTTGAACTCAACCGCAATAATTACATGATGGTTGCCGTTTCCCGCACGGGATGCGATTCCGGATACAATCCTTTTAATTCCGATTATTGCGATGGTTATGCCGTGGTTGGCGAATACGGCCATATCTTTGCCGACGGCGCTGCGACTCTCCGCATCAATCCGTTCTATACCAGCACGGATGTGGACATGGACGACGGGACCGGGGAACGCCGCCGCCAAAATGCCGGGCTTGTCGCGAGCATCGAATATACTCCCTGCGATCCTCTGACCATTTACTCTCGCGCCGGATTTGCCGCCAAACAATACTTGAGCAACTCCGCTGAATTCTCCGTGGGCGCCAACATTAAGCTCTTCCCTTCCCGTGAAGATGACTTCCTGGGCATTTCCTACGGTGTGTTCAAGGGGCAGACCCCCTGTGACGGAGAGCGCGCTGAGCATAACCGCGAACAGGTGCTGGAAGTCATGTACAGCTTCCAGGTGAATGATTATTTCAAAGTTGTTCCTCACTTCCAGTACATCGCGAATCCGGCTTACAGCACTTCCAGCGAAAACATTCTCTGGGGCGTTCAGGCAGTCTTTTCTTTCTGATCAGCTGATCCTGGACATGGCCGCCTTTTCTCTTAAATCAGGCATGGCCGGAGTTTCATGAAAGTATAATAACATAAAATCTTCCTTGTCTGTCTCCATGCAGTGAGCGGAATCCTGCGTGAGAAAGATATAGAAGGGGTCTGCATGACCTGGCGGCAACGCCGCATTCTCGATCAGGTAGAGGATGCGGCGTTGCTTATTTGATTACGGAGCCATTTACCCTCCTTTATTGATGCCTGCTGGCGGAGCTTGGACCGGCAATGTATGCCGGGTCATGGAATGGCCTTCAGCCTTTCCTTATCTACCGTCAAATACTGACTGTTGAAGGTAGGAGGCTTCCCCAAGGCTATTCCGTAGAATTTTTATCCCAGGGAAAAATAAAAGCCGCCTGAAAATGGGCTTTCCCACCCCTGTCTCCGTTCCCGGAAAAAACGGAAAAGAAGGCTTTTTGCCACGCCGGAAGATGGATGGGAGCCGCAACGTTTCCGGGGGCCGAAGCGTTTAAAACCATATTGACTTAAACGGGAATTATCTTAAACTGACAGAATGAGTAAGGTTCAATGGGAAATTTCAAATGATGAAGTGACCGACCGTGATACTGCTCTGCGCCGCTTGCAGGAAGGAACGACCGGCCACGTGGTGTGCGCCCGCGACGGCGCGTGCCTCCAGTCTTATAAGGAAGCGGATGGCGTGTACCATTGCGAAATTGTATTCAAGACGGATTCCTGCTGCCCGCCGGTATTCGCCGCCCCGGAAGGGGTGACGGGAAAGGAGCTGGAAATGCTTTACGATCGTTTTGCCAATGGGGACGATTTTTCCTTTGTGGAAAAGGAATGGGAACCTCTGATGGCCGTGGAATACCGCCATCGCCACAATGTGATGTGGTTCATCTTCCTGTTCATTGCGCTGGTAATTGCGGCCATGGCGGCATATCAGCACGGTTGGATTGAGTGACAGGGTAGAGGCTGGCTGCGGCAGGCGCCGTAGCAGAAGAACCTGCAAACCGCAGAAAATGGTTTGCAGGTTCTGAATGGGATAACCGGGGCCGGGATTTAATCCTGTTTTTCGTGGTCGTGATGGTGGCCGCCGCAGCAATTTCCGCCGCCACCGCAACAGCCGTCGCTGTCGTTGCCGCAACATCCGCAGTTGCCGCAGCACTTGCCGCGCTTGCTGAAAATTTTGTATAACGCGTAGGCTAGGGCCAGGAAAAGAAGGGTGGCGATGATATATGTTCCCATATTGTTCAGTAGAGTTAAGGGGTTGGTTTAGAAGTTATTTGGAGGCTGTATAAGGTTTCTTTGCCACCAGGTAAACGAGCCCCAGCAGGAGCAATAGGGCAATGCCCTGCCCGATGCCGAAGGAAGCTTCCGCATAAAGCCATGCTCCCAGCTGGTAAATCAGGAAGGCCAGGCAGTACGCCAAGGCGCACATGTAGCCGATGGCGAAGAAGGTCCATTTGGCGCTGTTCATTTCCCTTCTGATAGCGCCCATGGCCGCGAAGCAGGGGGCGCAGAGAAGATTGAAAATCATGAAGGAGAAAGCGCTCAGGAAGGTGAAGGCTCCCGCTTGGACCAGGCGGTCCCCGGTTTCCCTGATTTCCTCATCTTCATCTTCCTCTTCTTCCGCTTCAGCAGCGGATTCTCCGGAACCTTCCTCCAGGGATGCCTGGAGCTCCCGGCCGGCGGGGGCCATTTCCTGCGTTTCGGGGGAGTCCTCCGTTTTTTCCGCTTCATCTTCCCCGGAACTGCCGTCCGCATACAGGACGCCGAAGGTGCCTACCACGTTTTCCTTGGCAATCAATCCGGTAATGGTAGCCATGGTGGGTTTCCATTCACCCCAGCCCAGAGGCTGGAAGACAGGCGCGGCCACATTGCCGATGGAGGCCAGCATGCTGTCATTCTGCTCTACGGAATCCACCTTCCAGTTGTAGCTGGAGAGGAACCAGATCAGGGCGCTGGACACAAAGATGACGGTCCCGGCTTTTTGCACGAAAGCCTTGCAGCGGTCCCATGCATGAATGATGACGTTCTTCCAGGCCGGGATGTGGTAAATGGGAAGTTCCATGACGAAGGGAGTGGGATCCCCGGCGAACATGGCAGTCTTTTTCAGAATAAGGCCGGAAAGGATGATGGCGCCCACCCCGATGAAATAGGCCCCCGGAGCCACCCAGGAATTTTCCGGGAAGAAGGCTCCGGCAATCAGGGCAATGATGGGAGTTTTGGCCCCGCAGGGGATGAACGTGGTGGTCATGATAGTCATGCGCCTGTCCTTTTCGTTCTCAATGGTGCGGGTCGCCATGACTCCAGGAACGCCGCACCCCATGGAAACGAGCATGGGAATAAAGGATTTCCCGGAAAGGCCGAATTTGCGGAAAATGCGGTCCATGATGAACGCTACGCGGGCCATGTAGCCGCAATCCTCCAATATGCCCAGGCACAGGAACAGAACCGCCATTTGCGGGAGGAATCCCAGAACGGCTCCTACGCCGGCAATCACGCCGTCCTGGATCAGGCTTTCCAGCCATGGGGCGCAGCCGGCGTTTTCCAGCAGGTTTCCTACCCATTCCGGAACCCATTCCCCGAAGAAAGTATCATTGGCCCAGTCCGTGCCCCATGCGCCTATCGTCTGAATGGAGATGTAATATACAGCCCACATGACGACGGCAAAAATGGGGAGGCCCAGCCAGCGGTTGGTGATGATGCGATCAATCCTGTCGCTGCCCGTCAGGCTGCCGGGGCTGGCTTTAACGACGGCGTCTTTGATGATGCGGGAAATGGAATTATAGCGTTCATTGGTGATAATGGATTCACTGTCGTCATCCATTTCCCGTTCCATGGTTTCAATAATCCCGTTGATGCGGGATTGTTCCTCGGGATTGAGCGCGAGCTGGTCCGCGACTTTCTGGTCTCTTTCGAAAACTTTAACGGCAAACCATTTTTTCTGCTGATCCAGGCATTTTCCGGTGATGATTTCCCCAATTTCTCCGATGGCTTTTTCCAGATGGTCCGGAAAGTGGACGGCCTGCGGGGTCCGGGCGTCGTCCGACGCAGTCGTCGTTACTACGGCGTCTATCAGTTCACGGATGCCGGTCCCCTTGAGAGCGCTGATTTCCAGCACCTGGCAACCGAGGTTGCGTGAAAGTTTTTCCGTGTCGATCCTGTCGCCGCGCTTCCGGACAATGTCCATCATGTTCAGCGCTATAATGACGGGAACGCCCAGTTCGCAAAGCTGGGTGGTGAGGTAAAGATTGCGTTCCAGGTTGCTGCCGTCAACCAGGTTCAGGATGAGGGAGGGATGGTCCGTGACCAGGTAATTCCGGCTGACGACTTCCTCCAGGGTATAGGGGGAAAGGGAATAAATGCCCGGAAGGTCTTCAATGATGATATTTTTATGGCCTTTCAGGCGGCCTTCCTTTTTTTCCACGGTGACGCCGGGCCAGTTCCCGACGTATTGGTTGGCGCCTGTCAGGGCGTTAAAGAGCGTGGTTTTCCCGCAGTTGGGGTTGCCCGCCAGGGCGATGGTAATGTTGCTCATGAATGGTTTCCTTGTCTTGATATATGGGTGCCCGTCTTGCTGTAAAATCAGGAAACGTGCGGTAATAGAGGCGGAATCAATGGATATGGATGTTCTCCGCTTCCGATTTGCGAATGGAGAGTTCGTACCCGCGGACAGTAACTTCAATGGGATCTCCCAGAGGGGCGACTTTGCGGATGAATATCTGCGTTCCCTTGGTAACCCCCATGTCCATGATGCGTCTTCTGACCGGGCCTTCCCCCGCCAGTTTGCCGACGGTGACGGTTTCCCCGATGAGGGCATCTCTCAATGTACGATGTTTGGTCATAGAATAATGGTTGGTTGTTGGATGGAATAACTCAGGCAACGAATATTTTGCTGGCAAGCGCCTTGCTGAGCGCAATCCTGGAGCCTTTGACGTTGATAATGAAATTACCGCCGTTTTCGGAAACGATGGAGACCGTGCTCCCGGCAACGAAGCCCAGGCTTTCCAGAAAACGCCGGGTTTCATCCTTGCCATGGATTTTGTTGACTTGGCGAATATCGCCGATGTTGAGCATGGAGAGTGGCATGGTGCGTGTATGAATCAAATCCGGAAAGAAGTTAGTTTTATCAAACTGATAAGTCAATGATATTATTAGGATATATTTTCAATCAATGTAAAATGCGTTTAATATAAATTGTTTGCGTATTAGTTTAATCTAAGTATGGCCAGCGGGGAAGAGGCGGGGAATGGAAGTTTCCCGGCAGTGCCTGCCGTAGGAACTGGAAGGGAAATGCAAAAAAGCCGCGCCAATGAATGTTCATTGGCGCGGCTGGAAAAAGAGCTTTTCTTCAGATTCAGGAGGCAGGGCAAACTTCGCCCTGGACGGGTTTGCCGTTGTATTCTCCGGTAAGCGTTTTCAGGAAAGCCACCAGCAGTCTCACTTCCTTCTTGTCCAGTTTATCGTAACCGAGCTGGTAATGGTACATTTTCGTAATGGCTTCCTCCAGCGTCTGTGCGGAGGCGTCATGCATATACGGCCAGGTGAGTTCCACGTTGCGGAGGGTCGGAACGCGGAAGCGGTGCCTGTCCGATTCCTTTTTGGAGAAATTCATCAGGCCGTTATCGTCATTGGTCTTGGCGCGTCCGGCAAAGAAATCGCCTTTGAGGTCGGCGTATTCAAAGGACTGGCCTCCCATGGCGGGACCGGTGTGGCAGGTCTGGCAACCAAGCTTCAGGAAAAGCTTGTAACCTTTTTTGGCGTTCTCGCTGATGGCGTTTTCATCCCCTTTCAGGTAGCGGTCAAACGGGCTGTTCGGCGTGATAAGAGTTTTTTCATATTCCGCGATGGCATTCGTGATGGTCTCTCCGGTGAATCCCTGGGGGTAAACCTTTTTGAATTCTGCGGCAAAAGCGGTGTCTTGGTCCAGTTTGGCAGCGATCTTCTTCCAGTCATCCGGATGTTCGTACCCCATTTCCACCGGATTCAGGGGTGGTCCGCCGGCCTGTTCCTGGAGGTTGGCTGCGCGTCCGTCCCAAAATTGCTTGGCATGGAAAGCGGCATTGAAAACGGTGGGGGCATTGATGCCGCCTTTCTGGCTGCGGACTCCAGTGGAAGTGGGCAGGTTGTCCGTCCCGGCTTTTTCCAGGGAATGACAGGAAGCGCAGGAGACGGTATTGTCCGTGGAAAGGCGCACGTCATGAAAAAGCTTGTAGCCCAGGGCAACTTTGGCCGGATCCGTGGGGAGGGCGTCCGGAATGGGGGCAAGAGGGGAAAGGGCGTATTCCTCTCCTACCATATCGCCGAAAATTTTCAGGCGCTCATCCTTGATCCACTGGAGCATGGCGTTTTTCTCCCGGAGAGTGAGCGTGCTGCCCCAGTGCACCATGGTGTAGGAAGTGGGGGGCATGGAATTGATTTGAAGCACATGTTCCAGCTTGGAAAGGGTAACGGCAGTGGGAGGTTCTTCCATATTGTAGCTGCGCTGCCCGTCCCTGATATGGCGCGCCAGCAGGCCTCCGGAAAGAGTATTGACCAGTTCGGAAATGTGAGTGCCGGGCTTGTGGCAGTCCGCACATTTGGAATTCATGGTCTGTGCGGTAATTTCCGCCGCCTGGGCGGACGTCAGTGGCTTGACATTCTGGTTCGGCAGGAACAGGGGGGCGACAGCCGCCGTCACGATGACCGTGCCGCCCAGAATGGCTCCTGCCTTGATGAAGGAACATGTTTTGCTCATGAGATTTTCAATGACGTGGAATTGCCCGGATGGTAAAAGGGGAGGGATAAAAAATCAAGATTTATTCTAAAGTTCGCCAGCCTTTCTCAGGTCTTCGTTAATGGCTTCCAGAACATCCGCTTCCGGGGTGAAATTGGCGGCGTGGTAGGAGCTGCGGACCAACGGCCCGGATGCCACGTGCCTGAAGCCTTTGGAGCGCGCAACTTCCTCATACCGGGCGAAATCATCCGGATGGACGTATTTGACCACCGGAAGATGGTTGCGGGAGGGGCGCAGGTATTGCCCCAACGTCAGGACCGTGACGCCGTGCTCCAGCAAATCGTCCATGGAGCGGAAAAGCTCTTCTTCCGTTTCCCCCAGGCCCAGCATGATGCCGCTCTTGGTAGACACTTTGCCGTCCACGCACTCCAGAGCCATCCGGAGAACGCGCAGGGACCGCCGGTACTGGGCGCGGAAGCGGACAATGGGCGTGAGGCGTTCCACCGTCTCCAGATTGTGTCCGAAAATATGCGGACGGGCCGCCATCAGCGTCTGGATGGAGGAGGGCTTCTCATTCAAGTCCGAGGCAAGCACTTCAATGATCGTGGAAGGGCTGGCTTTTCTGACGGCCCTAATTACCTGGGCGAAATGCGCGGCGGCGCCGTCCGGCAAATCATCCCGGGTGACCATGGTAATTACGGCGTGGCGCAGCTTCATGTGCACGACGGCTTCCGCCACGTGCTGCGATTCTTCAGGATCCAGCGGGCCGGGCTTGGCCGTGCGGGTGGCGCAGAATCCGCAGGCGCGCGTGCACCGTTCTCCGGCAATCATGAACGTGGCCGTACCCTGGTTCCAACATTCATAACGGTTGGGGCAGTGTGCTTCTTCACAGACGGTGAAGAGGTTTTTGCCTTCCACAAGCTGCTTGACGTCCCAGAATTCCCGGCCGTTGGGCAGACGAACCTTGATCCACGACGGTTTGCGTTCCGTTCCTTCCGCAGTCTCATTGTCGTTCCGGCGTTCCATAGTCCCGCTAGCTTGCCGTGACTCTGCTGCTTTGGCAAATGCAAAGTGTTTTATTCCGGACTTCATTCCCCGTTTTCATCCGGAGGGGAAGAAAGACGCGCAGACAATTTTTTCCGTTCTTTTGCCGCCAGACGCGCCGCACGGAAAAACTCCTGGAGATGAAGCAGGCACTCGTCTCCCAGTACGCCGGGACGCACCTCGCACTTATGGTTCAGGGGCGGATTGGAATCCAGCAGATTGATCCAGCCCCCCGCAGCCCCGGTTTTTGCATCCGGGCAGCCGAAAACGACGCGGTCCGGACGGCAGTGGACGATAGCTCCTGCGCACATGGGGCACGGCTCCTTGGTGACATACAGGGTGCAGCCTTCCAGCCGCCAGTCGCCCAAAGCCTCCTGGGCCGCCGTCAGGGCAATCATCTCCGCATGGGCCGTAGCATCCTTGAGCGTCTCCACCTGGTTCCAGCCCCGGCCGATCACGCGGCCATCCTTCACCACAATGGCTCCAACAGGCACTTCCCCTTTCACGAGGGCCTTTCTGGATTCTTTCATGGCTTGGCGCATGAACCATTCGTCCGAACCGGGCATTTCCATCATTACGGAGGTTATCATGGACCGGGCGGCGCGGTTCTGGCAAGCTCTTTCTGGAAGATTCTTATTGTGTTTTATACGATAAGTGCGCCATGCCGCGGAAAGGGGTGGGGATGAATGCGTTTTTACGTTGATTCCGGAGAATGGGTGGCATAAGTATGGACTATGAGCTTTTCAGAACCCTGTGCCTTGGCCGTTGATTTCGGCGGCACGAGCATCAAAATGGGCGTAACGGCGGGGGAGCGTATTCTGGCGACGGCCGACCGCATCCCTACTGCCATGTTCGAAAGCCCGCAGGCAATCATTGATGCCATGATTGCGTCCGCCCGCACCCTGCGCGGACAATTCCCCTCCGCCTGTGTGATGGGCATGGGAATGCCGGGATGGTGTGATTACCAGCGGGGAGTGCTTTACCAGCTTACCAATGTGAGGGTCTGGGATAGGGAAATTCCGGTGAAAGAGATGATGGAGCAGGCCCTGGGCCTCCCCGTCGTGCTGGATAATGACGCCAACTGCATGGCTTATGCGGAATGGAAGATGGGCGCCGGGCGCGGCATGTCCAGCCTGGTGTGCCTGACGATGGGAACGGGGATAGGCGGGGGAATCGTGGTGCATGACCGCATGCTGCGGGGAAGGCGGCTTTCCGCTGCGGAACTGGGCCAGACCAGCATTCATTACCAGGGGAAAACGGGACCGTTCGGCAGCCGGGGAGCCATTGAGGAATACATCGGCAACAACGAACTGGCGGCGGAGGCGGTTAAACGGTATGCCGGGGCGGGAATCATCAAGACGGTGGATGAATGCACGCCCAGGCATCTGGACGAGGCTGCCCGGTCCGGATGTCCTATAGCCCTTCAATTATGGGAAGATACGGCGGAAATGCTGGGCTGCCTGATCATGAACCTGATGTATACGCTGGTGCCGGACGCCTTCATCATCGGGGGCGGTGTGGCCAAGGCAGGGGATTTGTTGATGAAGCCACTGCTGGAGAACCTCAGGAAACAGTTGTTTCCTCTCCTGATGGAGGATTTGAAAATTCTGCCTGCCAGATTTGGAGCGGAGGCGGGGTTGCTGGGAGCGGGAGCCATGGCGATGGATGAATTCATGGGGATGGGGATTTTGGAACGGTTTAAGAATCAGAAATCAACGCAGACTTTTTGTTAGTTTGGGCTAATATAGGGCTTGCCATGCCGGAGAGGCAGGCGTACAAGAGGAACAGGTCATGAGCACGGAACATTCCCACGAACATTTTCCGGAAGGTGCTTCCTGTTGTTCCGGAAGCTGCGGTTCTGGAAGCTGTTGCTGCTCCGGAGACGCCATCGGGCCTGTTCCCGCCGTGCTGGGCATTGCCCTGTTCATCAGTGCGCTGGCGGCGGGCGGCGATTCCTTGGCCGGTATGGCCGCCTACGTGGGCTCCTACCTGCTGATAGGCTGGGATGTACTGAAGGCCGCCTTTCTGGGGATGATGCGCGGCCGCGCCATCAATGAAAATTTTCTGATGAGTATTGCTTCCCTGGGGGCGATGTTCCTGGGGGATTATTCCGAGGCGGTGGGGGTGATGCTGTTCTACCGCGTGGGAGAGTACCTTCAGGAACGTGCGGTGGGCAGCTCCCGTCGGTCCGTAAGCGAACTGATGAGTCTGAGGCCTGAGGCCGTCCATGTGAAAAAAGCCGGAGCCGTAGATGACGTTCCTCCTTCCGAGGTTCTGCCCGGCTCCCTGATTGAAGTGCGCCCCGGCGAACGCGTTCCGTTGGACGGTGTGGTAACGGGAGGTTTCTCCGCCATGACCGGGGAATCCCTGCCGGTGGAAGCCGGATCCGGAAGCCCCGTGCTGGCGGGGTACATCAACGGGCAGGGTGTGCTGGAAGTGCGTACGGAGCGGGACTGGCGGCATTCCGCCCTGGCGCGGGTCCAGGAACTGGTGGAAGCCGCATCAGGCCGCAAATCCCCTCTGGAGGGGAGGCTGTCCTCATTTTCCCGCATTTATACGCCGCTGGTGATTTCCATAGCCGCTCTGGTATTTTTGCTTTATCCCCTTGTGACGGGCGGAAGCTGGGCGGACGGTCTGTTCCGCGCCCTGGTCCTGCTGGTGATTTCCTGCCCCTGCGCGCTGGTACTGTCCATCCCGCTGGGCTTTTTTGCCGGAATAGGGAGAGCGGCGCGGCAGGGGATTTTGCTGAAAGGGAGCAACTATCTGGATGCCCTGCGGAAGGTGAAGACGGTGGTGTTTGACAAAACCGGAACCTTGACGGAAGGCGTTTTTTCCGTGGATGAAGTGCTTCCCCGTGACGGCGTTTCCCCGGAGGAACTGCTGTACTGGGCGGCCCATGCGGAACTCTCTGCCTCCCATCCGCTGGGGCGTTCCATTGTGAAGGCATATGAAGGGACTCTGTTTCCGGACCGCGTGGCGGAACTGGTAGAGGTGACGGGCGGCGGCGTTTCAGCCCGCGTGGAAGGGAGACCGGTTCTGGTGGGGAAAAAGTCTTTTCTTCAAGAGGCCGGCGTAAGGACGGAGGAGGGAGAAGACCATGGCGTGACCGTTTATGCGGCGTTGGACGGCATACTTCTGGGATGCCTCCGCCTGTCTGACCGCGTCAAGCCGGGAGCGGAGCGTGCGGTGCGGAAATTGAGGGAACTGGGCGTTTCCAACCTGGTCATGCTGACGGGGGATTCTTCTTCCGCCGGAACGGAAGTGGGGCTTAAGCTGGGGATGGACGGGGTATTCTGCGGGCTGATGCCTGCCGGCAAGCTGGAGCATGTGCGCCGGCTGAAACCTGAAACGGGGCTGCTTGCCTTTGTGGGGGACGGTATGAATGACGCCCCTTCCCTCGCTGCTGCCGACATCGGCATTGCCATGGGCGGTGTAGGGTCCGATACGGCTCTACAGGCGGCTGATGTAGTGGTGATGAAGGGAGATCCTTTGGCCGTTCCGCTGGGGATGATGCTTTCCCAAGCCACAGAGCGCATCATTGTGCAGAACATCGTTCTTATTTTGGGCGTCAAAATTCTGGTCATGGTGCTGGGTATTCTGGGGCTGGCGGGGATGTGGGCCGCCGTGATGGCGGATGTGGGCGTCTGCCTGCTTGCGGTGGGCAACTCCATGCGTATTTTCCGGGTGAAGCTGGACATGTGACGAAAGGGAACTCTCTTCCTCCCCCTGTTTATGGGAGGATGCCCCCATCCCGATATCCGGATGCTGCCGCGGAATCTTGGAACAGCGGAAGATATCCTGATAAAAAAACCTCCGTGCCGGCGGGCGGAACGGAGGACGGGGGAAAAACAGGCCGGGCAGAAAATCTTACCGCAGCCCCGTCAGCAGAAGTTCCGCGTTATTCTGTGTCTTGGAGATATTTTGCAGGAGAGCCTGAAGGCCTTCCCATCCCGGTTTCATGGCGAGCTGGCGGCGCAATTGCATGATTTTGACGAATTCCTGTTCGTTATACAGCCTGTCGTCATTGCGGGTGCCGCTCTGGGAAAGGGAAATGGCCGGATAAATGCGCCGTTCGGAAAGTTCCCGGTCCAGGCGGATTTCCAGATTGCCCGTTCCCTTGAATTCTTCAAAAATCACTTCGTCCATTCTTGATTCCGTGTCTACCAGGCATGTGGCGATGATGGTCAGGCTGCCTCCTTCTTCCACATTGCGCGCCGCGGAAAAGAATTTGCGCGGTTTTTCCAATGCATTGGACCCCAGGCCGCCGGACATGATGCGTCCTCCCGTCTGGTTGGCATTGTAGCCGCGGGCCAGCCTGGTGAGGGAATCCAGCAGGATGACGACGTCTCTGCCCATTTCCACCAGGCGTTTGGCCCGTTCGATAACCAGATCGGAAACCTGGGCATGGCGCCGGGAAGGTTCGTCAAAAGTGGAGGCGAATACCGGAGCATCCACGGTTTCTTCAAAATCCGTTACTTCCTCCGGACGTTCGTCCAGCAACAGCACAATCAGTTCCACTTCCGGATAATTGGCCCTGATGGAACGGGCGATTGTTTTCAGAAGAACGGTTTTTCCTCCGCGCGGGGGGGCCACAATCAGGCCGCGCTGCCCTTTGCCGAAGGGCGTCATGAGGTCCAGTACGCGCATGGCGGCGGAATTGACCCCCTTGTTTTCCAGAAGGAGGCGTTCCTTGGGGAAGAGGGGGGTGAGGCGTTCAAAATCGCTGCGCGCCCGGTAGTCTTCCGCAGGGATGTCCTCCACGCTGATGACGGAGGCTGCGGAAAGGTACTTGTCATGAGGCCGCAATTTGCGCAGCCTGACCTTGATCTGCTGGCCTACGCGGAGATGCAGGGGTTTGATGAGATTGCCGCCCAGATAAATATCATCCGGAGAGGTGCGGAAACTTTTCACCGGATCCCTCAGCATGGCGTAATTATCCTTGGCTTGTTCCATGACCCCGGAAACTACGACTTCATGGCCCTTTGCCAGAAGCTGTTTCCCCAATTCAAAAACCAGCTGGGACTTGGTGAGGGAGGCCGCGTTCCGGATGGGCAGCCCTTCCGCCATTTCCTGAAGATCGTTCAGGGGGCGTTTCCGCAGTTCATTGATGTCAATCTGCTCCAGAACAGGGGCTGCTTCCTCCTCCTCCCGGACTGCGTTTCCACTGTTTTCCTCCGGAGCGGCAGCCGGCTGTTCCCCGGCGGTTTCTTCCGGCGCGGGCAGGGGCTTGGGGAGGGTTTCCTGCGGAATATCTCCGGCGGGGGAAGGGGTGTTGTCGAGTTCTTCAGTCATGAAAAAATGTTGGTAAAGTCTTTGGGTTTGCTGGCGGAGCAGGTCCGGGGGGCCTTCATTCCAGATGACGAAGTCGGCCGCAGCCACTTTTTCCATGATAGGCCGCTGGGCCGCCAGAATGGCTTCAATCATATCCTCCCGGAATCCATTCCTGATAGCCAGGCGGGTTTTCTGCGTTCCCCTGGAAACAGCCACCACGCACACGGCATCTTGGCAATAGCGCGCCGAAGTTTCAAAAAACAGGGGCACGTCAATGACAAACCCGTCCACCTCCGTATTCTGACGCGCCGCCAGCATTTGCGCAAGACATTCTTGATGCAGCAGGGGGTGAATGATCCCTTCCAGCGTTCTGCGGCTTTCCGGATTCCGGAAAACAAGCTCCCGCAGAAAATGCCTGTCAGCCTTTCCGGAGGAGTCTACGCTGGCTGGGCCGAAGACGCTGGAGAGGGGGGCTTTCAGCGTACCGCCATCCAGCAATCTGCCCGCCTCCGCATCACAGTCAAACAGGCGCAGGCGCGCGCCTCCCGCCTCCATCAGCAGACGGATGAATGTAGATTTCCCGGTGGCTATTCCTCCGGTAACAATCAGGGTTTTCATGGGGGGAAGGGAAAGTAAGGCGCTTCTGGGATATAAAGAGCGGGTGAAAGGGTTACCCTTTCACCCGCTCCAATATGGACGTTATGCACGCAGCCTACATGGGAGGCAGCAGGCCTTCGGAGGCGGGAAGGGCGCTTTCCGGAGCGGCCGCAGTGGGAAGGGCATTGCCGCGTACGGGCTGGCCCGTGGCGTCAATGATCTGTCCCGTTACGAAGATCATCAGATTCTTCTTGATGTGGTTGTCGGAGTTGCTGCGGAAGAAGCGGCCGATGAGAGGCAGGTCACCGAAGATCGGCACTTTGTCTTCCACCGTCTGCACGTTTTCCGTGATCAAACCACCGATTGCCACGGTATGGCCGTCGTAGATGAACAGGGACGTTTCAACGGACCTCTTGGAGAAGATCGGCTGCTCGATGCGGTTTTCCGTCAGCGTCAGGGACATCGGCTTGCCGTCGGAACCAACGCCGGTGGACTGGATCGGGCTGCCGTAGTTCACGAAGCCTTCAAATTCCACGATGCTGGGCTTGAAGTTCAGGTCGATGATGTACTTGTTGTCTCCAATGGTAGGCACCACTTCCAGAGTTACGCCGACGGGCTTCATTTCAAACACGCCGGGAGTGGCGGGAGTGACAGGGAAGCTGGATATCTGGGGTTGGATCTGATTGCCCAACAGACCGTTCAGAGTGTTACCGTTGTTCCCATAACCGTAACCATTGCTATAGCCGCTGCCTACGGAGTTGGGGAGTTCCGGCGGTTCGTATTCGGTGGGATACCAGAATTCGCGGATGATTTCAATCTTGGCGGTTTCACCGGACTTGGCGGTCACGCTGGGGGCAGTGAGAACGTCAGACCCTTTTTTCTGGGACAGGCCGCGCATCAGCATCTGGAAGGAGCCTTCGTCATAAATGCCCGTCAGGGACATGATGCCGGGAGCGGCGTTTTTCTGGGAGGCTTCAGAGCGGTTGGTGCTGTTCAGCAGATTGTCCACGGAGTTCTTGGTGATGGCGTAGTCACCCGTGCGGTTGCCGCCGGTAACGAGGCCGTTGATGGTGTCGCTGCCGCTGTTTACAGGCCAGCCGGTCACGCCGCCGGGAGACTGGGTAAAGCTGTCGGAAGTGGAACCGGTGCCGTAGTTCGTGCCGCCGCCCAGGAAGGTGCTGCGGTCATTGCTTACGGAGAACGGGGTGACAATCCAGTCAAAGCCGAGTTCTTCCGTGTTTTCCTGGGTTACTTCCACGAACTTGGTCATGATGCGCACCTGCTGGGATTCGCCGCGGGTGTTTTCAATGAGCTGTTCGATCAGGTCCAGGTTGCCGGAAGTGTTGCGGACGACCAAGGAGGAATTGCCGTTGACAAGGAATGCCGTGGCGCCTTCCGGGAAGCTGATGCCGCTCTTTTGCAGCAGGCTGCGGATGGAGGGCATGGGTTTAAGGCCGGAGGAGCTTTCGCCACCGCCGCCAAAGGGGTCGTCACTGACTTCGCCGCCGCCGTCGCCGACGGTGGTGCGGAGAGCGGACTGGAAGCCCGGGGGCACGGAGAAGGTGCGCTGGTACAGATCCACGTCATTACCTCCGGCATGAAGGATGGTCACTGCATAGTCTTCCACCTTCTGGCGCAGGCCGGCATTGCTGCAGATGAAACGGAGCACTTCCAGCATGGGAACATTAGTCAGCTTCAACTGGCCGATTTTGCGGGTGCGGATGCTTTCCTGCGGGGCTGCTGCCGGAGTAGCTTCCGTGACTTCCGCAGTTTCTTCGCCAAAGCCGTCTTCATCAGTTGCGGGAACGGCGGGGGCGACGGCAGCGGGCTGGGAATCATTGATGACAAAGTTGATGCCGCGTTCACCGTTCGGGCCTACCGTGCGGTCCAGTTCAATGGACTTTTTGCGCAGATAGTCAATGGCGTCTTCCACGGTGGTGTCTTCAAAAGAGACGGAGGGGATGATGATACTCTTGAGCTTCATCAGATTGGCCGTGGCGCCGTTGATGTCCGTGATCGGTGCGTTGTCAGTGCCGTCGGCTCCGGTCGGGACTTCCATCGGGATGGGGCGTTCCCACATCTTGTCCACTTCCGCCAGCATGGTGCTGCGGGTTTCGTCGTAAGCGGCTGCATAGTAAGCCATTCTGCGGCGGTTGACCGTTTCCTGTCCGCGGCGGGCCGCCACGTTGTACGGGTCGATGGAGAGAACCTTGTTGAATTCGGCGATGGCTTTGTCGTAGTCGCCGAGGTCATAGTAACCATAGGCCATGTGAAGGAGGGTGTTCACCTTTTCCACGTTTTTCACGTGTTCGGGGGTGAGCGCCGGATTCGTGCGAATCGGGTCCTTCATGTATTCGAGCGTCTGCTTGGCAAGCTTGGCGCTCCGGGGATTGAGCTTGATGGCATCCTGCAGAAGCTTGTCGGCTTCGTCATAGCGCCCCACTTTGATGTATTCCTGAGCAACGGCGATGCTGGCGTCGCCAATATGGTTGGCGATAGCTTCCTTGCGCTGGTCGTTGATCGGCGCGGAAGGCAGCATGTTGTAAGCGGCGTTGTATTTGTCCAGGGCTTCCTTGTACTTGCCTTCGCGGTACAGGTTGCGGCCTTCCGCAAGGAGCTGCATGGCTTCCTGGGTTTGTGCTTCGCGGCGGGCCATGGCTGTGCGCGCTGCACTGGACTGGTATTGGTAACTGCCCGGTCCGGCGTAGGACGATCCCAAGGCACTGGAGGTTCCGACGGCGCCGCCATCACCAGCCTGCGCAAACGGGCAGGAGGCAGCAATGGCCATCAGCGCGATCAGGGAACGCTTCGGTTGATAAAGTGGTGCGTGGTCCATAGTTAGGTTCTTCTTTTTACATGTTTTTCGGATTTGTGAAGCTTTTTTTTCAGAAAAGTTTAAATCCGGCTCTATTTTTTCTTGCTCAGTGTTGTTTGTTCTCCAGTGGTTTTGTTGGCAATGGTTACGGTCTGTGTAGCATTATCAACGGTTTTCAGCGTGTAGATCTGTTTGGCGTCTCCCGGAATCCGGAAGTCGGAACCTTCCTCTACTTCAAAGCTGGTATCCCGTTCGGGGCCGGCCGTGATAGTAAGGTTTACTTTCTTATCAATGATTGGAATGACGTATTTTGTTCCGCGCCTGATGGTGTAGGTTTGTCCGTTTTTGGTCGGCTTCAAATCCTTGACGACGGCTTCCTCGTCCGTTTCCACCATGTCCAGGCTGGGATTCTTGAATTCCTTTTTGACAACGCTGACAAGTTCGAATCTGGGCTCGTCTTTTGTATTCTTACGGGTACCGAACTTGCCGTTGGTCTGGACGATGTTTTTCCAGATTTCCTGTTTGGCGCGGTTCATGCCCTTAAAGGTAAAGTCATTGCCATCCGCCTGGGTGAAAGCCAGGTAGAAGCCGAACTGCTTGATTTCGTCGACAAAAAGTTTGCTGACCAGGGGAGGATGGCTGTTGGGGTCGTTGGGATGGGTTTTGGCCGCATATTCCTCCTGCACCGTAAATCCATCGTTGTCCGGGTCCCGGGTCAGGACGTCCGAGTAAACGAATTCATTTTCCAGTCCGTTGTCCAGGAACCATTTGTTCGGGATGTTGCCGTGGATAGGCGGACCGGAGATGATGTCAAAGGGTTCCATTCCCCCCTCCTTAATCCAGAGATTGGGGGCGACGAAGCCCACATACTTCTGTGTTTCCTGGGCAATCGGCTTGAGTTCGTGGGAGGCGGAAAGCTCCTGGCCTACTTCTGCGGCTTTCTTGATGCCGGGAGGCGGTTCGATGGCTTTTTCAGAAACCTGCGTGGTGAATTTGTATTTGTCATTCAGTCCCAGAAAGGTCAGCGTACCATAGGCGGCCACTCCCAGGCCCAGGACGATTCCGGATGCCAACAGGATTTTGTCGTAATTTTGTTTTTCAGACATGTTGAAAGTATTTGCTGCGGTTGGTGTTGCCTTGGTTAATCTTCAGACGGTTCCTGAGCTTTGGGCTGGTTGAAGTGGACCAGATTCAGGGAGACCTGGACAAAGACCTGCTCCTTGCCCATGTAAGGCTTGATGACTTGCTGGATGGCCGGGGCTGCAGGTGCGGTCGCCTCATCCGCCGGAGTCAGGGAAGCCGCACCCGTGGCGGGTTGGGCAGCGGCAGGCTTGGCGGCTGCCGGATTGGCGATGGGAGGGGGCATCATCCGTTCGTTGCGGATACGGATGGAGTTGACCGTGAACAGATAATCCTGCATGCCGGTTATGGCGTTCATGGCTTTCAATACACTTTCCCGGTCGCCCTGGAAGGCTATTTCCAGAGGCATGGGAGTCCATGGAGCCTGGTCGGCTTCGTCCGATTCTTCCGGATTGTTCGCCGGGGTTTCAATGGGGAGCTGGGGGCGGTACACCTTGATGAATTTGGACAGGCCGCATTCCGCCAGTTTGTTGACCAGGCTGTTGATGGCTTTCAATTCAAAACCCAGCGTGGAGGCCGCCTGAACAGAGGGAGCCTGGGTGCTGTAAACCTGGAAGCCGAGCCAGGAGGATGTGTCCGTTATGAGAATGTTCTTTTTCTTGCAGGAGGAGATCAGGGAATCCCTGAATGTTTTCAGTTCATTCTGGAATGCCGTGGGCGTGGTGGGGACCAGCGCGGAGGAGGCAAGGAAGGGCTTGTAGGCCGTTTCCAGGCTGCCCACGGCCTTGGCATAGCGGTTCAGTTCTTTTTCCAGCTCTTCGTTGGATGAGCGGCTCGGAGTGATTTCCGCAGCATTGGCGGACTTGATTTCCTTGGCGGCGATGCTGATTTTTTTGTCCAGTTCACTGCGTTTGGAATTGACGATGTACCCTGTCGCGGATAACCCCAGGAATAAGAGAAGCCCCACGCCCGCGACCATGGCGGCGGGCTTGTTGTCTGTAATCCAATTGCTCATAAAATATGTCTTGTTCGGGTTGGGTAATCTTATTTGTTAAAGTTCACGGGAATGGGCGTTTTTAACGGAAGCACCAGCTTGAAGGGTACAAAGGCCCCTGCCGCCGCGTCCACCTTGGCGTCCTTGGCTCCCAGTTCCATGATCTGGCGGGCTTCCAGTTTGACGTCTCCGGGCTTGAAAGTGAACAGGGATTCCTTGTTCCCGTCTATTTTTGCCTGGAGGTCCTGGATGATTCTCTGGCCGCCCAGGCTGCGCCGGACGAATCCGGTCAGGCGGATGGCGTTGACGCTGTAAACGCCCGCTTCATCCTCGCTGGATGCGTTGGCGGAGGCCTCCGTCCTGATGTCATCCACCAGGGATGTATTTTTGTCCGATGTGAAGGAATCCTTGATGACGGAGTATCCCGTAATTTGGGTGGTATCCTCCGGATTGAAGTGGGCCAGCGGTTCAAAATCCGTAAACCAGTAGGGATAATCCTTGTGTTCCGACTGTTCCAGCAGGTGCCTGATGATGTCCGCGTAGCCGTAGCGCTGAAGCGTGAGCTGCTGGTAGGAAGCCAGGGTGGAGTCCAGTTTTTTCAGCTCCTGTTCTTTCTGGCGCAGGGCGGATTGTGCCGATTTGATGGAAGTAACGGTGGGCTGGACGCCGGCGAGGATTTCCTCCGCCTTTTTCTCTCCCATATATCCTGTGACGGCATAAGCTGCGGCACCAAGAACGGCAATGGCTGCCCCGACGATGATGGCGGGCATTTTTTTCTGGTTGGCCCGCTTTTTGGCAACTGCGGTGGGTTCTAGGTCAATATTGAGAGAGGCCCTGCCGATGGAGTGAATGGCGGTGCCGATCAATCCGCCCAGGATGAAGGCTTCGCGGGAGATGGTGTTCACGTCCACGCCGGAACCCACGCCTACGTTGTGCATGGGGTTGAAGAAGGAGATCGGAATGCCCAGTTTATCTTCCAGGAATTCCTTGGTATAGGGCAGGGAAGCTCCGCCGCCGCACAGGTATGCCTTGACGGGAGCGCTTCCGCTCATCTGGGCGCGGTAATGGTTGGTGGTCCGCTGGATTTCTGAGGCGAGCCTGGTCATGGCCGTACGGATGACGGTAGCCAGATTGGCCGTGGCGGGATCCAGTCCTTCCGTTTGCCCGTTGCTCATGGAAACGAGCCCGCTGGTGGTTTTCAAGCGTTCCGCTTCCATGAAGGAAATATTGAATTCACGGGCGATAGCGGAGGTTACGAAGATTCCCCCCGCGGAAATGCTGCGGGTGAAGAAACGTCCCTGTTCGCTGTAAATCAAATCCGTGGATTTGGCGCCGATGTCGATGAGCATGACCGGTTCTTTCTCATCCGGATAACTGTCCACATACGCATTGTACAGAGAGGTAAGCGCGCAGTCCACTTTGCCGGTGGAAAGGCCGTGGGAGACGATTTCATCATTCAGGGAGTCCAGGTCTTCCGCCTTGATGGCAACCAGGATGGCTTCCCGTTCCAGACCTTTGGCGGGAAGCAGATGGTAGTCCCACACGACTTCGTCCAGCGGGAAGGGGACGTGCTGCTGGGCTTCAAAGCGGATGAGCTGTTCCACATCGGTGTCGTCCAGGGCCGGAAGCTTGACGAAGCGGATGAAAACGGATTGTCCGGAAACGGAATAGTTGACGACGCTTCCTTTGACGTTGAGTTCCTGGACAAGGCCGGCGATGGCTTCCCCTATTTTCGTCAGGCGCAAGCCTTCTGCTGACGGGTCCAGCACTACGAGGCGCGTAGCATAGCGGTCCAGGATAAGGGCGTCTTTGGAAGTCTTGGAAAAGACGCCCATTGAAACTCTCTGGGAACCTACGTTTAATGCGACGATTGGTCGTGAATTAGCCATGGGTGATTTCTGTTAAATAAGATGAAATGATAGCATTAATGGAACGTTATTCGCCGTCCGCCGGGGGGATCACAGGAGTACCGAACGGGGCGGGGACGGAACCGGAAGCCGCCTGCTGGCTGTTGGGCCTCATAATTTCCGGATAACGGTCGTACCAGAACACGGAGAAAGGCGTTTCATCCTTGTTCAGCAGGGGGTAATAAGAGGTCTCCACGATGCTGGGGGACTGGATGGTCCACCATTTTTCCATCTTGCCGCGTTCGGAGGAATAAGTGGCGACAATCTTGCCGTTGTATTCCACCACTACGCCCTGGTACTTCACCCATTTTCCTCTTCCTCCTTCCACACCGGTAATGCGCTTGACGGAGGACGGGGAGAGATACACGGAAGCGTACGTGTTTTCTCCCACCGGAACATTGACGTATTTGACCTCCTTATACAGTTTCAGGTACTGGCGGGCGCGGTCCGGATTAACTACCGCGATGTAAAATTTGAACGTCAGGGCATCAATATAGCCGGATTTGGGGGTGGGAGCGGCTTCCACCTTGAAGGGAATTTCAAAATCCGCCCATTTCTTCGGTTTCGGCAGCGGCCGGGGATCGTCCTGCGTCAGGACGTTGGGGGACTGGCGCATATACAGGGACAGCTTTTCCAGGGAGACCCGCACCTGCATTCTGGGATTGCTGGTGGTCTGCGCCGATGCCGCAGGGACGAAAAGCACCGCAGCCAGCATGGCCGTGATAGTGTTAAGGATGGATTTCATAGCACAATTCGATTCCCTGATTAGTTACACCAAAAACCGAACTGTGGCTAGCAAAAATCTCTTGTTTCTTTCCATGTAGTGAGTGTGGAGCATGACACGGCTCCGCCCGGCGGTTCTGCCCGGGCGGTCAAGAAAAAAACATGCGGCATGGCTGCGGGCTTGACCTGGCAGAGGTGTTTCCACATGCTCGGCCCATGGCGATTGATTCTGATCTGCTGAAGAAGTTTTCAGAGGCCCACGGTATTTCGGGGCATGAGGATGAAGTGAGAAGCCTGGTGGCTCAGGAACTTGAAGGATATGGGGAATTTTCTTCCGATGGTTCCGGCAGCCTGTTCTGCACCGGCGGCGGGGCCGGTTCCCGCGTGATGCTGGCCGCCCACATGGATGAAATAGGCTTCCTGGTGCAGAATATAGCGTCGAACGGTTTCCTTCAGTTGGTGGGGATAGGCGGCTGGTGGCCGCATACCCTGTTAAGCCAGCGTGTCCTGGTAAAAACCCGCTCGGGCCGCGGCATCCGGGGGGTGATTGGTTCCAAGCCTCCCCATTTTCTGCCGGAAGGCCAGCGCAACAGCGTCATGAGCATGGAAGCCCTGTTTGTGGACGTGGGCGCTGAAAGCGCGGAACAGGTGAAGAATGAATTCGGTATTCACCTGGGGGATCCCGTGGTGCCGGACGTGAAATTCTCCCCGTTGGAAAATCCGTTCCGGGTCATGGGGAAAGCCTTTGACAACCGCGCCGGTCTTTCTGTGATGATAGAGGCATTCAAGAAATTATGCCGGGAAGGGCATCCCAACACCCTGATTGCCGCCGCGACGGTTCAGGAGGAGGTGGGCACGCGGGGCGCCAGGACGGCTGGCGTCGCCATGCAACCGGATTGCGTGATTGTTCTGGAAGGGCCGCCGGCAGAC